>RCNE010001552.1_pt1 | contig 17767 bp, 13 predicted proteins | sample 2041361 | NCBI WGS metagenome assembly RCNE01 (sample SAMN09708229, study PRJNA481090) | Marine sediment metagenome, whole genome shotgun sequencing project.
ATCACGCGGCGCACGGTGGTGAAGCTGTTTGCGCCCAATGTGATGGACGCTTCATCAAGGCTGCTATCAAGTTGCGACATTGCAGCGATCCCACCGCGCACACCCACGGGCATGTTGCGGAAAACGAATACGATAATCAGGATGATGCTTGTGCCCGTCAGTTCAATCGGCGGAAAGTTGAACGCCATGATGTAGCTGACGCCGATAACTGTGCCGGGTATGGCAAAGCTAAGCATGGTTGAGAATTCAAAGATTTGCTTGCCCACAAAGTTTTGACGCACCAGCAGATAGGCGGTCGCCAAGCCGACAATGGCTGTCAGTGGGGCTGCGATGCTAGAAATCGTCAGGGTGGTGAAATAGCTATCCCACGCCACGCCAGTCAGACGGCCCGTGTCGAAATTGATGCCAAAGGCGCGGATGTAGTGATCGAGCGTAAAGCTATGATCATAGCCCCAAAGTTTTACGAAGCTGCCGAAAATGATCATGGAATAGACGACTGCCGTCAAGAAAGCCCAAGGCAAGGCAGTGGCATAGCAAAGTGTTTTGACCAGAGGGCTGAGGGCGGCGTTCTGGCCTGAATCGGCTTTGCCAGTGATCGTCGCATAGGATTTCTTTCCAAGCCACATGCGCTGCAACATGAATGCAGAAAGTGTCAGCGTTAGCAATGAGACAGCCAGAATTGCAGCCTTTGCAGGGTCTGCCGCAGATCCGACGATAGCGAAATAGATATCCGTAGACAGAACGGAATACCCGCTTCCAAGGACCAATGGATTGCCGAAATCAGCGAGGCTTTCGATAAAACCAAGCAAAAATGCGTTCGCCAAACCGGGCCTCATCAAGGGCAAGGACACATAGCGAAAGGTCTGCCAACGATCAGCGTCAAGCGTCTGGGATGCTTCCTCCATTGAGGGGCTCACGCCTTGCACGACGCCAATCAAAACCAAGAATGCGATGGGTGTGAACGACAAAAGCTGCGCAAAATAAACGCCCCAAAAGCCATAGAGCCAACGGGTTTTTTCCCACCCAAGTAATTCTGCGGCAAAATCTGTCACAGACCCATTGCGGCCAAATAGCAAGATAAGGGCCAGTCCGATGACGAAAGGCGGTGTAATGATAGGGATGACAGTCAGTACGCGCAGCAGTTTCTTGGCGCGAAAATCTGTCCGTGTGAAAATCAGCGCGAATGACAGGCCAAGCAATGTTGTGCCAACTCCCGTCATCACCGCTAGGAAAAGCGAATTGATCGCAACGCCGCAGGATCGATCCGAAATCAAGCACCGCAGGCCCCAGATATCGCTACTGAAGAAGCGGGGGAAAAATGCGGTCAGGCTATAGCCGTCGGGCACCTCAAATGCGCGTACGAGAATGTGCATAACCGGATAGAAAACGAAGACACCAACAAGCGCGACGATAAGGCCGATAATGCTGACCACAAATGCGTCTCCGCGCCCCTTGCCCGTCTGAGACATGGACACAGTAAACACAAAGAGCAGGGCAGCCAGACATACGCCTGCACCAATCCCCATACCCGGCTGGCCAGCTGTAATCAGATCACCAGTAAGAACGCTTTCGAAAACACGCGGACCTGCGCGCACGACTGCCAATCCTTGCAATGCCGTCCATACCAAACCAGAGCCAGCGATGACCAATGTTGCCTTGGCGCGTTTGACGGGGTGGGACACGGTTAGCTGGACAATCAAGGCGCCGATCAACGCCAGTGCGACCGGGGCAAGCCACCATGCGCCTGAAACTACTTGCCATAACGCGGTAGAGGGCGCGCCGTCATGGGCCCATACAAACGACAAAAGACCATCTTGGGTCATATGCCAAGGCAGCAAGATAAAGCCCGCAAGCCCAAGGGCCAGCCAGAACAAAACGGTCCGTTTCATATCGTGTCCATCAAAATAAGAGGATGGGTGCCCCTAAGAGGCGGGGCACCCGGTTGTCTAGCAACCAAAGGTCGCAAAGACTGGAAGTGGTCGTTTAGACCCTGATTTATTGACCGGGATCGCCAACATCAGAATCCCAACGGGCCAACAGGCGTGCGCGGGTTTCGCTGGAACCGTAGGTCGCAAAATCATAATCAATCAGCTTGATTGACGCGAGATCAGGCGATTCAGGTGCCACTTGTGCGTTTGAGTTGGAGGGCACTTGGAACGACTGAACTTCAGGCGCGCGGGACTGGATGTCGGCGCGCAGCGCAAACTCAACCCAAGCTTTTGCGCCTTCGGGGTTACGTGCGCCTTCAATGATGCTGACTGCACCAACTTCGTATCCGGTGCCTTCGCAGGGTGCTACGATTTCAAGCGGAAAACCGGTTGCGGCAAGTTTCACCATGTCATGCATAAAGCCGATGGATACACCCGTTTCACCGCGTGCCGCCGCTTTGGATGGTGCGGAACCGGACGAAGTGTAGGAGTTCACGTTCAGGCCAATTGCGGCCAACTTTACGAACGCTTCGTCTTCGCCGAACAACTGCACGAATGTCGCAAGTTCGGTGTATGCCGTGCCAGAACTGTTAGGGTTTGCGACTTGGACTTCCCCTTTAAATCGAGGATCTTCGAGATCGGCCCAGCACGCAGGAGGCGCGATGTCATTTTCTGCCAAAATCTCTGAGTTATAGGCGATGCCCAAAGCACCGGCATAAATGCCAACTGTGCGTCCACCCGAGATATCGGACATATTTTGCGCCCAGCCAAGCAATTCGCTGGTGTCGACACCAGAGGCTTGCAACAGGCCTTCTTCTGCAGCGATCAGATGTGGGTCACCTGTGCCGCCCCACCAGACGTCGATCTTGGGGTTGCCTGCTTCAGCACGTACTTGCGCCAGTGTTTCGCCGGTTGATTTACGGACCATCAGCACGTCGGTGTCGGGATTTTCTTCCTCAAATGCTGCGGCCATCAAGTCGCACCAATCTTGCTCTGCGCTGCATACAACGCTGAGTTCATCTGCAGACGCGGCAGTTGCGCCAGCGATAAGCAACGCGGTCAGTGAGACCATTCCAAGTTTATTCATGTCTTCCTCCCAGAAGTAAGTGATGCCAACTCAACAACGGCTGAGGCGACATGGGATAGGCTAGGATATGCCATAGAACTTTGGCACAGGGCACCAATTAACAAAGCTACAGGATCTGGGTTATCTGGTTAACAGAATTACAAATTGGCACAGTGTTCTGGTAATTATTACAAAATCAGCGAACACTCATGTAAGTGCGGGGCAATGTTGCACGCGCCCTAAACAGAAATTTGCACAATGAACCGCCCTAAAATTGGCATCGTAGACGATGAGGCTGGCATGCGTGAAGCGCTAGTGTCTTTGCTGTCGGAGAACCAGTTTGAACCGGTTCCTATGGCCAGCAGCGAAGATTTTAAGGTCGTGCAAAAATCAGTTGAGCTTGATCTCGTGCTTATCGACTTGCAGCTGCATGGGGAAAGCGGGCTTGCCTTGGCAATGGATATTCGCCGGGATGGAAGCTTGCCGATCGTCATGCTGACAGGGCGCGGAGATGAAACCGACAAAATTGTAGGGCTCGAGGTCGGGGCAGATGACTACATGCTTAAACCGTTCAACCCGCGCGAGTTGATTGCCCGGATACGCGCGGTTCTGCGGCGATATGGCAAAGGTGAATTGGCGATACCAGAGGCTGTAACCAGTGGGCGGCATGTCCGGCTTGGTTCCCTTAATGTTGACCGCGAGAACCGCATCCTGACGTCGGCATCCGGCGACGAAGTATCGTTGACCAACGCAGAATATCGGCTGCTCGATTTCTTTCTGAGCCGCCCAGATGAGGTCATCCCACGCGTGGAATTACTGGCCGAGATTGGGAGCGATTTGACCCGATACATGGACCGTACGATTGATGTGTTGATCTTGCGTTTGCGCCGCAAGATCGAAGCAAACCCATCCAAACCAATGCACCTGCAGACGAGGCGAGGGCAGGGGTATATCTTTGTAACCAAAATCAATGGAACCAGCAATTGAAGGGCCTAAGCCTGCGGACCGTCCAAGGGCGGCTTTGGGCCGCGCTGACGCTGCTGGCCTTTGCTGTTCTGTCAGCAAGTGCAGTGACGTGGTTCGCGTTGCAGCGTGTCGATGCGCGCCTTCAGGACCTACATCAAGAAACCCTTAGTCAGGTTGCACAGGCGTTGGATTTGTCAAAACGCTCGTCTGACCTCGCTACGTCTGCGCCCTATCTATTGAACCAACGATCGAACTTTATGATTGAACAAGAAGGCGCAAAGCTGATCACGGTCTTGGACCGCGTGCGGCAGGATTGGCCGCAAACAAGGTTTGGTGCAAACCGCGACGGGGACACTTCAGTTTCAACAATTCTGGACAGTATGGCGGACGGTGTGACCGACCTTGTTGATGCATCCACCAGCTTGGATATCATTCAAGCCGCGATCCGCGCCCAGACTGCAAAGCTGGGCACTTTGCGCAATCAAGCTGCGAGTGCGATCGTCTCAGAAAATATCGAGGATCGCACGCGCCTGATCTGGTGGTCGTTGCAAAGCATGAGTGCGGACGCCCTAAACGCGGCTTATGCCGGAAACCTGATTGGCGTCGGCGAAGAGCAACGTCACTATTTGCAGCAACGCCAAGCGCTACAAAGCCAAACCCTTATGGCTGTTCAAGCCCGTTATCTGGCCGCACTCGAAGACATCGTCTGGAACAACTCGGGCCTGTTTGAGTCGCGCAGGCAAGAGTTGTCCAGAAACCTCGCGGCGCAAAATGCACTGTTTCGTATCCGTCAGGATGCGAACAGGATCAACGATATCGCCAGTTCCTACGCGGTCCAAGCAGAGGCCTTTTTGGCCAGTGAACGGAACGCGTCTTCGCGCACCATTCGGGCGACACGTATTACGGTCGCCGCGATCAGCCTTGTCAGCCTGACATTGGCAATTGCTGCTGCAATTTACGTGTCTCGCTATGTGACATTCAATATTTCGCGGGTATCAACTGCGATGGTCCGTTTGGCCAATGGTGATCATGCAAGCGCGCTTCCGCGCAGGCTGGGCGGACAAGACGAGATCGGCGATTTGTTTCGATCCTTTCGCAGTTTTCGTGCCAATGCGCTGCGACTTGATCGTTCCAACCGACAATTGGATCAACGCAACGCGCTGTTTGAAACGGTCTTTGCGAATATTTCGGACGGTATTGCTATTGCTGATGCCACAGGTCGCATAACGGCCCGAAACCCCGCTTTTTCTAAGATATTGCGCGTAGGGCCGGAAAAATTGAATTCGGGTGGCTTCATGGATTGGCTGTCTGATAGCAAATTTGGCGCGTCCGCAGCGCACAGTGGTTTGACCGATGCGCATCGCGGCTTTTGTGAATTGACCTCTGATGACGGACAGGTCTTGGAAATTCGCGCCAGCAAACTGCCCGACGATGGTCGCGTATGGCTTATCGCGGATATGACAGAACGGCGTAAAATGTCGGACCGGTTGCAACAGATTGATCGCATCGAAACTTTGGGAAAAGTCGCCGGAGATACCGCGCATGACTTTGCCAATATTTTGTCGACAATTCGCACCCATGCCCACCTTCTTGAACGACAGCAAATAGCCGATAAGAATGGCAGTCTGGATGCCATAGGGAACGCTGTCGATTTCGGCGCGTCTTTGACGGATCGCCTCTTGGCTTTTGCGCGCAAACAAAGCCTCGCGCCTGAGTTGGTTAACCTCAATACCTTGATTGAAGGAATGGCTGACCTCGTTGAAATCAGCCTTAAGCCTGACGTTGTCTTGGACATATCTCTGCCAGAGGCGCCGCTGCATGCCTTGGTCGACCCCGGTCAATTTGAATCGGCGCTTTTCAATCTTTTGTTGAACGCAAACAATGCGATCGAAGGTGCAGGAACGATCAAGGTAGCACTTGAACGTGGCGATCACGATCAGGCGCGAATTCTAATCAAAGATGATGGAATGGGCATGTCCAAGGATGTGCTGGCCCACGCAATCGAGCCGTTCTTTACAACACGTGAGGGCCAAGGTGGTACCGGGCTTGGTCTTTCAATCGTCTACGGTTTTATTCACCAGACAGGCGGCAACCTGAGCATCGAAAGTACTGTTGGCATAGGCACGGAAATTGAGGTTTCATTGCCGCTCGCGCTGGTCGAAGACCAACCAAAAGCCGTTCATACGCGCGGGAAGGTCTTGTTGGTGGAAGATGATCCAAAGACAAGAATGGTCGTGGATAGCCTGTTGAAAGAGCTTGGATTTGACGTCGCAACCAGTGCGACGGGGCCGGAAGCGCGCGCATCGTTGCATCTAGATAAATTCGATTTCCTTCTGAGTGATCTGGACTTGGGTTGCGACATCAACGGGCTAGACCTGATCGACATCGCCAAAAACCTATCTCCATCGACCAAGGGCGTCCTGATGTCAGGCAAATTCATAAATAAACAAGCATTGCCAGACCATGCGACGTTCATTGAAAAGCCAATTACCAGCGAAAAGCTCATCGGTGCTTTGACGAACTAGGTTTTCCCCAGACAGCTGTTTGGGGATCAGCAATTCCTGTCGATGGGCCGTTTTTCGCTCAATTCACAAAAGTGTAGCTTTTTTAGTGGCTTAATGGATGGCGATCGCCTTTTAAGTGGGACTCGATTGTTTTGTTTAAGTTCAAATCTAAGCGCGTGCGTGTCAGTGGGATAGCTCCGTAAGGCAAGAGCGATGACATACACATTCGGCAAAGTTTTGGACGGTTAGACGTGTTGAAACAACGTAGTAATTGACAGTGCGCCAACTCTGAACTGCGACCTTGGTTGCGATGGGATCGGCAATATTGAGATCTTATCGTAGTCGTTGCATTTGGAGATAAATATGGCCGGCAGAACCCCTATATCGAGCACCAACCTTCCGACTGATCCGATCTATTGGATTGATGCTTTTGACATCAGGTCAAGCTTCAACGACGGCTCTGGATTTCCGATAACCGTGACCTATTCACTGATTGAGAGCGGAAATACCCCTGGGGGGGATGCGTACCGCACCGCGACGAATGGTGAAAAAACAAACATCCAAAATTCACTGGCCGCAATAGGCAGCAACTCCGGTTTGAACTTTCTGCAAGTGAGCGGCAATGACGCTGACATCCTTGTCGGTGCAAGTTCAGCAGATCGCGGAGGGATTTATGGTATCACCTATCCTTCAACATCGGGGTCCACCCATGTCGTGGCATTCGATGCGCCGTATAGCAATGCGAATGGCTTGGCCAATAATTCATATATTTACGTCCATGAACTGCTGCATGCGGTTGGACTGGGCCATTCGACATCGGTGTTTGGTAACAACGATGGTATTCCCAATTCCGAATATACCGGAACGACTTTGTTTGGCAGCTGGGGTTCAGGATGGGATGGTGCACCTCAGCTATTTGATCTGGCAGCACTTCAGTATCTGTACGGGCCAGACACGTCGGTGCGTTCTGGCAACACCACATACACGCCAGACCTCAATGCTTTTAGCCCTACTGCGAACAATGACGAAAACACCTTGCTTTGGGACGGCGGCGGCTACGACACACTTGATTTCTCTGACCGCACCGACAACATCAACGTCAGCCTGAACCCCGGCGACATTTCGCAAGTTGGGACATCCAGTTCTCTGATACTGGCGGCCGGGACGTTTTCCATCAATTACAACACGCAGATTGAGCAACTGATCAGTGGCAGCGGCAATGACGTGCTGACTGCAAGCGACTGGGGCAGCGATATAAGTGGCGGTGCCGGAAATGATCAGATCAATGGCGGGCGCGGCAATGATACTGTCACGGACAGCGATGGCCGAGACACAGTAGACGCGGGCGACGGCAATGACCGTGTCGGTTTGATTTCTGGAACGAACGTCGTGCACGGCGGCGAGGGCGGCGATTTAATCGTGGGCGGGTTTGGAAATGATGACCTGTCCGGAGACGCAGGAAATGATGTCATCCGCGGTGACATCAGCACGCGCCTTTTTGGAAGCGATACGATTGCGGGCGGTCGCGGGGATGACTTGCTAGAAGGGCGCGGCGGCGTTGACACATTCGTGTTCAATACTGGCGATGGGGACGACACGATCGGCGCGCTTTCTATCAACTATAATACCGTCGGGAATTCGTCGGTGACAGGAGCCGATTTTGTCTCTGGGGTTGATCTGGTAAAGCTGTTGGGCTTCGGACTAGCGAATGCCGCCGCTGCACTTGCCAAAGTGACAGATGTCGATGGCGTAGCCACTTTCAGCGACTTAGGCACATCGATCACATTCGCCGGTTTGACAGCGAACGATCTGTCGGCCGATGACTTTATTCTTGTTTGAGGACGCGATCATGAAACCCATTTTTCTCGCCAGAACGATCATTTGTTGCGTTGCTCTTAGCGCTCTTTCTGCATGTGGCGGCGGTGGTGGCGCGTCTGGTTCGCCCAGTGCGCCCCCTGCTCCGGTGCCGGGGGATGTTCTGCTGTCAGCCGTCGTTCTTAACGCGTCAGCGGGGACTGTCTCTGTGCAAGCTGGACGGCTGAACGAGATCAACAGCACGGGCAACTTGGGTGGCTTGTCAGGTACCTTGTCAAATAATGGAAGAGGCATTGCCCTAAACGGGGGTGGTGCCGTGGAATTTGCGGGCGCAGCAAGCGCGGGTCCGGTCCGTTTTACCGCGGCACAAGGGGCCACAAATACGATCGGAATTGTGGGGATCATTACGCCGGCCTCGGAACTTCCCGCGGGTCAAACAGTATATCGCGGCAACACTGTGATCACGGCGCAAAGCGACAATGATCTATTTGAACTAACGGGAAATGCCACAATAACAGCCGACTTTGGCGGTGGCACGCCCAGTGTCACAACATCCCTGACTGGGCTTTCTGGCACGCGGCAACCTGCGGTCGGTGCCGCACAGCCTGTCAGTAACGCAGGATCGCTTACCTTGAATGGTTCAACGATCAGCGGAGCAACTTTTCGCGATGGCACCGCAAGCCTTGCATCAAGCGTGCTGTCCCTGAGCGGTGGAGAAGCCGTCAACGTATCTGGCGCGTTCTACGGCGAAAATGGCAGCGATGTTGGCGCCGTGTTTTTCATTGATGATGGTGCTACAAAGATATTTGGCGATTTTGTCGCTAACTGAACTGAAGATTGGTCTCTTTGGGCGTTCGCAATGATCAGCAACCGTATGCCTGCGCTTCCGGCTTTAAAGCGGCCAGAAGAACAAGAGCAGGGGCATGCTGACCGCGACGACCAGCACTTCAATTGGCAGTCCTAACCGCCAGTAATCGCCAAATCGAAATCCACCGGGGCCAAGGATCAAGGTGTTGTTTTGATGCCCGATGGGGGTAAGGAACGCGCAGGACGCGCCAATCGCAACTGCCATAAGAAAGCTGTCCGGATTGACGCCAAGTGCAGCGGCAATGCCGAGGGCAATGGGGCAAAGTACGGCGGCGGTGGCTGCATTGTTCATCATATCCGACAGGAACATTGCAGTGAGTAAGACCACGGCAAGTGCGGCGATTGCATTGCCTTGGGCGATGGTATCCACCAAGAACCGCGCCAGCAGATCGGCGGCACCGGTCGTTTGCATCGCGCCTGCAACTGGGATGAGAGAACCTAGCAGGATGATAATGGGCCAATCAATTGCGGTATAAATTTGGCGCGGCGGCACTGTGCGCAACAACATCGAGGCCAGCACACCAAGCGCGAAGGCCGCAGCCGCAGGCAGCAGTCCAAAAGTCACGATGCCGACTGCTCCAAGCATAATAGCCCCCGCGATGATCGCCATGCGTTTGTCGGGAATGCGCAATTCACGTTCCCGCAATGGGACGCAGCCCGTTTCATTGATGAAGTCGGACATCATTTCGGCGGGCCCCTGCATCATCAACAGATCGCCGGATTTCAGCTTGAGCTTGCGCAGCCGCGCGCGTGGCGGATGCCCTTCGCGTGAAACAGCCAGCAAATTTAACCCGTAGCGGGTGCGCAACCGCAGATCATGGGCTGACCGCCCGACGATATTCGACCCCGGCAACACGGCCAGTTCGCGCAATATGATGTCTTCGTCGCGGTCTTTACCTTGGTCTGCGTCATCGGTTTGGACCGCCGTTTCGTTCTTTTCCGTTTCTTCCTCTGTTGACTGCTCATGCGCGCCCAGTTTGATATCAAAAACTGACAATGCTTCGGCAAGCCCGTCAACATCCGTATTCAACGCCAGAATGTCGCCTTCGCGGATGCGTCGCCCACCATGCGGTGCCGTGATGCGCACGTCGTTGCGCACAAGGCCCGCAATCTGCGCGCCGCTGTCTTTGATCTCAGACTCGAAGCCGCGCAAGGTCAGGCCCACGGCCTTGCTTTTCTCAGGTACGCGGACCTCGGTCAGGTAGTTGCCAGTTTCAAAGCCGTCACCAACGCTTGATTTGCGCGCAGGCACCAACCGCCAGCCAATGGTTGCCGTAAAGATGACACCCAAGATGGCAACCGCGACCCCGACAGGGGCAAAGTCGAACATGCCGAACGCGCCCAGCCCCGCCTCCTCGCGAAAGCCAGAGACGATAAGGTTGGGCGGGGTGCCTACCAACGTGGTCATGCCCCCAAGGATCGTACCGAACGCAAGCGGCATCAAAACTTGCCCTTGGGTCAATCCCAATCTGTTTGAAAGCTGCACAGCAATCGGCATTAAAAGTGCCATCGCACCTACGTTATTCATAAACCCCGACATGACGGCACCTAGCCCCATAAGGGCCAGCATGCTGGTCAATCGTCCTGCATCGCGCGGCAAAAAGCTGCGCGCCATCCAGTCCACAGCACCGGTGTTGTGCAACCCCTGACTAAGCACCAGAACACAGGCAACCGTGATCACCGCGGGGTGGCCAAAGCCTGCGAATGCCTGATCTGCTGGAACAAGTCCTGCGACAACGCACGTCATCAACGCGGCCAGCGCGACCACGTCATGTCGGAACCGTCCCCAAACGAACAACCCCATCATGGCCGCAAGAACAGCGAAAAGCAGTATTTGAGGTAAGGACATGATATTGGTTTCCTGCTGAGGTCGCTGCCAATTGATAAGAACAAGATTGAAGTTTTGAAAGCGCGTGGTGGTAGGTATTGCCGGAACTAGCCTGTGTTGCAAATGATGGGCGCAAACCTACGACGTGCTGCACCTTCAATGTTGCTGCCTTTCCCCATCTATGGCATGAAGCATGAAACCACTGAACGAAAGAGTTTAGCTCGTGACTGACTATACATCCCGCCGCACAATGATGGTCGACACACAGGTCCGCCCATCTGATGTAACCAAGTTCCCGATCATCGATGCGATGCTCGCGATCCCGCGTGAGGCCTATGTGCCTGATAATAAGCGCGAGGCAGCGTATGTTGGCGAAAATTTGGTCATTGATGCTGACCGCGTGATGCTTGAACCGCGCACGCTCGCCAAGATGCTCGAAGTGCTTGATGTGCAGCCGTCCCATGTCGCACTCGATGTGGCGTGTGGGCTTGGGTATTCGACAGCGATTCTATCTAAGTTGTGCGAATTCGTTGTCGCTGTCGAAGACGACGAGGCTCGCGCGCAAGAGGCGCAAAGCATCTTGTCTGAAAATGGTATCGATAATGCCGCTGTGATGGCAGGCGTCTTGGCAGAAGGGTCGGCCAAATCCGGCCCCTACGACATTGTCATCGTCCAAGGCGGCGTTGAGATGGTTCCAGCACCTTTGCTTGATCAATTGCGCGAAGGTGGGCGGATTGCATGCGTCTTCCTTGAAGGCACCTTGGGTGTTGTGCGCGTGGGCCACAAAATTGACGGCGCCGTGAACTGGCGTTTCGCATTCAATGCAAGTGCACCGGTCCTCGAAGGTTTTAGGAAGCCTGCGGTCTTCGCGCTTTAACTGATCGAATGTGCGCCTCGCGGCGTAATAGATAGAATGAACAAAGGTGACGCAGAATGAAACTTAAGGGTTTGGCAATCGTAGCGGTCGCAATGTCGATGATGACGGCCCCATCCGCGCAGGCGGAAACGTTGTCTGACGCTCTGGCCTCTGCTTACAATAACTCTGGGTTGTTGGACCAAAATCGCGCGCTTTTGCGGGCCGCCGACGAAGGTGTTGCCCAATCTATCGCAGCGGTATTGCCAGTGATTAGCTGGTCTTGGTCTGGGAGCCGCACGCGGACAACTGGTAACACACTCGTTGGTTCTGGATTGCAGCATACGGCCGTTGCACGCGTCACAGGCAGCTTGACGCTCTATGATGGCGGCGCGAGCAAGCTTGCCACCGAAGCACAAAAAGAGATCGTGTTAAGCACACGCCAAGCACTGCGCAATGTCGAGCAAAGCGTGCTACTGCGCGCGGTCCAATCTTACATGAACCTGATTAGTGCGCGCGAGTTCGTGCAACTGCGCGAAAACAACGTGCGCTTGATTACTCAAGAATTCCGTGCGGCCCAAGGCTTTGAGGTGGGGGAAGTGACCCGTACTGATGTTGCATTGGCCGAAGCCCGCCTTGCCGCGGCGCGCAGCCTTCTTGCCGCAGCCCAAGGTGACTTGGCCGTTTCAGCCGAAGAATTCCGCGCAGCTGTCGGGCGTGCGCCTGATAGCCCGCGTGCGGTCACATCAGCGCCAGTGTCGCGCAGCTTGAATGATGCCAAGGCGTTTGCTGTACGCAATCACCCCAGCATTCTTGAAGCACAGCACAATGTCTCTGCCGCCGAGTTGAATATCCAGCGCGCGCAGGCCGCTGTGAACCCAACCGTGTCACTTGATGGTTTCTACCAGCGTGACCGTGAAGATAGTGGGACACTACAGACCGGCATCACTATCTCGGGACCAATTTACCGTGGTGGTTCGATCTCGAGCCAAGTGCGTCAGACCCGTGCGAACCGCGATGCGACCCGTTCTGGTCTGCATCTGAGCATTATCGCGATTGAGCAGCAAGTAGCGAGCGCATACGCTCGACTGCAAGTGGCCCGCGCAACCCGCGAAGCATCAGAGCAGCAAATCAGGGCGGCAACAGTTGCGTTCCAAGGCGTGCGCGAAGAGGCGACGCTTGGATCACGTACCACACTTGATGTGCTGAATGCCGAGCAAGAATTGCTTGATGCACGCGCAAACCGCATTGCGGCACAGTCGGACGAAGTTGTTGCGTCATATTCGGTTTTGTCGGCGATGGGCCTTTTGACAGCGGATCACCTGAACCTTGGTGTGCAGCAATATGATCCATCCGAGTATTACAATTTGGTGAAAAATGCACCGATGCGCCGTTCGCCTCAGGGTGACGCCCTCGAGCGTGTTTTGGAATCGATCGGCCAAGACTAAGCGATTGTTGTTTGAATTTTAATTTTCCACTACGGTTCATCCATAGGGTGTAAAACGGGGTTAGCATACGATGTCCAATATGGCGCGGACGGACGAAATTGACAAAGTCGTGTCATCGGTACGTGATTTCGTTTCACACAAAGATCAGCAAAAACCCAAAGCTGCAGAGCGTCTTGTTTTGCTGCCGGATCAGCGCATCAGCGCTGAAACTGCCGCTATGGAAACTGCTGAAGATGCGTTTTTGTTCGACGTGCAGGACGAAGAGCCCGACACAAGCAACGTCTTGATTCTAGAGCCGGATCTGCCTGCAGATCGTGCCGGACTTGAAGCCACCATCGCCGAACTTGAGGCTGCCGTCACAGCGCAACCCGACGACTGGGAAGCGGACGAGGGCGAGAATTTTGAGAGATTTGCTTGGGTCGCCAGTGCTTTTGACCCCCCCCCGATCGAAACCGTTGAAGCTGTTGAAGCTGTTGAAGCTGTCGAAACTGTCGAAACTGCGACCGCGCATATTAACGATGTAGATCAGGCAGCCCAAGAACCTGTCGTGCAGGTTGCTGATGCAGACGATGCGTCTGATGATCAAGACACGTCTCTTTTGACCGACATTGACGTCAACATCGACAATGAAACATTGCGCGCCTTGGTGATCGCGACGGTTCACGAAGAACTTAGTGGCGAAATGGGCGAACGCATCACGCGCAACGTCCGCAAACTGGTTCGTCGCGAGATCAACCGCGTTTTAGCGACCTACGAAATCAGCCAAGACTAGTGCGCAAGCGTGAGTAGCTGATCAATATCCATATGCGTTTCAAGATGGTCGGCAAGACGATCTAGCGTATCTTGCACGCTGGCGTCGTAGTTGTGCGCTGTCACGGGTTTGCCGAGTTGGGCGAGGAACGTGCTGCGAAATGTGTCTGCCGTGAAAAGACCGTGCAGATAGCACCCCATCACGCGGCCATTCGCTGACGCCGCCCCTTCTCCACGCCCATCCAGCGACAACCAAGCGCGCGCGCAATCGGGGCCTGTGGTCACGCCGATATGGATTTCGTAGCCGCTGACTGGATCGCCCGTAGGCAAGTAGGTGGCTTGCGATAATGCCAAACGCTTTTGCGGGGCCATAACGGTGCTGACATCCAAAAGCCCCAGTCCTACCACGCGCGCAGGCGCACCTTCGATCCCATCATCGTCGATAATCTCGCGGCCCAGCATCTGATAGCCACCGCAGACGCCCAGCACATGCCCACCGCGCCGGACATGCGCTTGCAGATCGATATCCCAGCCTTGAGCGCGGAAATGCGCGAGGTCCGCAATCGTGGATTTGGACCCGGGAATGATGATCAGATCGGCGTCGCCGGGCAGGGGCCTGCCTGCTTCGATGATCTCGACGCTGACACCAGGGGTCGCGGACAACGGATCAAGGTCATCGAAATTGGCAATGCGGTTCAGGCGTGGCACAGCAATTTTGATGTCGCCGCCTGTCTTGCTAGCGATATCCATGACGTCTTCGGCGGGTAGTTTCCACGCATCGGCGAACCATGGGATGATGCCAAGCGGGGCCCATTGTGTCCGGTCCGCGATGATATCCATTCCGTCGTGAAACAGCGTTGTGTCGCCGCGAAACTTGTTGATGGCAAAGCCTTTTATAAGCGCCTCGTCCTCGGGTGGCAGAACCGCATGGGTGCCGACAAGCTGCGCGATCACACCGCCACGGTCGATGTCGCCAATCAGCACGACGGGGACATTTGCGGCGGATGCAAAGCCCATATTTGCGATGTCACCTGCGCGCAGGTTTACCTCTGCGGGGCTGCCAGCGCCTTCAATAATCACTAAATCACGGCCTTGCCCAATGCGCCCAAAGCTTTCCAGAACGGGCGGCAACAGTTTTGATTTTTGCTTGCCGTAGTCGCGCGCCTTCATCGTGGCAAAACGCTTGCCTTGCACGATGACTTGCGCGCCGATGTCCGTTTCCGGTTTCAGCAGGACGGGGTTCATATCTACCAAAGGTTCCAATCCGCAGGCCAGCGCTTGCAGGGCTTGCGCGCGGCCGATTTCGCCGCCGTCTGCGGTCACGGCTGCGTTGTTGGACATGTTCTGCGGCTTGAACGGAGCGACTGACATGCCGCGCCGCACGCAAGCCCGCGCGATGCCTGCAACCAGCATAGATTTTCCGACGTTCGAGCCCGCCCCTTGGATCATGATTGCCTTGGTCATCGCGTTCCCCTTCGGCTAACTTCATAGGCGCGCACGGGGCGCAGGGAAAGACTATGAACACGCCAGCGCATCTGATTTTTGGCCTGACCGCATTTGGTAAGGCCGGTCGACCTGCGGTGACGGCTGCTGCGTTTGTGGGGGCGATGCTGCCTGACTTGTCGCTTTATCTGTTGGTGGGGTGGCATTTGCAGGTTCTGGGAACTGATCCGCAGGTCGTTTTTGGGCAGCTTTACTTTTCGGACAGCTGGCAAAGCATTTTCCGGATCGATAATTCGTTTATCTTGTGGGGGATCGCGTTTGCACTGGGTGCGATGTTGCGCGCGCCGGTTGTGATTGCCTTATGTGGCGCGGCACTGCTGCATTTGGGATTTGATTTTTTGCTGCATAACGATGATGGGCGGGCGCATTTCTGGCCGCTCACCAATTGGGTATTTCAAAGCCCGGTGAGTTACTGGGATCCCGATCACTATGGCAACATCGCCGGCGCGGTCGAGGTCGCATTGTCGTTGCTGTGCTGCGGCATCTTATGGCGGCGATTTGTGGGGCGGTGGATGCGCGTGCTTATCGTGCTACTTGGCCTGATCGAGTTCGCACCGTTCATCATCTTTGCACTGATGTTTGCAGGACCCTGAAACGCAAAACGCGGCCCCAAGGGACCGCGTTTTTGATCAGTTCAAAGTCGCTTGGCTTATGCAGCGCGCGCTTCTTGTTCTGCAGCGTTGCGGCGTTCGCTTTCTTCGCGTGAAAGGGCCACGGATGTGCGCACACCTTTGCCAACGAAGTCCATCAGACCGCTGACGACACGCTCGTTAGGGTCGATTCCAGCGCAAGACAGTACTTCACGTCCATCACGTGAACGCGCCCAACGCGCGATCTGCTCTGGTCCGTTGCCGTATTTCTTATCGTCTGCAATCGCATCATCCAGAGCGGCCAGGACAACAGCTGCAAAGAGCTTACGGGCGCGGTTACCTTGTTCATTGTTGAACGCTGTACCGTCGACGAAATCTCGCATCATGTATCCTTTTTTTGCTCTTGTAGTTCTAGCGTGATGGCCTTTATGCCTGTTCTTAAGCGATTCGGGGACACTCATTTTGCATATCAGCTATGCTATTTATGCATAGCTCGAGTGCGTTGAAATCGCCAATTTTGATGATCTTGTCAGACCCTCACTCGGCAGATATAGGCTGACCCAACGCGCATTCAACCTTAACCCCTGTATTTGAGACGTATTTACCCATGCCCAAAATCAACGGTAACGAAATTCGCCCCGGAAACATTCTGGAACATGAAGGTTCTCTTTGGGGTGCCGTAAAGGTTGACCATGTGAAACCCGGCAAAGGTGGCGCGTTTGCGCAGGTTGAAATGAAGAACCTCCGCGATGGTCGCAAATTGAACGAACGCTTCCGTTCTGCGGATAAGGTCGAGCGCGTGCGTTTGGATCAAAAGGACCAGCAGTTCTTGTTTGGGGATGGTGACATGCTGACTTTTATGGACACTGAGACCTATGAGCAGATCGCGTTGCCTGCAGACATTTTGGGCGACCGCCGCCCATTCTTGCAAGATGGCATGACCGTAAAAATCGAATACTACGGTGAAGAAGCGCTTAGCGTTAGCTTGCCGCAAAAGGTTGTTTGCAAGATTGCCGAAACAGAACCTGTCGTCAAAGGTCAAACGGCTGCCAACAGCTTTAAGCCTGCGACATTGGAGAACGGTGTGCGTGTGATGATCCCGCCATTCGTAGGCCAAGACGAAGATATCGTCGTGAATACTGAAACGTTCGAATACGCTGAACGCGCCTAAATCATGTCAGGCGGGTGAGCGTCGCTTCCCCCGCCTGCATCACACCTTCTGCGCGGTCAAAGCGCAGGAAGGCCAACGCCTGATCCCCTGAAATTGTATATAGTGTGCCAACGGGTTTGCCGTCTGCGGTGATTGCGTCACCTGCTTTTGCAGTGCCGCTGATCTGGACGCGTCCCAGACCCTTTTTCAGAACTGTTTTGTGCTTCATCCGCGCAACGATTTCCTGGCCGACAAAGCAGCCTTTCTTGAAATCAACGCCATTCAGCGCCTCAAAGCCGGCTTCAAGGATATATGTGTCTTCGGTCAACTCGACGCCCGTTGTTGGGACTTGGTGGGTCACTTGCAGCGCGGTCCAGTCAGTATCGTCGCTGATGTTGGTGTCGCCGTATGCCCGCCAACCCATTGCTGCGTGGCGCGGGTCAGCCATTGCGCCATCAGGCATGAGGCCGGTCCCGCGTGACACAATCAGATCGGTTTG
>RCNE010000705.1_pt1 | contig 17761 bp, 13 predicted proteins | sample 2041361 | NCBI WGS metagenome assembly RCNE01 (sample SAMN09708229, study PRJNA481090) | Marine sediment metagenome, whole genome shotgun sequencing project.
CCCGCTCATCCAAGACAAGGCCGGGCTAGGATACGTCGCGGCGTATGAGATCCGTCAACAGTGCGGCGGATATCTTTACGGCCTCGACCTCGCTGACGCGATGCTTGCCACAGGTCGGGCGAAGACGGCGGTCGTTGTCGGAGCCGAGGTGCATTCCGGTTACATGCCCTATGGCGCATCGTTCGACATTCTCCGAGGGACCAGCTCCGCAGAGCCAACCGCTCACGACTATGCCGAGGCGACCGCAGCTCGTGGATGGGCGGTGCTCTTCGGAGACGGCGCTGGAGCGTGCGTGATGCGCCACGACGACCGACCCGATGTCGGCTTCTTGGCGACCGATCTGCACTCCGACGGATCCAACTTCGACCTGATCCACGTTCCCGGTTTGGGCTTTGTCAACCAGCCCTACGTCGACGCAACACAATTGGAGACGAAGCAGCACTGGCCACAGATGAACGGAATGGAATTGTTCCGCCAGGCCGTCCGCTCGATGCCTGCATCAGTTCGGACGGTGCTCGATCGCTGCGACATGAGCATCGACGATGTTCAGCTAATCGTTGCGCACCAAGCCAACGACCGCATTCTGGACGGCATACGGAAACAACTCCGAGTCGACGCCGACAAACTCCCATCGAACATTGCCAAGTACGGCAACACGACAGCGGGAACGTTACCGATCTTGTTCCACGAACGCCGACCTTCGTTGTCCACCGACGATGTGGTGTGTTTCACCGCGTTCGGTGCCGGCGCACATTGGGGTGCTGCCCTCTATCGAACCCCCTGATCATCGCCATCAGGCCACGACCAGGGTTTGGGCGAGCAGCCCACCCGCGATTGCGACACCAAAGACGTACATGAAGAACACGGCGATCAGCCTCGGCTTGGCCAACTTCGACAAGATGACGAATTCGGGCACGTTCGCTCCGGCGCCTGCGATCGTCAGGGCGACGATTGCCCCTGTCGCCACACCTGCTCCTCGCAGGGAATCTGCAATCGGTACGAAGACTCCGGTGCTTACGTAGAGCGGGGTACCGAGTGCGGCCGCGATTGGGATGGCGAGTCGGGGTTCGACGCTCGTGAGTTGTGCCATGACCTCGGCGGGGACGAGCGTCTCGATGACAAGCGAGAGTGCGATACCCACCAAGAGCAAAGGCGCCATTGTTCGCAACAACGTGCCTGCGCTCGATGCCGCAGCGCGAGACTCCACGACCGCCCCTCGCCAGAGAACTTCCTCGTTGGGGTCACACCCTGAGGTACATGTCGCCGTTTCTGTCGACTGCACACCGCCCGCGCTCGCACCGTTGTCGATTGGTTTCATGTGCCGTTCAATGCCGACGAATTCTGCAGTCATGGCCAACGTGATGGCTGCCACGAAGGCGACGATGGCGTAGATCACCGCAGCGTTCAGACCCACGATCAGGACGAGGGCTCCAAAGAGCACCGGGTCGAGGACGGGGGCCGCCACGATGAAGGCGACATATCCAGCCGGAGGCACCCCGGCTTGCCGCAATCCAAGCAACATCGGGACCGCCGTGAACGTGCAGAACGGGGTCACGAACCCGATCGCGATTCCCTTCAAGGCCGCAACGATTGGACGACCGCCCATCCACACACGAAGGCGTTCTCCACCCAGTCGCCGCTGGAAGAGCTGGACCAAGAAGGTAACTCCGTAGAAGAGCACGATCAGCTCGACGAGAAGCCAGATCGTTTCACGTACATTCATCGTTTATCGACGATAAACGATGAATGCATCACGTGCAATGGTTCGCACGGGTATTCTTCAGCTATGGATACGCCAAACGCTGATGACTTCGCTGAATGGGCGCAGTGGTTCAAGTGCCTGGCCGACCCAACACGACTGGGGATCCTCCATTTTGTTGCAACACAACCCGACCCAGTCACGGTCGGCCAGATCGTCGAAGCAGTCGGGATGAGCCAGTCGACCGTGTCACGTCATCTCCAAATCCTCAGCGAGCAACGATTCGTCTTCGCAGAACCTGACGGCGTCCGCACGCTCATCCGGGCGAATGAGAAGTGCATGACTGACCTGCCCGAGGCCGCCGAAGCAGTGATGGGTCAACGAACAACCTGAGCGGGCCACCGTGACAGGGGTCGTGCGTACGCTCAAAGGATGACGACCCCAGAACCAAAACGTCACGGCGACGAACGATCGGCCTTACGAGCAACCCTCGACCAGCAGCGCACATCGTTTCTGACCAAACTCGACGGTCTCCACGCAGATCAGCTCGCCCAACCACTGCCGCCTTCGAGCCTGACACTCGGCGGGCTGACGAAACACCTTGCGTTGGTCGAAGACCACTGGTTTCAGCATTCCTTCGCTGGTGAACATCTCGTCGAGCCATGGGCATCGGCACCCTTCCATGACGACCCGGACTGGGAGTTCAACACCGCACAGCACAACAGCCCTGAGCAGCTTCGGACGTGGTATCTCGAGGCGATTGCCAGGAGCAACGCCGTCTATGACGCTGCTCCCACGCTCGATCAGATGAACGATCCAACAAATACGCCACGACTGCCCTTCGACCTGCGCTGGGTGACACTCCACATGATCGAGGAAACCGCAAGGCACGCCGGCCACGCAGACCTCATTCGCGAGTCCATCGATGGTGCGGTCGGAAACCAACCAGCGTGACAGCGCGCCTCGAGCGAAATCTTGCACTCATTCCCTGGCATCAACTCCTGGTCTCGACCAGTCCATGGATAGCGATCTTCGTCCTGTTCACTCGATCAAGATTCGGGCTCGACGGCGCGATCGCCCTTGCTGGGATCTACTACCTCGCAGTTGTTGTTTTCGAGGTGCCCTCCGGCTGGATGAGCGATCGTCTCGGACGGGTGCTCACGTTGCGGATTGCTGCGTCGGCATGGGTCGTAGCGTTCAATTGTTTTCTTTTTGGAGGAGAATCATTCGCAGTCATCGTCGCTGGCCAAGCGTTCATGGCGCTCGGATATGCATCACTTTCGGGCACCGACGTTACCTTCCACTACGACACCCTCGAATCGCTTGGGCGACAGCACGAGTATCCGGACCGCCAGGGGTCCGTGGCCTCACGAGGGCTCGTCGCTGCTGCAGCCGGTGCGTTTGTCGGAGGTCTACTTGGACTGGTCGATCTCCGGCTCGCATTCGCCGCATCATTGCTGCTCGCGGTTATGCAACTGGCACTAACCCTCATGTTCGCCGAACCACCACGAACAGACGACGGCACCGAGGGGGATGTGTCGCAACTCGTTGCGTGTGCGCGGTACCTCCGTTCAGCTCCGCTTGCGTGGATCTTCGGTTACGGAATCGCCATGGTCGTTCTCGAACACGTGGCATTTACGCTGCTCCAGCCATGGCTCACCGAGGTCCTCGACCAGACCGCCGATGACATTGGTTCGACACCTCTGCTCTCGGGCACCGCTATTGCAGTTATGGCCCTCGCCGGAGCAGTGTTTGCCCGAAACAGCCCTCGACTCGCCCGTAGGTTTGGTGTCCGGTCCTTCTTGGTCGGACTCTCCGTGCTGTCTGCGTTCATCGTGACGGCAATGGCAAGTTCGACTCACCTGGTGGTCCTGATCGTGGTCGCGTTCCGCAGCGCACAAGGTGCAGCGGCCCCGATCGTGATCAGCACGGTGGTTGCCAATTCGGTCGCGGCACAACATCGCGCAACACTTCTTAGCCTCAACTCGCTCGCTGGTCGGTTGTCGTACGGAGGCCTCCTCGTCATCCTCTCGGCGGACGCATCCGCCGAGATTGGTTCCACTCTGCGAACCCTCGCTGTCATCTCCTGGTTGCTCGTCGCCCTGATCGTGACGACCGCAATTGTGATGACCAGGCGGTTCGGCCCCGACCGTTCGCTCTGACCGATATCGGTTCGCGGGGCGAAGCCGATATCCTTTCCATTCACCTGGAGAGGTGGCCGAGTCAGGTCGAAGGCGCTCCCCTGCTAAGGGAGTTCGGGGTTTATAGCCTCGACGTGGGTTCGAATCCCACCCTCTCCGCACCGAAAGCCCCGGAAACTTCAACGTTTCCGGGGCTTCTCTCGTTTTCGAGTCCAGTTTGTTTCGTCAGATGACGTCTAGACCGAAGTTTTCGAGAATCAGCGTGCCACCGTCAGGAACGTTCGTCACTCGGAACTTTCTGCCGGCAAGCTCGGCTGCGGCCTGCCCAGCAGCGACAGCATCGGCGATGGCCGCATCGATGGCTGTACTTCGGTCGAGACTCACCAGGACTGGGCCCGAGCCGTCATCTGCGGCAATCTCATCTCGGAGCGCCTCCTTAAGCTTGGAGTTGGTCGCAATCCACAACAACCCGCGCGGCCGCAAGTGCAGCTCACCATCGGCCGTCGAATCGACATCGAGGTGGAACGGGCGAACAACGTGGAGCAGTGCGGTGACCGCGACGCCCAAAAGCACGGCGTACTGCACATTTGGTGGAGTCAGGAGAGTTGCGATGAATGTGATCCAGGCCAACGCGGCCTGCCACGGAGACCGTCTCCACAATCGGAAAAGGCGCTTCGGCTTCACCAAGCTCACCACCGCTCCGACGACGATCGCGCCAAGCACCGCATCGGGCAAACCATCAAGCAGAGCAGCAAACGGAAGAAATGCGAGGACCACGAGGCCCGTGATCGCTCCACTCGCGCGAGTTTCTGCACCAGCCAACCGATTGATGGAACTCCGGGAGAAGGACCCACCGACCGGGTACGCACCCGTGAGTCCAGCGACAGTATTCGCTAGGCCGGAAGCAAAGAACTCGCGCGATGAAGACCAGCGAATCTGGTCTTCATTTGCGAATGTCCTTGCGATCGAAGCTGGTTCGGCAAAACCAACCAGGGCGATCACCAAACCTCCCGTGATGAGCGACCCCGTACTAGCCCATGGCAGGTCGAGGCTCCATCTCGGGAGGCCAGCCTCGACGTCGGGTATCACCGCTCCGGTGTAGTCGAACCCCCTCGAATACAGGAGCGCGACCACGACGGCCACAAGCACTCCGGGAAAGAGTCTGTGGATTCTGCGCCCTCGCAACATCAACACCAACGTGGCTGCGCTCATCACAAGAGCGATGAACGTCCAGGACCCCGGGTGTAAAATCGCCCAGCCAGCACGGGCCATCGGGTTCCCCCATGTGGTCACATCCGCGGGAAGGTCGGCACCCAACGCTCGCGGAAGCTGAGATGACAAGATGACCAGCCCCGCGCCAGAGGTGAAACCGATCGTGACCGGCTCGGCCATCAGATACACGATCGAGCCCAGCCGAAGAATCCCGATCACCGCTCGGGATACCCCGACGACGATGGCAAGAATCGCAGCCGCGCCGATATATGCCTCGGTTTCTGGTTCAAGTCCTGCAGCGGCGAGGGCGCCAGCGGTCAAGAGGCTGGTCAGTGCCACGGGTCCCGTCTGCAGAAACGGCGAGGATGCAAACACTGCAAAGATCAGCAGCGGGAAGGCCGCCGCGAACAATCCGACCACCGGCGGCAACCCTGCGAGATTGGCGTATGCCAAGGATTGCGGAATCAGAACCAGTGCGACACTGACGCCGCCTATGACATCTCCCAAGCCTGGCCGAGGAAACGCAGCGAGATCCGAAACTTGGCGGTCGACTCCCAGACGCCAGCGCTCAAACAGTTTTGGCGCAAGCGATGTCACTGCCCCAGTAAACCGAATCCGAGGGGATTCAGCTGCATTTACCTTGCCCTCCACTGGGTTGAGCGAAGCTCCAAGGACAGTCATACGATGCGGCACATGGCCAATGACGTACCAGGACCATGGGTTCGCCGACCGATGAGTCTGGCAATGCTCGCGGTTGGAAGCCTGCTCTCGATCACACTCGGACCGGTACTGCTGGTGATCGCTGTGATCACGGATCTTTCGACCCGAACCAGGGGTATGCGGCGCTCGAGGACAGTGGCGCTGATCTCCGTGCTCTTCCTCGTCGATCTCGCTGGTCGGTCCCTTGTCGTCGGAGCCTGGCTGATCTCGCCGTTTGGTCTGCGAGTGGAACGCCCGACAAGCCAAGCGCGGTATTCGTGGATCATGACCTGGTGGACGACCGCCCTCATCGCCACGATCTCTCGGTTCGTCCCGGTCGCCATCGACACAAGCGAACTCGATGAATCTCTCCTCGACGGCAATGCCATCGTGGTGAGTCGACATCGAAGTCTTCTCGATGCCGTCCTCCCAGCAATGTTGTTCGGACAGCGTGGGCTCAGCGTCTTTTACACCCTGAAGGAAGACCTTCGATGGGAGCCCAATATCGACATCGTCGGACATCGGATGGGGCATGTCTTCGTCAACCGACACCCAACCGATCTCGATGCTGAACTCCAGCCGATTCGAGACCTCGGTGCTCGAATAGATGAAAACTCGGTCGGCGTCATCTTTCCCGAGGGAACGTTTTTCAACGAAAAACGGAAAGCCCGTGCTATCCGTGCGCTCGAGAAACGGGACCCCACACATGTCGAGGCAGCGAGGAGCATGCGATTTCTCTTGCCGCCACGCCCAGCTGGAACGCTCGCCCTTCTCGAGGGGGCACCGGACGCCGATGTCATCGTGCTCGGACACGTCGGGTTTGAACCCTTTGGCACGATCAAGCAGATCTTGGCGACCGTTGGCGATGAACATGGCGTCGCCATACGTGCCTGGCGATTCGCAAGAAACACGATCCCCACCGACCCGACTGCCCAGATCGACTGGTTGTACGAACGCTGGGTCGAAATGGATGACTGGATCGCGTCGCACCATCCACGCAGCTCAGGATCGCCCGCTGCGGTGCTTCCGGCTTCCCAAGGGGGCTCTTGAGCGGCACTGAGTAGGCTGGTGGGCTGTGAATGCGCCAGAAGCAGATCAGAGCCTTGTCGACATGGCGATAGAACTTGCGACCGGCGCAGGAGCGTTGACGCGTAAATGGTTCGATCGCGGCACCATGTCGTTCGATACGAAAGCCGACGGCTCACCGGTGACCGAAGCCGACAAGGCTGCCGAGCGGTATCTGCGAGAACAGATCAGCTCTGCGTTCCCTACGGACGCAATCATCGGTGAAGAAGAAGACGCCCGTGACGGAACCAGCGGTCGAACCTGGATCATCGATCCGATCGATGGGACAAAGTCGTTTACGCACGGGGTTCCCCTCTATGGCACCTTGCTCTCCGTCGTCGACGAGCACGGCCCCGCCGTTGGAGTGATCGTGATGCCGGCCCTCGATGAGATCGTCTCTGCTGGTCGAGGTCTCGGCTGCTTTCACAACGGTCGCGAAACCTCGGTCAACGAAAACGATGACCTTTCCACGAGCTACGCCATGACCAGCGGACTCGAGTATTGGCATGATGACGCTGAACGAGATCGGCTCCTCACGAGCGACCTCACCGTTCGGACCTGGGCCGATGCCTATGCGTACGTTCTCTTGGCAACCGGTCGGTGCGAAGCTGTGCTCGACCCTCTCGTCAAGATCTGGGATGTGGCCCCGATGCAGGTCATCATCCCCGAAGCCGGGGGAATGGTCACCGATCAATTCGGTGAACCCTGGGAAGAGGGCAAACACTTCGTGGCATCAAATGGCAAGATTCACGACCAGGTACTTGCCGCAGTCTTCAGCTGACCGGTAGCCCGAAGCTCACTCGAAGCTGTCTGGAACCTGTTCACCGTCGGCCAGCGAACGGATGTCGTCAGGCGGGATGCCCGCCGCACCAGTACATCGGACACCAGCCTCGGCGAGCTCAGGATTGTCAATCCACGTCTCGATGAATGCGCCGACCTCTGTTGCATCGATAGAGGTGATGTCGCGCTGTTGGACACCCCATGCGCTCAGAACCAATGGCTCGTCGTGTGGGTATGGCGAGATGAGCAACTTCGCGTTGTCTTTCGTCAACTGTTCGAGCGTCGCAAGATCGTCGCTGCTTGTGGTCGACTCGTTGTATGTGATCCACACCGCACCGTGCTCCATCGTGTGCGTCGCGGCGCCCTCGATCAGTTCCACGTTGTAGAAACCGCAGTTCTGCCAGAACGGATAGTGGTCACCACCAATCGACGGACTCCGATCGAACGACACTGGAGGATCCACATGGCTCGCACCAATCTCCGAAACCGGAATCGACGTCGGAGCCGGCAGAGCCGAGCTATCCACCAGATCCGATGAGGTCCCGGTCGATTGTGTTTCAGTGTCGGCCGCATCACTCCCGCCGCAAGCAGCGAGAACGATGGCCACCATGATCAAAACCTTGCGCATCAAGAAATCCTAGAGAAGTCCGGACACTGTCCGGGCGAAAAGGCGCTTGCGTTCCGCGGGGTGGTCGAGGGCGCAAAGCGCCCGGATCCGACCCCGCGGCGAAGCTCAGCTCAGCGGGAGGCCAACTTTGACCTCACCTGCGCTCGACTCGATGAGCGTGATCTGCTCCATACGGTCGTGCCAATCGCTGCGCTCGCCAATCGCATCGACATACGCTGCCTTGCGTCGTGCGGAACGACCGCGCGGTTCTGGGTTGGCCGCGCCACCTGCGACGTACTGCGCCTCGATGCCTTCTTTCAGCATCTGGATGGCCTCAGAACGGATCTGGCTGATGCGGCTTTCGGTGACGTCGAGAAAACGTGCGAGATCTTGGCTCGTGCGACCCTCGAGGAAGTAGCCAATGATGACCAGCCGCTGACGCTCGGGAAGAAGTGCGATTGCATCGCGGAGGTACGCGTGGAGTTCGCGAGTCTCAAGCTCCTCTGACGGCTCGATGGCCGCGTGATCGACGAGTACGTCGACGAGGGTGAGATCGTCATCGACGTCATCTGAAACCTCGTGTTCGAGGGCCAGCACGACAGAACGGAACATGCGGTCACGAAGACGAGCGAGTTCGCTCGTATCCATGCTGAGAGCCTCAGCCATTTCTTCTGTGGTCGGCACTCGACCAAGACGGCTGGCAAGTCGCTGCTCGGTGGACTCGAGCTTGCGAGCGAGTGTGCGAACTGAACGAGGAGCCCAATCGGCAGCGCGCACCGCGTCGAGAATCGATCCTCGGATGCGTTGCGCAGCGAAACGATCGAATGGCACTCCGCGGCTCTCGTCGTAGCGACGTGCAGCCTCAACCAGTCCGAGCGCACCTGCTCGTGCGAGCTCTTCGCGCTCGACGTGGCGTGGAAAGTGCACCGCTACTTGCAAGACGATGTGTTTGACCAAAGGCAGGTTCGCCTCGATCATTTGGTTCATCTCTGCGGTGTTGACCGTTATCTCCGTTATTTCGCCCATTGTTTCTTGCTCCCTCGCTGTCGTGTTTCGCGTGCCCGCCGACATCACAGAAAGAGGTTTCGACGCGAGAGAGGAAGAACTTGAGAAAAAATGTGAAAAATATTCCTGACGGGCTTTTGGTCGGCGCGTGGGGCCCCCACCTGTAGCGGAATGTTCTGGGTCTTCTGGCCCGTTCCGTGAGATCAGTAGGTCTCGCTGGCGCCGACGAATATCTCGGGTCGAAGGCCTCGGCTTCTCAGTTCCCTGAGGAACGGCAGGGCATCGAACCACTCTGCGAGTCCACGCGCTCCGGAGTCGCATTCGTCCGCTCCGAGCAACTCGTTCACTGCGGTTGCAGCGACCGCTCCAGCAGCGACCGCTTGCCGTTCTGCGCATCCGACGACCAAATCAAGCTGCTGTCCATTGGCGAGGCCACGAAGCTCGACGCGGACTGCACCGAGCAACCCTTCTGGGTGTGGCCGGCGAAGCATCGGCACATGCATGGTCAATCGATCACGACGTGTCGCGGCCATTCGCGCGGTGATCCGCTCAACGTTTGGATGCGCTCGAATCAACAACAACGGGTCCGAGAGCGCCGCTCGATAACAATCGGCAGCCTCAACGGGAGGTGGAAACCAGGCCAGCTCGCGACCCGAGCCTCCTGCTCGACGGGTCCATGCACCGTTGCGCCAGTCGAAACACAACCCCTTGAGCGCAGAGTGGTGTTGCCGCGCACAATCGGGACCGCCGGTTCCGAACTTGGAGACGTGAACTTCGCGAACGTCGTCGAACCAGGATCGTGCATGGCTGGCCAGGATGTCAGAGAGGCCGGGCATCAGTCCTGCACCGACGACGATCTTGACACCGTGCGACCTGGCATGATCATCGAGGTCAAGAAGCCCTCGGACATCGTTGATCGAGTCACCGATTGACACCACGTGTTGACCAGCGGTGACACAGTCCTGTGCGAGCGCCACATGACTGTTGGCCCGCGTTGCCAACACAACAACATCAGCGAGTTCGGGGATGTCTGACTCGAGGCTCGCTTCGACGGTGTCTCCAAGGGAGGTTGCACCCGACAACGCGATGCCATCTCCGTCGTCGACGAGGACGATGCGAGTTACGGCGCCCCGACGAGCGAGCTGTCGCGCTGCACGGATGCCTGTGGCGCCAGCACCCACTATGGCGACGGTAGACACGGCTACTCCAGCTCGTCGCCCGAGAGTTCTCGCCAGCCACCACTTCTGGGTGGAACACCGCCTGATCCTCGCAACCGAAGCGCTCCAGCCACACTTGCTGCAATACCGAGCGCAGCAGCGGCTCGTCGGATCAACAAGAAGATCTGCACGTCGAGCAGTTTACTCTTGCACGCTCGTGTTCTGCCTCGGCGTCGTTGCGTGATGCGGCTCTGCGGTGTTGCTCGGAGTCGTTCTACGGGGTCAACGTATGACGAGATGGCAGAGCGTTTCGGCCCCTCGGGGCCGAAAGGCGGGGAATGCGAAGCATTCACGTGGGCCTAGCTGGAGTCGAACCAGCGACCTCACCCTTATCAGGGGTGCGCTCTAACCAACTGAGCTATAGGCCCGAAACGTACCCCGAAGGGCCATGAGACGGTATCGACTTAGCCCCGTCGGGGCAACGTCGAAATGGGTCGAGCTGTCTCTTCTTCAACAACGGTCACCCGGATTCCGCCGGTCAAGTCCGAAATCAAGTTCAGAAGGATGGCAATCAGAACGGTGAAGCCAGTGGCGGCGACGGCGACAACAAGGCCTCCGAGTGCGATGGCGTTGAAGATCGACTCACCTTCAAAGGTGAATTCCTCAAGCGCAAAGATGTCGCTAGCGAACTGTTCGACGTCGGAAATCGTGCCGGCGGTCTCCGCAGCGTTCCACAACAAGACACCGGCCACCATCGTGACCACCCACATACAGAAATTGAAGAGCAGGGCGACCTTGAGCACTGACCACGGCTCGATGTGTCGAACCAGACGACGCACCTTGCGAGCTCGCAATCGCCGTTCTTGCATTCGTTCGACCAACATTGGCGCGTCCGACGCAGGAACGGTTGCTGGGGTTACAAATTCAGGCTCCGCAAGAGCACCGGTGAAGAACTCATCTGCGCGCTGGGAGAGGGAGTCCTCGGAGTCGCCCGTAAAAACGGTCTCTTCGGAGTCATCGATCGCGGTCACGAAGACAGAGTGTATTGCATCACGCCCCAACACACGGTCCGCCCAGTGGGGAGATCTCCCGTGCCCGGGTCACTCACGATCAAAGACCAGCGCGCGTTTGGCGTGAGCGATTGCTCGTGCATTGCCAACACGCACCTCAACGGAGGTGACGTGGCCGCGAAGAGTCACCGATACAAGTGTTGCGCCATTACGTCGAGCAGCTTCTGCTGCCTCCTCAGATCCGGCCGCGGCTCCGGCCAACGCTGCGGCATCGGCTGCGGTTGCAGCACGCGCATCATCGATTGCGGCGTTCCCCACTTCAGAAATCCCGAACACCAGTGATGCGCTCACCGATAAGGCCATGAGCCAACCAACTAAACCCACCATCGAACGACCTTCGGCTCCGGACACGGAGCGGTTCGTAACGGGGGAAGTTACCTGGACAGACTATTCCTCTTCGAGCACCGTCGTCTCGTTGGAGTCCGCTTCGTTGTCGGCAACTCCCTCGATGTCAGCCGAAAGTTCGCGGGGAGTGTCCTCATCGACGTCACCTTCGAGTTCCTCGCTTGCAAGGACCCGGGCAACAGCGGCAACACGGTGACCCTCGACCACGTTCATGACTCGAACGCCAGATGCATCGCGCCCCTGAGTCGAAATGTCGTCAACAGCGGTGCGGATCAGCGTGCCACCATCACCGATGAGCATAATTTCTTCGCCATCGGCGACCATGAACGCCGCAACGACCTGGCCCTTCTTGTCGTTGACGCGAATGCCGCGCACTCCAAGACCACCACGACCCTTGATGGGGTACTGGTCCAACTCGGACTGTTTGCCGTATCCCTCGCTCGTGATGATGAGCAAACGAGTGTCCTCTTGCGCTCGAGCGCAGGCCACGAGCTCATCGCCCTCGCGGAACTTCATGCCCCGTACACCGGCAGCTGTGCGACCCATTGGTCGTACGGCGCTCTCATCGAAACGAATGGTCTGACCGTTCTGCGAGACGAGGAAGACGTCCTGGCCATCGTTGAGAGGGATGACGTCCATGAGCTCATCGTCATCGTTGAGCTTGATGGCGATAAGGCCAGCCTTCAGATTGCTGTCATAGGCCGTGAACTGAGTTTTCTTGACGCGACCGAGCTTGGTGGCGAAGAAGAGATAACGGTTCGTTTCGTAGTCGCGAGTATCGATGATCGCTCGGATCTTCTCCTCGGGCTGCAACTGGAGGAGATTCACGATGGCGGTGCCACGAGCGGTTCGGCTCGTCATCGGAATCTGGTGTGCCTTGAGTCGATATACCTTGCCGCGATTGCTGAAGAACAGCAGATATGCGTGCGCGGTCGTTTGGATCATGTTGACGACGTAGTCGTCGTCCTTCAGATTTGCTCCCGCCACCCCGCGGCCACCGCGGCTCTGCGTGCGGAACTCATCGATGGACATCGTCTTCACGTAGCCGCCAGACGACATCGTAAAGACAAGATCTTCATCATCGATGAGATCTTCAATGTCGATCTCGCCAGGATCATGCATGAGCTCGGAGCGACGTTCGTCGGCGTGCTCATCCCTGACCTCGGTGAGCTGCTCTTTCATCACCTGGAACAACGCGTCCTTGTCGTTGAGGATGCGTTCGAGCTCGGTGATGGTCTCGCGGAGCTCGGCAAGCTCTTCCTCGAGTTTTGCTCGACCAAGTCGGGTCAAGCGACCCAACTGCATGTCAAGAATATGGCCGGCTTGAAGCTCGGTGAATTCAAACGGCTCCAGCATGAGCGACTGGAGTGCTTCTGGGCGGTCCTCGGAGGCGCGAATCGCGGCAATGATCTCGTCGATGAGATCGAGCGCCTTGATGAGACCTTCGAGAATGTGCGCGCGAGCAAGCGCCTTGTCGAGCCTGAACTGGCTGCGTCGTGTGATGACCTCAACCTGATGAGCAATGTATGGCACGAGGATCTCGCGCAGGTTGAGCGTGCGTGGAACGCCGTCGACCAAGGCAACCGCATTCATCGAGAACGACGTTTGCAGCGGCGTGCGCTTGTACAAATTGTTCAGAACCACCAGAGCTGGCGCGTCACGCTTGAGCTTGATCTCGACGCGGGTCTCACCCTGCGAGGAGAAATCGTTGATGTCTGCGATGCCGTCGAGCTCTTTGGCATGGAGCAGCTCTTTGATCTTGGCAAAGACCGAGTTCGGGCTCACCTGATAGGGCAGCTCGGTAACCACGATCGTGTCGTTGGTTTTTCCCTCGACGATCTCGGCCCGAGCTCGCATCTTGATGCTGCCGCGGCCGGTTCGGTAGGCGTCGGCGATTCCCGAGCGACCCATGATCAGACCGCCGGTCGGAAAGTCGGGACCCTTCACGAACTGCATCAGATCGCCAGGTTGGGCATCGGGGTTGTCGATGAGGTGGATCGTCGCATCGATGACCTCGCCCAAATTGTGCGGCGGAATACTCGTCGCCATGCCGACGGCAATACCCTGACCACCATTCACCAACAGGTTCGGGTACCGAGCCGGAAGCACCTCAGGCTCGGAGAATTCACCTGAATAATTGTCGACGAAATCGACGGTGTTCTCGTTGATGTCGGCGAGAAGAGTCAGCGCGATTGGGTCGAGTCGACACTCGGTGTATCGAGCCGCAGCCGGTGAATCGTCTGGGGTATACCCGAAGTTGCCCTGCGGCTCGATGAGGCGATGCCGCATCGAAAAGTCCTGCGCCATACGCACGAGCGAGTCATAGATCGCCGAATCACCATGCGGGTGGTACTTGCCCATCACTTCACCCGTGACACGTGCCGATTTCATCGTTGGCCGGTCTGGGTTGGCGTTGAGTTCATCCATTGCCCACAAAATCCGGCGATGGACAGGCTTCAGACCGTCGCGTACGTCGGGAAGCGCACGGGACACGATGACCGACATCGCGTAGTCAAGGAAGGATCGCTCCATCTCTTCTTGGATGTCGATGGGTTCGATGGCGAACTGTGCGCCGTCGCCGGAGTCGGTGATGTCTGACATGCGATCCTCCTAGATGTCCAGAAAGCGAACGTCTTTGGCGTTCGTCTGGATGAAATGTTTACGGCGGGACACGTCTTCGCCCATCAACGTACTGAAGACCTCATCGGCCATTGCGGCGGTCTCGACCGAGACCTGCAGAAGTGTGCGATCGCCGGGGTTCATTGTGGTCTCGGCGAGTTCTTGCCACTGCATCTCGCCAAGGCCCTTCAGCCGCTGGAAGTCCTTTTTGTGGTTCGGATGATCTTCGAGCCACGCATCTTTCTCGCGATCGTCCTTGAGATAGACCTTGCCCTTGCCCACAGTGGTCGAATAGAGCGGCGGTTGGGCGATGTAGATGTGGTTCGCCTCTACCAACTCGCGCATCTGTCGGAAGAAGAACGTGAGCAACAATGTACGGATGTGGCTGCCATCGACATCGGCATCTGCCAGCAGAATGATCTTGTGATAACGAATCTTGCTGAGATCGAACTCGTCACCAATTCCAGCACCGATCGCTTGTACCAGCGTCTGGACTTCCTGGTTCTTGAGCATCTTGTCGAGGCGGGCTCGTTCGACATTGAGGATCTTGCCGCGAATGGGCAGAATCGCCATCGTCCGTGGGTCGCGGGCCTGAATGGCCGAGCCACCAGCTGAGTCGCCCTCAACAATGAACAACTCGCGTTCGCGCGGGTCCTTGGAGGAGCAGTCTTTGAGCTTCTCTGGCATGCCAGCGCCGTCAAGGGCTGTCTTGTTGCGAATCGTGTCGCGGGCGGCACGGGCCGCCTCACGGGCTCGCTGAGCAGCGATCGACTTGTTGATGATGAGTTTGCCCTCAGCCGGGTTCTCTTCGAGCCACTCGGCGAGCTTTTCGTTCGTTGCCTTCTCGACCATCGATCGAACTGACACATTGCCCAGCTTGTCCTTGGTCTGACCCTCGAACTGCGGATCCTGGAGTCGGACCGAGATGATCGCCGTGAGGCCCTCACGCACGTCGTCGCCCGACAGATCCTCGGACTCCTTCAGCAGGTTCTTGTCCTTGCCGTACTTGTTGATCGTGCGGGTGAGCGCCGAGCGGAAGCCGGTCTCGTGCATGCCTCCGCCGCCGGTGGTGATGCCGTTGGCGAAACTGTGAAGCCCGTCGGCATTAAAGCCGGTGTTCCACTGGAACGCGATCTCGACTTCCTGGACATCTTCACTGACCTCGAAGTAGCCAACCTGGCCGAACAACGCCTCTTTCGACTGGTTGATGTGACGAACGAAGTCGATGATGCCGCCTTCGTAGTGGAACTCGATCCACCCGTTCTCGTCAGCGTCGTGGTGCGGTTCGTCCCGGCGCAAATCTTTGAAACGAAGGCGCAGACCGCGGTTGAGGAAGGCCATCATCTGGAAACGGTCGAGCAGGGTCTGAGCGCGGAATTCAGTCTCTTCGAAGATCGTGTCATCGGGCCAGAAGCGAACCGTCGTACCGGTGCGATCGTCGGGAGCGTCGCCGCGCACCTCGAGTTTGGTCTGGACCGTGCCGCCATCGACGAAGTCCATGTAGTGCCGCTTACCTTCACGGTCGATCTCGAGCTGAACCAACTTGCTCAGCGCGTTCACGACGGAAATGCCGACACCGTGCAAACCACCCGACACCTTGTAACCGCCGTCGCCGAACTTGCCGCCAGCGTGCAAGACGGTCATTACGACCTCTGCAGCAGACATGCCCTCGAACTTCGGATGTTCGTCGGTTGGAATGCCTCGTCCATCGTCGCGAACCTCGACCGAGTCATCGGGGTGCACGATGATCTCGATGGCAGTGCAATACCCGGCCATGGCCTCGTCAACGGAGTTGTCGACCACCTCGTAAACGAGGTGATGGAGTCCGGTCGGACCCGTGGACCCGATGTACATGCCGGGACGCTTGCGCACCGCCTCGAGGCCCTCGAGGACCGTAATGTTTTCTGCACCGTAGGAGTTCGTGTCGTCGCTCAACGCGTGACCTTTCACTTCGCCTGATCATCTGCCGTGCAGCTGTGATCTGGCAGCGTCCGGATGCTCCGCGACGACTCTCTGATCAGTCAAAATTACGACAATGTAATTGTACCAGGGAGGGGTGACAGATCGAGGGCACTGCGGTGTCTGATTCGGGTCAGTAGGACAGTCGATTTTTGGTTGAAAAATCAGAGTTTTCTCAGCGCGACAGATGGACCTGGATCTCGGTGATCTCATCACTCTCGAGCCTGCTCGAAATACGCCGGAGAAGCTCCTCGCTCATCCACTTCATTTCGCTCGCCCACGCAGGGTCATCGACTTCAAGATGCAGCACACCATTGGTGATCTTTTGTGGTCTTGTATGTGCGCCGATCACTTCTCCAGCGAGTGTTGACCACTCGGAGAAGACGGTTTCGACGACGTTGACCTTGGGCGCATCGAGATGTTTCATCACCCGGTCGATTCCCTTTCCCACTCGTTGTGGGCCATCACGAAATCGCCGATACGGACTGTTATGCCACGACATTGGACTCCTCGATGTCGAACACGCGGTTGCCAAGCTGAATGGTCGTGTCAGCCACAGCGCCGGGTGGGAGATCGACCGCCGAGGTAATCAGGGTTTGTCCCGAGGGCAGCGCGGCGACAAGCGCTGCTGAACGTTCGTCATCGAGTTCAGAAAAAACATCGTCGAGCACCAGCAACGGCGCGATGCCAGTCGTCTCCCGAACCAGCTCATGGCCAGCAAGCCGCAAGGCAAGAGCGAGTGATCGCTGTTCACCTTGTGAAGCGTGGGTCCGGGCGGGCATACCGTTGAGCAGGATCTCCAGCTCGTCGCGGTGCGGCCCAACCGTGGTCACGCCACGGCGCACGTCATCCTTGCGTGCCGCAATCAGCGCGTCGGCTAACCCTGTACCGAACCACGGGGCCGCGTACTGAATCGTCACCTCACTCGAAACGCCGGCAACGGCCTGGAGGGCGTTGGTGACCAACGGAGCGAGCTGATCGAGCGCAGCGGCACGAAGTGCGCCAAGTTCGTCACCAACGGTCGCAAGTTTGGTATCCCAGACGTCAAGAGTGAACGCGGCGTCGTTGTCGAGTCGGCCATGCACACCCTTCAATAGCGCATTTCGTTGCTTCAGCACCTTGTCGACTTGCGCGCGGACCTGCTCATTACGAGGGTGCAACCCAACAACCACATCGTCGATATAGGCCCGGCGTTCCCCCGGCGAACCTTTGATCATCACCAGATCATCAGGAGCGAACACGGTCACCGACATCACACCCAGCAGGTCGCTATTGCGTTTTACGCGCTGTCTGTTCATCTGCACCCGAGCGCGCCCCGACCGGGGCAACTCGGCTTCGAGGAGTAATTCCCGTCGATCGCTCCGCAGAGTGGCTCCCGCCACAGCCCCCTCGGCACCCACCCT
>RCNE010000706.1_pt1 | contig 17755 bp, 19 predicted proteins | sample 2041361 | NCBI WGS metagenome assembly RCNE01 (sample SAMN09708229, study PRJNA481090) | Marine sediment metagenome, whole genome shotgun sequencing project.
TATGATTTATTCTATGGGGAAAAATCACCAAAGAGCCTTAAAAATAAAGTAGTAATTATCGTTGATGATGGTATAGCAACAGGCAGTACTATCCTTGCGACAGCAGAATTGGTGCGTCAAAAAAACCCAAAAAAAGTTATTGTGGCAATTCCGGTCGCACCCGCTTCGGCGATTAAAAAATTAGAAAATAATCCGAATCTCGATGAAGTGGTCTGTTTGGAGATTCCGTATGACTTTCAGGCGGTAGGCCAATTTTACATTGATTTCCCCCAATTGACCGATCAGCAGGCGATTCAGTGGTTGGAGAAAAGCAACAAAGAAAAGTAAGAGTTGTTTAAATCGTTTATTAGTAACTTCCTGAAAAGAAAATTTAAAAAAAAGAGAATACCCGTAAAACAGTAGCTATAAGACATATTTTAATAACATCCTCTAAGGCTATACTTTCCAATAAAGGTGCTTATTCAATGCCAAAGCTGACTTTCGTTGTCACTCGGTATTGTGCAATTTTATTATTGCTTACGGTTACCTGCATGTCCTTTATATAGACAGACTTGATATTCTTTACGCTCTTTGAAGCTTCCTTGATGACATTCTGAACGGCATCCTCAAAACTTTGCGTTGAGTTACCCATGATTTCTATTACTTTTAATACTGACATATTTTTTATATTTTAAAGATTCCTATGTAGATTAAAATACCGTAAAATTGAGTTAGTTAAAATGACCTGCATCAGTTTATATAATTATCCGTTTTATAATGCAAGGGCTTTATCTAATTCGTTACGTTTATTTCTGCTCAACGGCAGAAGCGTATTCTCAATTTCTACCACACGACTATTGAACTTATTTATCTTATTTAGGTTTACTATATATGATTTGTGAATTCTTAAAAAACGGTCTGTTGGCAGTTTATTCGCAAAACATTGCATGGTCGTAAGTGTTAGAATGTTACCGCTATTGGTCACAATTTTTATATAATCACCAAGTCCCTCAATCCATTGAATTGTTTGAAAAAATACTTTCTTTCTCATATTCTTACTTTTTACCAGAACGTATTTTTCGCCCTGTTCTATACTATGGGTTAATGCATACGTTGCGATTGCCCTTTTAACTGATTTTTGGAAAGAGATAGCGGTAATGGGTTTCATTAAACAATACATAATATCATATTCAAAAGCCTTTACTACATAATCTATTGTATTGGTCATCAAAATGGTCATAGGTTTATGTGTTAAAGATTCCAATAAATCAAATCCGTTTACATTCGGTAATTCAACATCTAAAAAAAGAAGTTCTACTCGGCTAGCTTTCAAATGTTTTTTAGCCTCCAGGGCGTTACCTACTTTAGCCACTAGTGTCAATTTCGGATGGTCTTCTACCATTTTTCCCAGAAGAATTTGTTGTTTTGTGGAGTTACCTATAATAAGTGTTGTCATTTTCATACAGTTTTATTAATAAATAATTTCTTAAACTAACATTTTGAGGTTCATATCGGCTAAATTATTGTACAAATCCTTTTACCAAAATGATCTGAATCAGTCCTTGCATTTTAAATGGTGTAACCCATTTCTATTTTCTCACAACTGACCGATATCATTTGACATTCACTGAGCAATAATTACTTTGGAAGTAGTTAAAAGAACACAGGTCATGAGAAGAAACTTAGATGAAAAAGAAAGCATCAAACTACTCGAAAACAATTATATTGGCCAATTGGCGTACATTTCGGGAGCAAGCCCGTATGTTGTGCCCCTTACCTACCACTACGATAATACTACGCACACCATCACCAGTTACTCTTCAGAAGGTCATAAATTGAATTCTATACGAAAAAACCCTTCTGTAGCCATAGGTATTAGTGAAATTACCTCGGTGGCGAATTGGAAATCGGTACAAGTGCATGGTACGTTCGAAGAGCTACAGGGTATTGATGCAAAACATATGTTGCGCCAATTTTCCCAAGGCATAAAAGATATCTTAAGCCGTACAAAGGGAAAAGATGCTCAATTCATCAGCGAGTTTTCTGCCAAAATCGAAGCAGAAAAAACACCGATTGTATTTCGCATAAAAATCGATGAAATCACTGGAAAATCGAGAGAGTCTTAACGCTATTCGTGAATGATCTGTATCATTTGTTCCTAATAAAGGAGAATATAGCTTTAGTTAAATTCTAAAACTTCGAAATATGCTTATCAAAAAATTCAGGGACATCGGTTTAACGGATATCGCTTCTGTGGGTGGTAAAAATGCTTCCTTGGGGGAAATGTACAATCAATTAACTTCTAAAGGAGTTCGCATTCCTAATGGTTTTGCAACTACATCTAAAGCGTTTTGGGAATTCTTAAAGGAAAATGACATACAGGAAGCACTGGAAAATATCATAGCAAGATTGGACAGAAACCAGTATACCAATTTGAGCCTAATAGGCGAACAAGCAAGAAGTCTTATCTTAAAAAGTGAATTTTCTCTTGGTTTCTCCAAAGCTATTGGCGATAGCTATAAAGGTTTATGTGGCGATAATCCCGTGGCTGTGGCTGTGCGCAGCAGTGCTACAGCAGAAGATTTACCTGATGCCAGTTTCGCGGGCCAGCATGATACCTTTTTGAATATTTTGGGAAAAAAGGCAGTTTTAGAGGCAGTCAAAAAGTGCTTTGCTTCACTCTATACTGACCGTGCCATCAAATATAGAGAGGACAAAGGATTTTTACACAAGGATATTGCCCTTTCCACAGGAATTCAATTAATGGTACGTTCTGATAAAAGTTGTTCAGGGGTTGGCTTTACTATAGAACCGGAATCCGGTTTTGGGAATGTCATCTTACTGTCTGGTGTTTGGGGTCTTGGTGAGAACATAGTACAAGGCACAGTGAATCCTGATGAGTTTTATATATTCAAACCTGGTCTTCGAAAAGATACCTTCCCCATTATTCAAAAAAAACTGGGCGATAAAAAATTGACCATGATCTATGCCTTGGAAAAAGAAAAGGCCACGACCCTGAATATAGAAACTCCTACCAAAAGGCAAGAACAATTCGTCTTGACCGATGATGAAGTTATCCTTTTAGGAAAATGGGCATTACTAATAGAGGAACACTACAAAAAACCAATGGACATCGAATGGGCAAAAGACGGTGTTACCAATGAATTATTCATTACCCAAGCCCGACCGGAAACCGTTCATCAAAACAAGAATAAAAATATTCACATTGAATACCGATTGCTAAAAGAAGGAAAAAATTGGGTACAAGGCAATGCCGTTGGCTCCAAGATCAAGGTAGGCCAAGCAGTACTTTTAGAATCTCCAAAAGAGGCCAAAAAATTAACCACGGATTCGATTATAGTGACCGATACTATTACCCCCGATTGGGACCCGCTGCTTAAACAAGTAGGCGGAATAATCACGAATAAAGGAGGTCGTACCAGCCATGCGGCCATTGTAGCACGTGAACTAGGCGTTCCAGCAATCGTAGGCTGTGGCAATGCTACAAAAAGCATAACGAATGGAGAAACGATAACGATGTCCTGTGCTCAAGGAAAAACGGGGTATGTATACCAGGGGAAACTACCTTTTGAAGAGAGAGAAATCGATTTTTCAGGAATACAGATGCCCGATACGGAAGTTAAATTTATTTTGGCTGATCCCGAAAACGCCTTTCAACTTTCTTTTTATCCGAATAACGGGGTTGGTTTGCTTCGAATGGAATTTATCATCACCCATAAAGTCAAAGTACATCCTATGGCCTTGGTCAAGTTCGATTCAATCAAGGATGCAACGGTCAGAAAAGAAATCCAAGAACTTACCAAGAATTATCCCGATAAATCCTCCTATTTTATTGATCAACTCTCTCAAGGTATTGCTACTATTGCCGCTGCCTTTTATCCGAAGGAGGTTATTGTAAGGCTAAGTGATTTTAAGACTAACGAATATGCCAACCTTATTGGTGGTCAAGGATTTGAGCCACATGAAGAAAACCCCATGTTGGGGTTCAGGGGTGCTTCTAGATACTATAGCGATTTATACAAAGATGGCTTTGCCTTGGAATGTGCAGCCATTAAAATTGTCCGTGAAAACATGGGACTTACCAACCTTAAAGTAATGGTGCCATTTTGTAGAACTATCAAAGAGGGTGAAAAAGTATTGTCTATTATGGAAGAAAACGGACTGAAACAAGGCGAAAACGGACTTGAAGTCTACACAATGGTTGAGATTCCTAGCAACGTTATCCTTGCAGAGGAATTCGCTCAAATCTTCGACGGTTTTTCCATTGGCTCCAACGACCTTACCCAACTAACATTAGGTATTGATAGGGATTCTGAAATCATGGGAAACTTGTTCGATGAAAATGACAAGGCGGCCAAGCGCATGATTTCTATGGCCATACAGTCCGCTCGAAATACTACTACTAAAATAGGTCTATGCGGACAAGCGCCCAGTGATTTTCCAGAATTTGCTGAATTTCTAATAAAAGAGGGCATTGATAGTATCTCTTTTAGTCCCGATGCCTTACTACAAGGTATTGAAAACATTAATAAGGCAGAGAGAAATAATGTGACCTTTGGGTTAGCGGAAAGCGGCAACTAGAATAACTTAAATAATAAATACTACTATCAAACTTAGTATGAATCCGATGGATAAATTATCAATTTTTTCAAACTTTAAATGCGCTCGAATCAAAAATACCTTTAAACAATACTAAAATACTAGTGCGGCAATAAACTTCTTCGCATCCATATCCCACCATTCAAATACAAATAGGTAGGCACCGCAAGGATTTAGGTACGTCATACTTTAGTAAAAAAAATGAATGTAGTTATAATTTATTCAGTAGAACCTGACGTATAGCAAAGCCAGCTAGGCTTGGAAATAGATACTTAAAATCGATTACACATGAATTAAATATTGATTTAATACGCTTACCTGAAAATCACCTACCACTTGAAGTGCTACATCGGCATTCATCAGTACCAGACCATAAGCAAAATGAGACAACTTGCAATCCCTAATAATTTTCTTATCCATTGCACTAAAAACAGGCCTAAAATGTTTGTTCAATTCCAATCCTGAAGTTTTACCTACATTAATGGCCTTGACCACCGCATCGGTAATCTGTTCAGGTGAAAGACCTTGTTCTAATAAATCGCTGGCTAAGTATTTTAAACTAAGACTGTAATAGAAATCCATAAAATGGGCAATACTATCTACCGAATTATATTCCTTCTTGAACATTGTAATTTCCATAACCATGATTTTTAGATTCGTAGTTTGTTTAAAACTTTACCTCCTAAAGCTTCTTTGCATACCCAAAGACCATTTTTTTAAATTCCCGAAAATCGTTGGTAAACAATTCTATTCGTTCCCCAAGTTTGCGATGTTTTTCACGGTATTCTCCATCGGATAATCCCTTTTCTCCTTGCATTAAACGTGATAATAATCGTTCATGATCCATAATATCATCTGCCAAATAATCAAATAGGTTCTTATGTATTTTGTCTAGGTTTTGGAGCATTTTTCCATACTCCGATTCTTTGCTTTCTTTTCTCCGAAGTAAATTGGTAAAAAATTTAGTTTCGTCTTTCCAGAAGGCAATAGTCTCTTGCCATTCCCTACTTTCTTGATGTAGTACATTAAGGCCTGCTCCTAATAATAAATCTGTTTTTGGATTTGAAGTTGTTGTTTTCATGGTGAACTATTTTTGGGTTTATGCTTTATATCGATTAAAAAAACTGACTTGTAGGCTTTTACGGGCAGTCTCTAAAAGGGTTTCTACTTCCTCAATCGTCCGATGCTGTATTTTGGCGATTTCCTTTACATCAAAATGGTATTTGTTAAAAAGCTCAAAGACGGTTCGCATTGGTTTCGGCAGATTAAATAGAACCATATTGGTATGCTTTTTTATATTTTCTGCGCCCAAATCACGATCCAATTGGGCTATAAATTCCTTGGTGTCATCTTCTACAAAAACATGGTTCAGTATATAATCGTTCTTCGGGTATGAAATATCATCAAACTCTTCCAACATGATTAAATCACCACCGCCGTCGGTACTGTATTCTTCTTGCATGGCATCCCATTCCGGTTTGGAATAGGTATCGATATTATCAAAAAATAAGCTATCGAATTGCTCTTCTACTAAAGCATCTTCCAATAATTCGTCTGCCTTTTTGAATAGCCAAAGGTGTAAATCTTCTTTGTTGGCGATCTTGTCAAAATAATCATAGGCTGCAATAAATAATTGATCTACAAAATCATCAGCTTTATATCTTCCTATATCAATTTTCTTATCGGTTAGGGCAGCATTCAAGCTTTTTTGAATATACCGTTTTACTTCTGGCATTGCCTTTAATAGCAGTGCGTTGAACGCTTTAGTATTGTCTTCCTTTTTAAAACGTGCTAAATCGTAATAAATACTTTCAACGAACACATGAAACTCTCGCCGTTGTTTGCCGTAATCAATAGTGTCTTTCATAATAGAATTTTTAGTACATTCCAAAAATGCAAACTTGTCTTGAAGTACAAAATGATATAAATCAGTAGGGAGGCTATTAAAAGGAATAAATACAGAACATTAAAAAACAACCGTGACTGACGATCATCATTTTGTACGCGAAGGAATACAGGTACTTTTAAAGCAAATAAATTAATAATCAGATGAAATCAGATGGACAGATTAAGCAGGATATTTTAGATGAACTCGTATTTGAACCCAATCTTGACGAGACCCAAATCGGAGTCACTGTTGAGGATGGTATCGTAACGTTGAGCGGTGTAGTTAATGAATTTCACAAAAAAGGCTTGGCCAATACCGTTGCAAAACGTGTGATTGGGGTCAAAGCGGTTGCTGAGGATATTAAAGTCAAATATAGCGGCAACCTCAAGAAAAGCGATAAGGAAATCGCAAAGGCAGTGGTGAATGCTTTAGAATGGAATGCATCGGTACCTAAGGAAAAGGTTATGGTATTGGTTGAAAATGGATATATTTTTCTGTCGGGCAACGTTGCTTGGGATTATCAGCGGAAAGCTGCCAAACGCACCATACAAAATCTTTTGGGTGTTAAGGGAGTCGTTAATGAAATAGAAATAGTTCCAGAGGAAAAGGCAGCTAATATTGAGGAGCAAATTATCAAGGCACTGAAGCGTTCCGCAAATCTGGAAGCTAAAGGCATACGGGTGCAGGTAGATGGCGATATCGTACAACTCAAAGGCAGAGTGCATTCCATTAAGGAACGCGAACTAGCGGAAAAAGCAGCTTACAAGGCTATTGGAGTTCGCCATGTTCAAAATGATATTGTTGTGCAGTACTCCCCTGAATTCGTTTAATCAAAAAAAAATGAAAAAAATTGAGTAAACTGACCTAGGTCATTTTAGACACAAAAAAAGCGATGTATCTTAGTTGTATAGTTATAAGTTCATTGAAAAAATATCATACAATCATAGTGTTCGCAGGGAATATTAAGATGTAAGAAAAGAAGAGGTTACAGACACCTTTTTATACCTTTTGAATCTCGTAGGCATATAGCGATATATTCTAATAGATCAGTATAAGTGGAAATTCGGTCGAAGAACATCTTCTAAGAAACCGGGGCACTTCGGTACCTCGGTTTCTTCTAAAAAAAATATATTGGCCTTTAGTTCCGCTAGGGAAAAAAGACCATAACGATGCGAGCGATGCTGTTTGCTACAAAATTATCTTCTAGGTCACTTTAGAAATAAAGTGATTTAAAAGCTTGATTGGAAGCATAAACAAATTCAAACGTTTCGTAGGAAACAGGAGGCCTTGGTCTCCTGTTTCTGTTTTTAGTCATTTTTCAAAAAAAACCGATGGGAATCTTACCCTAAAAATACACCATTCTTTTATGCAAGGTTTTAGAGCAATTCTTCCATGCTATCCAATTCATAATCATAACCACGCAGGATAAGCAGAAAATACGCTTCGTTCAAATCTTTAATGTAGCTGGTTGCATCTTTTTCAGATATTCCCAAACCCCTTAGAATGCCATATGGGCCAGAGCGCAATTCGCCCAAGGCTTTACCATCCATGTCATTTAAAAATTGAGATGCCAGAGATCCAGCTATGAATAATGTACCTAGTTCAGGATTGCAGAAAAGTCCAAAATCCAATGTGGGACCCAATGAGCGTTTCCAATAGTGTTTCAATTCCTTTTGTGCATTTTGGGTCTCTTTATCATTTGAAACGCAACCATTCGCAATTTTACCAAGAACCGACAATTCTAGTTGCGCTATGGTATTTTTGCGTATATCTTGAATCGCTTCTTCAAGTTGCCCAAGCTCTTGGTAACTCTTTATAGAAAAATATTTCCGTTCCGCTTTTATAATCTTTGTTTTCATCATTTAGGAATGTTTGAAATATAAGTAGGTCCGCTCATTCTCCTACCGCCAATATAAAAAACATCAAACGTCCTTAGTATGACGAAGGTCATTTCAAGAGCCTTTTTTCTGTACTATTTTTGAGTAGAAATTAAAATGATTTACTAATTTAAAATTCAATATCATGACAAACGATAGTGGAAATGTTTTACTGGCACTTTTAACAGGAGCTGCCATAGGAGCGGGAATCGGAATTTTGTATGCCCCGGATAAGGGTGTTGAAACTAGACACAAAATCAAACAAAGAGTCGACGAAACTAGCCATGACTTAGCGGAGCGTGTTTCGCACGCCAAAGATGAGCTGACAAAAACCGCAAATGAGAAAAAAGATGTCTTTGACCGCAAATTAGATGAAGCCATCTCTACCATGAGCTACAAAGCCGATGATATCATCGATAGTTTAGAGCGAAAGCTAGAAGATCTCAAAAAGAAGAACGCCCAACTACAAAAATAGCTCTTATGGCTTTTGAAGAATTTAAAGAAGACCTCATAGGTGCGGAAGCAGATATGAGGTCTTATGTAGAAAATAGCGATGAATACCTGAGACTAAAAATCTTCAAAATCATAATGCACTACGTTACGGGCATAGCACAATTTGTGTTGATTGGTGCAGGGGTTATTTTTGCGCTACTTTTCCTATCCTTGGCCGCTTGCTTGGCTTTATCCGAAGCGTTAGACAGTTACTTTCTCGGTTTTCTTATCGTCGCAGGTTTTTATGTGCTCGTAGGTGCGCTACTATATATTTTGAGGGGAAAATTGAATACTCCCATATTAAAAAAATTCTCTAAACACTATTTCGAATGAGTATGCTAAGAGAATATAAGTCGTTTGAGGAAATAGACACACGTTTGAAAGTTTTAAAGCTAAAACGAGAAATCGACCAAGAAAGCCTGAAATTACATTTCCGTAGGGCAAAGGTTGATTTGGTTCCTAGTAAATTGTTACAGGGGTTGGGAAGCACACTTACCCACAGCGGAACTTGGAAAAATATGCTGATTGCCTTTGTGACAAAGAAAGTATTAGGCATGCTTCGTAAAAGGCACCAAAAAAAAATTGAGGAGTAGTCCCTATCTAATATTCGCAACTGTTTGTAGTTGTTCCTTATTTAGCAGAATAATCCTTCTACCACTATCCGTTGTAATCAAGCCTTCATCCTTAAAATCAGAAAGGGTACGAATGGCCGTTTCGGTAGCCGTACCAATCATCCCCGCAAAATCTTCCCTAGGAATTGACATCCCACCATTCGGTTTGTCTTTAATCATTCCCTTTTCGTAGAGTTCCAGCAACGCCTTAGCCGCTCGCTGCCTAACGGAGGCAAACGCCATATCTACCAGATGTGTCTGTACGTCAATCAAGTTATTAGAAATCATACTAATAAATTTTTGGGAGACCATATGGTTGCCGTACAATAGTTTAAGAAAATCGGTCTTTGGTATGGTGCTAAGTTCCGCATCCTCCAAAACAACCGCATTCTCTACATATGTTCCAGCGGCATTTAGTAAGGATAATTGACCAATAAAATCGCCAGAACCATAGAGTCCTGTGACCAATTCCTTTCCAGACTCTGTGCCTTTATAGGTTTTTATGGTTCCACGTTCAATGAAATAAAGCGAATGGGCATTATCCCCTTCCCAAAAGATAATATCCTTTTTTTCATAGGACCTCAGACTATGATTTTTGGAAAGACCTTCTAAATCAATATATTCAGAAACTTCTTCAAAAAAAGTATTGATACCTTCTATATTTTTCACAATTTCCTTTTTTAAGCTCTCATGCTTTTGTAAACGGCAGGCAATGGCCTCTAACAATTCATTTTCCTCAAATGGCTTGGTCAAATAATCATCGGCACCAAGGTTCATACCCGTTCGCATATCTGCCCTATCAATTTTTGCCGTAAGGAAAATAAAGGGAGTGCTGGCCGTTCTGGTATCCTTATTCAGGTTTCGCAATACTTCGTATCCGTCCATATTTGGCATCATGATGTCACAGACCACTAAATCGGGTAAAAATTCTTTGGCCTTTTCTATTCCAATTTTACCATTTTCGGCAGTAATCACTTCATAATTTGCCAAGGCTAGTATTTCGGCTGTATTTTCACGTACAGCTTCATTGTCTTCAATTAGTAGTATTTTCTTCATGCTCCAGTAGATTTAAAGGAAGCTCCACCGTAAAGGTGCTTCCCATATTGTTTTTACTTATAAAGCTAACCGAACCTTGCATTAATTCCGCATACTGTTTTACGATATTTAACCCAAGACCAGTACCTTGTATATTTGTTGCGTTAGTTGCCCGAAAGAAACGATCGAACAGGTTTTTCTGTTCCTGTTCGGGAATCCCGATTCCCTTATCCGTGATATTAAAAACTACCCTTTGGCCATCTTGCTTTAGCTGCAGAACAACTTCCTGTCCTTCATCTGAATACTTTAGGGCGTTTGAGATGAGATTAATCAAGATATGACTCAGCAGTTTTGAATCGAGAAAAACTTCTATTTCTACCGCTGTATATTTCAATCGAATGGTCTGCCCCTCTTTTTTGGTCGATTCCATTTCATCCACAAGTATTTTACAAAACTGAATTAATTCGAAATTTTGGGGCGTGGCCTGCACCATGCCTTCTTCCAACTTACTCAGGGACAGAAAATCATTGAGGATAACCACTAAGTGCTTCACATGTGCGCGTATACGTGCCACGTGTTTTTCACGTCGTTCCTCTTTACCAGGTTCATTCTGCTTTCCAATAAGGATGGCTGAAGAAAGAATAGCACTCAGAGGCGTACGAAACTCGTGGGAGGCCATAGATATAAAACGGGATTTAAGCTCGTTGAGTTCTTGCTCGGCCTTAAGTGCCTTGGCCAGTTCTTCCTGTATCTTTTTCTGTTCGGTAGTGTTACTATAAACGAATAATGCCAAGACAATATCATCGCTATCCGAGCGCATTGGGGCAGAATTAACAGCGTAATTATTATGCTGGAATTCTACCTCGAAGGAAAGACTTTGACCCTGGGTCGTTTTTAGGACATCTTCCTTGATTCTTTCTATTTGTCTTTTAGAAAAAATTGGGATGTCGTCCACACGCTTTCCTTCAAAATCATTTTTTTTAAAATTAACCTGCTTTAGTTCCGCCCCTTCAACATACACCAGTTCAAAATCTGTGTTGAATACAACAATAAGGCCTTTCGGAAAATTTTTGGCAATTGCTACAAACTGGTCTTGACTTCGTTGTGCTTTGTTTTCTGCGAGTTTGGTAACCTTTACCTGATCCTCCAGATTAAGATTGGTTTCCACCAATTTTTGAACCGTTGCTTCAATTTCCTTGGTACGGTCTACTACCATAGTCTCTAATTTATTAGCATTGGCTTTCAATTCCTTTTTTGCGCGTTGTATTTCGGTTACATCATTCTGTACACCTATAAAATGAGTCAGTTTTTGTGCTTCGTCATACAGCGGGGTAATGGTAAGTTCGTTCCAAAATAGGGAGCCATCTTTTCGATAATTCCTGAGGGTAACACGGCAGGGGTCACCTTTTTGAATGGCAATGGCCAAGATTTTTATTTCTGCTTGATCGCGATCATCATTCTGTAAAAAACGACAATTTCTACCTAGAACCTCGCTCTGTCCGTATCCTGTCATTCGAGTAAAAGCACTATTACTATATATTATTGGTAAACCAGGCTGTTCCGCGTCTGCAATGATGATACCATTGCCCGCAGCTTCCAAAGCCCTATTCCTAAGATTTAAAGTGTTTTGAATTGCTTTTGCATCTGAAATATTTCGGCAAATGGTTAAAATGCGATTTTTGCTCAACGGTACGAATCGACATTCATAATCAACCATTCCATTTATCCCCGGACCCCTCACTTCAAGAGTTTCCATCTGTTGCGTAAGCAGTACCTTTGAAAAGATATTTTTTAGTTTTCCTCCAATTTCTTTCGAAAACAGATTGTTTATTTTTTTATTTTCAAATTCTTTTTTTGGAGTGATAAGGTTTGGGGCTTTAGGTGCGCTGATTTCAATAACAGTACCATTTTTATCGTGTATAATCATTACGTCGGGTAACGCACTTAAAATAGCCCTGTTTTTTTCCTCACTGTCCCTTAATTTTTGTTCTGAAATCATTTGTTCGGTCACGTCTAAGCCTGAACTTATCACTCCCGTTACCCTGCCACTTTCATCTTTCAAAAGTGCATTTCGCCACTGTATCAATTTTCTCTTACTTCCCTTAGCAACGACCCAATTTTCATACATATCTGGCGGCTTAATTGCACCTTTAATTGTATGGTCGAATAACGCCATAAGTTCCTTTTTATCCTTTTTTGGAATACAGCTATGGAACCAATTCTTTCCTATAATTTCATGATGCCTATAACCAAGTACTTCGCACCCTTTCCTGTTAATTAGTTCAATAGTATGGTCGGAATTAATAATCAAAAAAATCGAAGATGCTACATTTAGGTAATGGCTGAGGGTTTCTTTTTCCTTTTTTAATGCGTACTCCGTTTCTTTTTGATCTGTGATATCGGTTATAAAACCCTCCAAGCATTGTAAGTCTCCATTGGTATCAAAAATACCCCTACCCAATTCATTTAAATATTTTTTATTTCCAGTTTTGTCCCTGATGCAATAGGTGAGGTCAAATGGTTCTTTTTTACGAAGCGCCTCTTGAGTTTTATTCTGGACTTGACCTTGGTCTTCTTTAGAAGTGATATGTGAAAAATGCACCTTCCCGTCCATAAACTCTTGGGAACTATAGCCCGTTATACGCTCACATCCTTGGCTGATGTATTCAATAGTCCAATCCCTATCATTCTTGCAGCGATACACAATACCAGATGCGTTTTCCACCAACGTGCGAAGCTTTCTATCACTTTCAAAGACCGAGGTGTCGGTAGGCTTGCAATAGACTGAGGCAATGGTTTGACCCTCACTAACCGTTGGGGCTATTCTAATATCCATAGGGAACATGGACCCATCTTTTCGGAGACCTAAAATCTGTACCGGTTCCGAAACCTGTTTCTTCAGCCGGATTTTATACTCCTTTTTGTATCCCTTGGAAAAGATGACTTCTATTTTTTTATGGAGCAGCTCCCCTATTTCATAACCGAACATACGCTCGCCCGCCGGGTTGGCCTTACGAATTATACCGTCGACATCGACCACGAAGAAACCCGCCAATGAGGCCTCAAAAATGGCCTGGTACATAGCGGCATCTGTCAGTTGTTCTTTCATCTTTAGGTGTTCTAGTTTACTATAGCGCTGATTACAGAGGCTTTATGCCCCCTCCTCAGTTTCCATTCTTCGTGTTTTCGGTAATGTGTCCGGATATTTATGCTGTATAAACTCCATCAATTCTTCCCTTACCTTACAGCGCAAACTCCATGCATCGGTAGCGTTTTTTACACTAAAGGTAGTACGCAGTTTCATCACACGATCATCGGAATCGACTACTAATAGTTCTACGATATTTTTATCCCACAAAGGTTCATCCTTTAGAATTGATATTAATTTACGGCGCAGTTCCGCAACAGGAAAAGTAAAATCCACATGAAAAAAAACACTGGCGATGACGGGCTTAGAATTGAAGGTCCAATTCACAAAGGGTTTCTCGTTAAAATAGTTGAGGGGCAGTACCAACCTGCGCCAATCCCAGGTCTTGACCACCACATAGGTCAATGTCACATCTTCCACCGTACCAAATTCTCCTTCTATCATAACTTCATCGTCTATCTTAATAGGCTGGGTAAAGGCCAATTGAAAACCTGTCACTAAATTGGCAATCGATTTTTGGGCCGCTACACCTACGATAATACCAAGCACTCCCGCAGATGTTAGTATGGTCTCACCTAGTTGACGTGCGGCAGGAATATTCCATAAAATGGCCGAAATGGCAAGGACACTAATAATTACCGTAGCGATGCTCTTAATAAATCGGAGTTGTGTAAGTACCTTTCTGTCTTTCGCCTTATGATGGGGTTTAATCTTGAATTTTTCCTTAATCATTTCTTCCGCTGCTTTTAAGCAGGCAATTAATACCCAAGCAAAATTGACGATGATAAAAATCTCCGTTACGGTATACCAAAGCGCTTTGATTTCCAAAATGGAAAAAGAGGCATATAGGAACAGCAAGGGCAATAAAAACTTGGTGGGGGTCTTTAACTGTACTAGCAATTGTTCTTTTAATACAGATGGTTTTCTTTTCTGATAAAGCCTCAAGAACCAAAAGACAAGCCACCGCAGCGCCAAACCAGTTAAAACAGCCATTAGGATAACTATGGCGAATTTTAACAATGGGTTTTTTTCAACTAATTCTAAAATAAAGGATTTTATATATCGCATTTCCTCAAATGTATTCTCGTTGCTTATTTATAACTATGATATTTGTCATCACTGCGACTTGAAAAAAAGAAAGATGATAAAGGTCATTTTATTCGAGAATGTGATGGCATATTTTCGGAACTTGGACATTAAAGATACAGCATGAACACAGGTTTGGTACTTTCAGGGGGCGGAGTTCGCGGCGCTGCACATATCGGGGCCATTAAGGCGCTCGAAGAATATAACATCTACCCTACACATATTGCCGGTACAAGTTCCGGTGCTATTGTTGGGGCGTTATATGCAGCTGGTAATACATGGCAAGAAATATTGGATTTCTTTAAAACGGTTGAACTATTTGATTTAACAAAATATGCGCGTAACAAGCCAGGGTTCTTGGATACCTCAAAGTTTTATGAAGGTTTCAAAACATACTTTCCCTCAGATAGCTTTGAGAGCCTTAAAAAACCGCTTTATATTACTGCCACCAATCTTTTGGACGGTACCTTAAGAGTCTTTCATCAAGGGGAACTCATCAAACCACTACTTGCATCGGCTGCTTTTCCCGGCTTATTTGCACCTGTATCCTTTCAGAACGGCTATTATGTGGATGGCGGTACTTTAAACAATTTTCCCGTAGACCTTATCAAAGGGCAATGTGATCAAATCGTGGGAGTTTATGTAAATTCCTTTGATAAAGTGAAGATAGCCGACCTTAAACATGCCCATAATGTGCTGGAGCGGGCCTACCACATCATGGTAGCCAATGATACTACTCTTAAATTTGATGACTGTGATGTGCTAATCCGACCAGAGCGTATGGTTGACTATAGCATGTTTTCCTTCAAAAATATCGATGCCATTTTCCAATTGGGATACGAATCTACCAAGAAAAGCCTACAAAAGAATAATGTGCTTAAAGGCTAGGACAACACAGGTAAACTGTAGGCAATATATGTTTTTTAATTCCATACAAGATAATATTACTTAGCCTGAATTAGGTAATTCCGAACCAAAGGAAAAATCTCTTAATCAAAGCATCTATGGTTGGTATTGCTTATTCTTAGATATACCCAAGGAAAGTTTAGCCTTTCAAAATGATAAAAACAAAGTGTAAATAACAAAAATTCTTTAAAACATGACTATGAAAAGTACGATCACAGCAATCCCGTTATTCATATTAATCCTATTAGGAATATCGTGTAATACTAGCACAAAAAAGGAAAAAGAAAACAGCCCAACGGATATAAAAGTTACGCTGAAGAAACCTGTCTACTCAACAGATACTTTAGGTACTTCATTGCATTGGACAGCATATAAGTTTACTAACAAATTAGGAGTTGGCGGAACTTTTGATGAATTTACGTTGCAGCTAAAAACAGATTCTGGCTCGGTAGAAGAGCTACTGAACGATGCAGAAATAACCATCAATACCCTTTCGGTAAATTCCGGTAACAAAATTCGTGACCCTAAATTACGGACCTCCTTTTTTAAGGTTTTTAATACAGATATCATTTCTGGAAAAGTAATCGATGCCAAGAATGGCACTGGAATACTGGAGCTTAGCATGAATTCGATATCAAATAAGGTAGCCTATTCGTATTCTATGCATATGGACACGCTGTTACTTAGCACCCATTTGGACCTATTAGTATGGGACGGCGAGCAAGCTATAAAAACATTAAACAAAGAATGTTATGATTTACATACCGGCACGGATGGTATTTCAAAACTTTGGCCGGATGTTGATGTGGTTTTAAAACTTCCTTTACAAAAAGAGTAGTTTTCGTCATTCCGAGGTACAAAGAATACTAATTAAAAAAAGCTAGAAATACCGTAAAGCAGTAAACATCAAAATGACAATGCCCCCAAACCAAACCTATTTATATGGACCTAACAAAATGTTGGAATTAAAGGACTGTCAAATCAGCAGATAGAAAAGTCAAGAGATAGGTCCGGGGATAACGAAATGAGGGGCAAAAAGAGAAACAACTTTTTAGAGGCCTAAGTTGTTGTCTAAATAATTGTCTAATTTTTTTGTCAGTTCATTCATTTTAATGATTTAATTTAATTAGTGGCAACAGTTTTTGGAATGGTGGTTATTATTTGATTTCATCTAAGAGCCATTTAATTTCGTTTTTTATGTGTTAAACGGTCAGATTAATCCGATGGTTGTCCACAATTTTTAACCATCTTCTTTGTCGGTATTCATAAAATGACTTTGCCCAGAAAGTAACTATCGATGTCAACCCACTAGCGTAAATAACTATTTCATCCTCATACTCAATATGGTCTTCATCGATTTTTGTCATTGAGATTTTATGGTTCCAGACCTATGCCATACTATCCTTCTCTTTGGTTTGTAAAATATGATTATCCGAATCAACCTTATCAAAATAAAGCGTGTGTATTCCTCCAAAAGGAATAAAGCCATAAGCCAGCATTCTTATTCCAAGGGTTTTTCCCTCTTCACAAAAGAGGGAAAAACTACTATTTAAAGGCTTGAATTTCAGTTTTCCTTTCGTGATAAATTCTAGCAATTCAGGAGTTTGCACCTTAGCCCAAGCCAATTCAATATTAATTGGAAATCTTGAGTTTACCGTAAGTTTTTTAGCCGTAACAACCCTTCCCTTATATTCTACTTCCGTTTTTTCTATTTTTGATGCCATATCTATTCTTTAAAATTCTACTATTGCCTAAACACTTTATTCTTCCTTGTTGCCTTTTAGCTATATTCAGTTCGTATTCTTAAAATGCTTTAGAAGTAAAATATGATACACATAAAACATAAGTATTCAAAAGTGTTGCATTTCGTTGAGCAGATAAGAATCCAGAAGCCTGAAATTGTTAAAATGATAGATTTAAGTATTATTTATATCTCAACAACCGCAATGCATTCACAACCACTAGCAAGGTAGATCCTTCGTGCCCCACAACAGCAGGTCCAATTTCAACCATGCCCATAAGAGTCAATGGAACAAGAATCGCAACCATCCCCAAACTGATAATTAAATTTTGTTTAATAATTCGTTTTGCTTTTCTACTTAATCCAATTGCA
>RCNE010000708.1_pt1 | contig 17743 bp, 13 predicted proteins | sample 2041361 | NCBI WGS metagenome assembly RCNE01 (sample SAMN09708229, study PRJNA481090) | Marine sediment metagenome, whole genome shotgun sequencing project.
GTGAACTGATGTTGAGCCGGCATAATCCAGGGCTTGAGAAATAAGTATTAAGCCATTTAATGCCATATTTTGTCCATCGCTCTCTAAAGCATTGGTTACGGCAACTGCTCTTGTGGTACCAAAACTTTCACCGGCAATATATTTAGGTGAAAACCAACGATTATTATCCGTTATCCATTGTCTCATAAATTTAGCTATGGATTTAGCATCTTCATTTAGACCCCAATAGTCTTCAACTTTACCTTTGCCAATAACCCTGCTATATCCGGTACCAACAGGATCGATAAAAACAAGATCTGTCAGATCAAGTAATCCATTTTTATTATTCACTAAATTATAAGGCGCAGCACCATCATCTTCTTTTGCATCAGAGCTTACTTTTACCAATTCAGGACCAAACAACCCCATATGCAGCCATACTGATGCCGATCCGGGACCTCCATTAAAAACAAAAGTGACCGGGCGTTTTGTAAGGTCACTTAACCCTTCCTGCACATATGCAACTGACCATATAGAAGCAACCGGTTTGTCAGATTTATTCTTTAAATATGTTTCTGATGCTATAGCCTTATATCTAATTATTTTACCCCCGTTTGTGCTTTGATGATTGGTAATAAATGACTTAGGTTCTGGTACTGAGGTTGAATCTTGTTTTTTTTCTTGTGCTGAGATAGCTAACGAAAATATCAGGAATATGGAAAGTATATTTAGTTTTATCATAGTTGGCATTTTAGGTATTTTCAAATATAGTTGATTAATCGTGGTTTAAATGGTTCTCGTTTATGCTGGCCCTGCCACCCGATTTCTTGCGAATACAAAGTTTAATAGCGTAAGCCGTGTCCGAAAGCACCGGGCACCCGGCAAATCTCTGCAGCGAATGAAGCAGCTTTCTCCAGGGAGATTTCAATCAACGAGGCCTGTTGAACACTGGTGTTGGCTTTCCCCCCGACATAGTAAATCAGGAATCCGCTGATAAAGGCATCTCCTGCTCCGAGCGTGTCTGTTGGTATCACCGCCCGGGGAGCCTGTCTAAACCAGGATCGACCATCGTACAGAATGACTTCATGGGGACCCCGTGTAGCCACTGCCACATTACAGCCTCTATTCACAGCTTTCTCAAGAAGTTCCATTGCTGCTTCTTCAGTCCATTCGGAACAGGAAAAAAAACCGAAGTCGATATACCGGCATAGGGATAGTGCATGTTCGCGCTCGAAGTCATCCGAAAAGTCGTAGCTAACCAGAGGATTCAGTCCTTGCATTTGCGATAGATAGCGATCCATGTAACTGTATGCACTTGTATGCACGATTGAAAACGATTGCAGGTAATCGAGATCGTCGAAAATGAATTCCATTGGAACGGATTTGCTAATCCCGCCCTCGTTCGATGAGATAAAAACTCTCTCACCATCTTCGATTGTCAAAATTGCCCGACCATTTGGTCCTTCAACACAGCGGCAATGGGAAGTATCTACGCCTGTTTCGACGAGTGTTCGTTGCACATGCCTGGCACTATCATCGCTGCCAAAAACACCCAAATAGGCCGAGTCGCAACCCAACATTGAAGCATATACAGAAAAGTTGAGCGCGTTACCCCCCGGAAAAATTGTCCGGATGTGAATGTAGTCGTCCACTACATTGTCACCGATACCTATAACCTTCATTGCGCTATTTCCCATCATCAAAATTAGTATTCCACTTTACCCATATAACGGCGTGTTTCAAGTGGATGATTACGAAGCTTTGCCAATGCTTCCCGGTAATCACACAGCACGCTGTAGAACAGAATCGGATTAAAAAACTCGACAACGGACTCTGGAAGAAACTCTATACCGAGTTCTTTGGCATCGATTATTACATAATTCTTCGCGTATCTTTTAAGAAAGGTGATCACTCTCTCATCCAGTGGGCGGGTGCGGCCTTCATTCACCAACACAATGAAATTGGTTTTTTTGTCTGTAATTTCGAAAGGGCCATGAAAAAATTCACCGGAGTGAATTGCGCTCGCGTGCAACCTTTGCATTTCCATCAGGGAGCAGATGGCAAAGCCATAAGCCAGTCCGAAGCTGGCTCCGCTAGATAAGGTATAGAACAATTTCTCATTCTGATAAGTCTCTGCAAATGTCAGGACCCGCTGGCCCACTTTGTTGCGGGCTGCTATAACGACATCGTCTATCTTTAGTAAAGCTTCCTGAAATTTGTCGTAATTGGCATATCCCTCCGAGTGTTGTACTATTTCAAGACAAAGTGCCAGCGTAATTGCCATCGGATTATTTTGAACACTTGATTCATCACCCCACTCGTATACAACATTATGATCCGAAAAAGCAGCAAGCTCGGATGACTTATTGTGAGTCAGTGAGACAGTGAGAGAACCGGCTGCTTTTGCAACTTTCACTGCCTCAACGATCTCTGGCGTAACACCACTGTGCGAGCAAAAGATGACAACCGACCGCTCTCCGAGCACCTTCGGCACCGCATGAACAAACTCGTTGGCCGTATAGAGATCAGTGCGCAATAAACAGCTTTCACTAGCCAGGAAGAATTTGGCCGGGTAGAGATCTACCAGTGAACCTCCACAGGCAACTAAAAATACCTCCGACATTTGAATCCCGTCCTCAGCTCTCGCCATGAGCATTTTAACCAGTGCCTTAGTATGTAGTGAGATTGAATTCATAAAACTTAATCCTGATATTATGTTGGGTACTTTTTTAATTTTAATACACGGAAATAGTCAACAAGATCATGGTTGTAATCAACAATATGATAAGAAGAGGCATTATAAATTGCAACCACTTATTGAACCCTATTTTTACAATAGCCAGGGCTGCTAATATTAAACCTGTAGGATTGATCAAATAAAACAGCCCCATACCATATTGATAGGTATCAACAATAGTCTCTCTTCCAATGTTTACAGTATCTGCTAATGGCGACATGATTGGCATGGTTAAAACAGCCATTCCTGAGGACGATGGCATGAAAAAGGATAAACCCCCATAAATAAAGAGCATGACATTTGTAAACACACCTTTGTTCATCCCTTCTGTTATTGTACTTGCGTGATATAAAATGGTGTCGCTAATAAGTCCATCTTCCATTAAAATGGTAACACCCCGGGCGATACCAACAATAAAGGCAACACTCAGTAAAGAGGCTGCGCCTTTTGCAAACACCTCCACGAAAACAGTTTCTTTGATCTTTCCAATCATACCAATAAGGATGGCGCCAACAAGAAAGGTAGTTGTCATTTCTACAAACCACCAACCTAAAAAGGAAACCCCATATATCATAACGACGAAACACAATGAAAATACAACCGTAATGAGTCTTAATCTATTTGTGAATTCTGTTGTTGTATTCATGGGTTTTATTCCAAACACCTTCTCCAGGGCCTCTTTTTGGTCATAAATAATTGACTTAGATGGATCGGCTTTTACGCGTTTTGCATAGCGAAGAATATAAAGAATGGTAATAGCCAAACAAACAACAAGCATGATTATGCGATTGTTGAGACCTGTTGTCCAATTTATTCCAGCCGCATCCGAAGCAATAATCGTAGCAAACGGATTTGTAGTGGAGCACATTGACCCAATTCCTGAACCGAGAAAAATACAGGCAAGTCCAACGATCGCATCATATTTTGCTGCCAGGAATACAGGAATTAAAATGGGGTAGAAGGCCATCGTTTCTTCAGCAAGACCAAAGGTTGTTCCGCCGGCTGCAATAAGGGTAGTTACCAAAATAATAAGAATAAACTCTCTGCCTTTAAGTGTTTTTGCCATCCAGGATATTCCGGCATCAAATGCCCCTGTGAGGTTCATTATGCCAATTAAGCCCCCAATAATAAGGATTAAAAAGATGATGTCTGCTGCTGCGATTATCCCTTTTATAGGCGATTTAGCCAAAGCTGCAAGGCCTTGTGGTTTTGATTCCAGTTCTTTATAGGTATTAGGAATTCCAATTGGCTTATAGATATCACCACTTGTAAATTTTTCAATAGGAATTTTAATGTTGAGGTTCTCTAAAGTTTCTTGCGTTGCTGGTAATTCTACGCTCTCTTCTATGCCCGTTTTGGTAAATGTATTGCTTGAAGCATTGTAAGCCAGACTATCGTATTTGCCTGCCGGAACTATCCAGGTTAAAAGTGTTACAAATACAGCAATGAAGATTAGAATGGTTTGGGCAGTTGGAAATTTTAGTTTTTTCATTTATGAATTCTGTTGCTATTTCTTAATTAGTCCAAATGCACCATAACGGTCTTAATAGAATGAGTTTTCTTTGATCACCGTCCGCATGACGCCGAAACTTTTCAGCCTTCGTAGCAAGCTACTTTGGCGCCCACGTGTCGCCACAGCTTTTCGACCTTCGTAGCCAAGCTACTTCGGCGAAGTAGGCTAGCGGAGGCACAAGCCTTAACCGAAGGTGATAATTCATTTTATCTTCTGTTGCCAGCTGTAAGATATTGTTATTTAAGCTGCCCTTAACTTCCTTTCTTTTTTTGTAATTCCTTAATCATTTCTTTAGCATTATTATTTTGCGGATCAAGATTGACAGATTTTTGATAATTTTCAATGGCCAGGTCAACATCTCCAATTTTCATGGAAGCTTCTGCGTAACTATCATAAACGTTAGAACTATTAGGATAAAGCATTAGGTTAACTCTAAATATATCTTGTGCCAACTTCGTTTGCTCATTGTTTAAGAAACGATATCCCAAATTATTTAAATTGCTTTCATCAATGGTAGGGTCTTTTGTGTCTTTCTTCATTAACACTTGGTATGCCTTCAGAGATTGTGTAAAATTTCCTTCAACCAGAAGTTCCATGGGGATTTTTTCATCATCATCCATCTTAACATAGGATAAAACTCCAGCTTCATTGTTAGGGTTAAGGAGCTGCATATTCATTTTTTCATTTTCTGAATTCGGTTTGAATTGAATGAGCCGATCGCTCTCCCTTCTGACATAAGTACTATCAGAAATTTTGATTAGTTCGGTCGGTTCTTCTGCAAGTTCCTCGTAAATGAGTTGATTGTTGTTTTGATACACTTTTATTAGTCTATTGCCATTTACACGATATCGACCGCTAATTTCATCAAGTAAAGCATGATCTATGGTCAATTTCTTATAAACCGGAACAAAATCAGCCCAATCATAAGTAAGCGCTACAGATCGAATAAGTTCCGAAATAAAGTCTGGATGATTGGAGTTGGTTAAAACAACCACACCATATCCTTTGTCCTTATGAGCAATCATTTCACTTGAAAATCCTTCATCCCAACCTCCGTGTCCAAAATATATTTCATCTTTCCTTTTATTTAGGAAGATTCCCAGTCCGGAAAATTCTTCCACAAATGGAGTGAGCATTTTGGATGTCATATCTTGTGATAGTGCTTTTTTACTTTTGCCTTTCAAAGTCTGTTGTATATTAACTGCAAATTTTGCAAGGTCCTCTGCATTGGTCCATAATCCGGCTGCAGCCATTTCTGGATAAGTATGTCTTTTACCTTTTGTCATAGAGCCATCTGGTAAATAACCGGTTGCAGCCATTGTTAATTGTGTGTTTGTAAGGGGTTGGTCGTAGGTGCTATTATTCATTTCCAATGGTTGTAAGACTAATTCATTCATAAGTAATGGGAATGACTTGTCCTCTACATCCATCATCATTTGCTGCAAGATTGTATAACCTCCACCTGAATATCGAAAACTTTCTTCCGGAATTTTGTTAACAAAGATGGCTCCTGAATTGGCTGGGGGTGTTCCATTCAATACTTCAACCAGCGTTGGTACAGGCAGGTCAGGACTATAACCTAAAAAGCCATGTACCGTTATTCCTCCGGAATGATTGAGAAGATTCTTTGGCGTAACCTTCTTTTCTTTAGTGAATTCACTGTCAGGTAATTTCCAAGATTTTAAATAGATGTTGATATCTTCATTTAAGGCTATTTTATTTTGTTCTGCAAGAATCAATGCCCCATAAGCAGTTACAGGTTTACTAATCGATCCCGCCTGGAAAAGTGTTTCCCTGGTAACGGGAGATCTACTCTCTTTATCCATTACACCATAGGTTTTTGTCCATTCAATTTTTCCATTGTTTATCACCGCAATACTTACACCCGGAACTCCATAATGCTCCATACGTCCTTCAATGGTCCATGTTGAATCTCCTTCTATGTATACTGGGGTTGTGAGATTGGTTTCTACCTTTTTGATTTTTTCAATTGCAGAATCAATAGTTGGTGCCTCAGAACACGATTGAAGAATAATTATGAGCAGGAGAACGAAGAGATTATTTTTCATATTAATAAATTTTTTAATCGAACGATTGATTATTAAAGTGCTTAGAATTTTCGGATAACATAAATGTATTAAAAAAGTCCTGGCTTTAATGACTTGCAGTTAATTAGCTGTTTATTATAGTTGTTGTTAAGTCCTTTTTCCTAATTTCTTTAGAAGCGTCTCATGGCTCCGGATCATCAAAAGGATCTAAAATATTTTATGATTTGGTTAATTGTTGCAATTCTTTGCTTATCCTTTTCCATCAGTAATTCATGCTGGGCACTTTCTATGGTATATGCTTCACATGTTTTACCAAGTTTTGTTGCATTTTCAACGAAATCCTGATGAGAATCAACGTCAACAATTTGTTCGTTTTCCGCTGAAAATATAATAAAAGGTGTCTGAATATTCTGAATGTTGTTATTCATATAATCAAACTGTTGGCAAGATTTAACTACCCAGTCATAAGTGGCGCCACCTAGTTTTGCTTTTGGCTCTTTTGCAAAAGCTGCTTTCATTCGCTTATATCGAATTTCTGATCCGGTAACAGTATTTTCCTTAAAGTCCGGTTTACCCTCGTCATATTTGCCTTGTCCTAAGGCATATTCAGGATTATCACCGGATAAAAGTTCAGCCCCTGTGCAACTTGGCGCAAAAAGTCCAAGCATTGGCGAAGAAAATGCCGCAGCATTAAAATCATCAGGATTCTGTTCCAGATATGTTATTCCAATAGCTCCCCCCATTGAATGAGCCAGCAAATAAATGCTATTATGGTTTGCTGTTTTAAGCATGTTGTTGTAAAAATATTTCATATCGTCAATGTAATATTGAAAAGTGTCAATATATCCCATATCCGGGTCATCTGTCATTCTTCCCGATAAGCCCTGGCCCCTATGATCATGAATGTATACAGAATAACCGTTGTTGTAAAGGTCAAAGATTAATTCTTTATACTTAATTGAGGCTTCAGTTCTGCCCGCAGAAATTAGAATGGCCGGGCTTTTTACTTCAGGTCGTTTAAATACTTTAAAGTAGATACTAATATTGGCTTTGCCTGTGAAATAATCTTCCTTACCTATCTTATAAAAATTTTCAATTCCCTGAGCGTATTTGTCATCCTTCAGTTGTTCTTCAGTCGTAAGATTATATATGTTCTCAGCATTTTGTAGATAGTTGTGATGCTCCCGGCAAGAGGCTATTAAGAATATAACTATTAGCAATCCAAAAGTTGAAGCTCTCATATTCATAAACTTATACATTTTTAGCGGCTGTTTAAAATCAAAATTTAGCCCAATCAAAAAGGCTGCCCCATAGAAGAAACAAGGCGATTGAAAGATCAAAAAAATAACTAAAATTATGATCAATATATGATAACATTGGAGCCACAATCATAACGCATACTACGATAAAAGGCTTTGATAGAAATTTGTATAATTTATTTTTCAATTTAGTCTTCTTTGAATGACATACAAGGGTTTGCCCTATGATGAAAATTATGTGTCGAGATTAACTTAAAAGGATTTGTTTTTTAACTCAGTTCTTTGTTAGGTGCAGATCGACTTATTTTTCACTATTTAGTTGACCAAATAATCCCTTCATTATTTTTTGCTGCTCTAGAGTTTGTTGCTCCTTTTTCAATATTATTAGATTTCCATTTTCAACTTTAGCATCCAATCCGGCCATGGTCAAATAGTTGTCGATCGGAATTTTGTCCGTACCTATTACATACTTGTTAAAAAAATCAGTTTGCTCGATCCCGCTTAATTCAGACATCATATTTTGAAGTTCTTCTAGCGTATAATTATCATTGCTTCCTCCATATTTATTAAATAAACTTCTCATTAGATCATCAATACTTTTTTCATTGTTGGTGGCATCTCGAATAATCATATCTTGAGATATACCTACCAGCATACCACCCCCATAAATCAAGCCCCAATGATCATGCTTCTCTTCTCCATTTGTAATTGATAATTTCCCAACACCATTATCATCATTGTATCGTTGATAAAAGAAGTTACTTAAAAAATCTAAATAGGATTCATCAGTTAAAAACTTTACATGATGCAATGCTTTTAAAGTATAATAATTCGTAAACCCTTCTTTAAACCATTCCGCGTTTTCACTAGTTGGGCTAAATGATTTGCCATTCCAAAGATGAAAGAATTCGTGCGCAAAAATGAATCTCGATATCGTTTTTGAAAATTGATCACCTTCTTTTTCAATCAAAATGCTTATGTTATTGCCAATCACTTCTCCATCAGTAGTTGATGTGCTAGAACTAATAACCACTACCGCCTTTTTGAACGGATTATCAGGTGCGGGCTCGGGTATTCCGCCCATAAGCTCGATATAGTAATCTAATACACCTTCTGCCAGATTTCTAAAATCCGCTTCGTCAGCGATAATTTCATTACTGCCAAGGGCAAAAAGCAGTTCAAAATTATCCCTTTTTATAGAAAGCTCTTTATGTGTTCCAGCAAATATCATTGAATTTGCTAGATCAGTATTATTAATTACGCGATAGGTATCAGTAAGATCCTTATCTATAGTCCATGGGGTCGTGACGCTCCAATTAGTAGGAAGCTTAAAGTCAACAGTAATATTTTTCCATTGCTCTCCATTCATGATGAATAATGTTCTCCCTGTGTAAAAAACACCCATATCTGTTGAATATGCCACTCCATCTATACCTCCACTCCATTTGTAGTCTTCGTGGTCTAAATGGACATCATAAGTTAAAACGACTTTTTCGGTAAGAGCCACATGCATCTTCCATTTAGCATCGGGCATTTCCTCCAATTCAATAAGTTTTCCATCATCGTTGACAACCTTAATGTTATGAATAAATGTTGCCCATCGTTTTTCGAGGTTGTCTGCTCCATAATTCATAAAGAGCATACTATCTTTTGGCGTAAAGGCAACTTTCACTTTTGCCACTTTAAAATTATCGCTATCAAATGCAATTGAATATGAAATAGCCTCATCGTTTTGATCTCCTTTTTTAATTTTATTGGTACAACCCAAAAAAAGTATAACCAATACCATTAGGGTGATTAGAAATGTTAGTTTATTTAATAATTTCATATAAGTCATCATTCTGTTTTATTGTGTTTGATTTGCACCGAACTTGTTATATCAACACTAAATATACTCATACCCGGAAAATGGATTTGGATAATAGTACATTGCTATTCTTTTTATCCGAAAATGAAACACTCGCTTATTTGAACTTTGTAACCGTTGGTATAAATGATCGTTTTATGCTTGCGCCGTCCGCATATGTACTAATGCCATTTATATATTGTTATTTGGAGTTTTATTATTTGTTGTTTTTTTCTGTGAGTTTTTTAATTTGATTTTTTGCGTTTGAATTCGATGGATTTAACTTTAATGCAATTTCATAGTTTTTTAGTGCTTCGGAATTCATATGAAGTAAAGTAAAAGCTTCTGCCAGGCTATCAAATGTATTACTACTTTCAGGAAATAGATGAACATTTAATTTGAATATTTCCAACGCATCTTCAATTTTATTTTTTCTGATCAACTTATATCCCCAAATATTTAACTCCTCTTCGTTAAAAGTTATATGTTTTGTTTTTTGTAGTTTTTCTCCGATTGGAATTGCTTCTTCATATCCTTTTGACTCAAGTTTTCTCCAAAGTGTTTTAACTGAATATGACAATCCAAACCCATTTTCTTCCTTCATATCTGGAATATAATAACCGGCTATTCCGTCAATAAATTTGGATGGTAGACCTCCCATTAAGTTTGTAAGCACAATAATTGATAAATCATCGTCAGGATATAAAAAAAAAGAACCGCGATTGCCGCCTGTAGGTGCTACGGCAGGATGTTCAGTGCGATTAACCACCGGCCACCCTAATGCATAACCATTTAACAGGTTATTAAAACCTTGTGTTTTACCATTATTCAGAACTGCCGGTGCCCAAAGTATTCTAATACTAGAAGGATGATTCAAGAGTTGACCATTTTGCAAAGCAATCAGCCAATTGGCAATTTCTTGAGCTGTAGAACCCATTCCTGCGGCAGCTTGAAGCATAGGTGCAAAATAGGCAGGTTTTATATTTGAAATATGCTCGTCATAATAATATGTATATCGACGAGCAGAATGTCTGATCACGTTGTTAAGATTTGAAAAACCGGCTTCCTCAGTTCTTTTCATCTTCACTCTTTGTAATTGATTTTGTGTTATGTAATCAATAAAGGATTGATCACTAACTTGCTCGATAATTTTTCCAACAAGCACATAGCCCAATTGATTGTACTCAAATTTAGTGTTGGGCTCAGAATTCATAGGAAGTGTTTTAACCAATTCCCATGATGCTTTAATACCTTTGTCAGAAATCAAATCTCCTGTATCGCCATTCATAATTGCCGGGAGACCAGATGTGTGAGTTAATAGTTGTTTTAATGTGAGAGACTTCCATGTATCGGGTAAATCAGATAAATAGGTTGAGATTACGGCATTCAGGCCAAGTTTATCCTGTTCAACCAATTGCATAACTGCAATACCCACAAAGGCTTTTGTAATAGAATTAATCGAAAAGACAGTTTCATTATCCACTACTATCGAATCTTCTATATTCGCGAGCCCATAACTTGTCATTTTTACGATTCGATTATTCTTTACAACAGCAAGTTGCAGGCCGGGTATTTTTCTATATTCCATTTGAGACACTATAAAAGTATCAATACTGTCTTTTTGGGAAAACCCTTTATTAAAGCTTAGTAGAATTATACTAACGCAAATTATTTTTTTCATATTTTTTTATTACACACAACGGTTTGAATAAACGCCTGTTTCAATAGCGTTTATTCTTTTTTAGGTGCAGATTTAATTCTTTTAAAATTTAAGTCTTGAAAATCAAAACTAAAATCAATGTTCGGCGAGATTCCTTTCAACTTAATGCCTTGTGCTCTCCCATCTTCATCCAAAAGAAACATGGCAAAGGCATCCGCATTCATGTCCTGATACTCCCATTTAATGGCAAAGCTATTGGCTTTGTAAAAGGCCATTGGGCCATTTAGTTTTGGTGAGCGATGCGATTTAAACCATAATTGACCTTCTTTCATAAATACTTCTGCTTTACCAAACCAGGCATCTTCATAGATTCCAACATAATCTTCGAATACTATGTGCGTATCATTTGCCTTTGCGACTGTTGCCCACACTTTTTCAGTCACTTCATCTCCACTTTCTAATCTTTCAGATAGTCTTTCATAATTCTTTTCTATCCACTGAAAATCATCTAATCCTAAATAGCTATCCATAATAGTAAGACCCACAGATGAAAAGAATGCACTTCCCCCTGGTTCGGTATTAGTAAGTATTACTATACCTAAATTTATATCTGGTATCATCATAGTTAGTGAAAGCATACCAGGTAATCCACCGGTGTGAGATACCCTCATATTTCCTTTTACGTCTGTTAAATCCCAGCCTAAGCCATAACCTGAAAAATGCGAATTATATCGTGGATTTCTATTTACATCGGTTGTTGTATGAATTTTCCACATTTCATTTTGACTGTTCTCAGTAAATAATTGATTTTCTAATTCTTTGCCGTATTTACCTTTATTTAAATGCAACAGCATCCAGTTACATAAATCATCGACATTGGCATAGATTCCACCTGCTGCACCATTAATCATCTCTTCAAAATTAGGAAGTGCCTTCAATTCCCCGTCAGCGCTATTATGGGGTGAGGCTAAATTGCTTTTATCCTTTATCGTTTCTAAAGAAGGGTAGGAGTTATTCATGTTTAAAGGTTTCATGATGCGCGATTTAATAAATTCTTCCCATGTCATGCCACTTTTTCTGGCAACGATTTCACCAGCGACTAAATACAGTAAATTATCATAATCAAATTTTGTTCTAAAGGCAGACTGTGGCTTGAAATGTTGAAAACTAGAGAGAAGATCATCGATCGTAAAATCGGATCCATCTGGAAAAAACATCAAGTCTCCAATACCAAGACCTAATCCACTACGATGCGTTAGTAAATCTTGAATGTTGAAGTTTTCCGTCACATATGCATTATACATTTTGAATTCAGGTATATGATCTACCACCTTATCTTGCCATGTTATTTTACCCTCCTCAACTAATAGTGCAAGTGCAGTAGTAGTAAATGCCTTACTATTTGATGCAATGGCAAATTGTGTGTGCTCATTAACTTTTTCCTTAGACGCTGTAGATTTTACCCCATATCCTTTGTTGTGTATAATTGCACCATCTTTTACAATTGCAATAGCAACACCTGCAACATTAAATTTACTCATTGCTTCTTCCACAAGCGCATCTAATTCTTGAGAATTAAATTGAGCATAACTTGTTCTGTTCAGACAAAAAATAAAAAACAGTAAAGGAATTAAGATTTGATATAGTGTATTTTTCATTTGATTTATTCTAGTTGAACCTTTTTTTATTTCCATCTAACTTGTTAGATCAACACTAAATATACTCATGCCCGGAAAATGGATTTGGATAATAGTACATTGCTATTCTTTTTATCCGAAAATGAAACTATTGTTTATTTGAACTTTGTAAATGTTTGAATATGGTTCATTTGGTTTTTTGGTTTATTATAATACGCGCTAATACCCGTTATGATGTTAGTTCTGGATTTAGAATGATAACTTCATAGTTAATAAATGCGTTACAGCGTCAAGGTGAGTCCACCATCTGCTGTAAGTGTTGTGCCGGTAATATAGCTAGATTCATCTGAACAAAGAAACACAATGGCCCGGGCAATCTCTTCCGGGCGACCAGCTCGTTTTAGATGAACAGTAGGTAGCAATCCCTGATCATACAAGTCATCACCAACAACTTTTCTCAAGCGTTGATGCATAGGAGTATCTGTAACGCCCGGACACAAAAGGTTTACTCGAATACCCTGTGGTCCTAACTCTGCAGAGACGCTGGTGGTTAATCCTATCAGGCCATGCTTTGAAGTTACATAGGCCGATCCGGTCGGAAAACCGAGAAACGAATTTACTGAACCGATATTTACAATTGCCCCACCGTGACCAAGTTTGAGCATGGCTCTGGCCTCATACTTCATACAAAGAAATGTACCCTTTAGGTTGATGTCAAGAACCTGGTCCCAATCGTCTTCAGAAAGGTCCGTTATTCCATTTAGTTTACCTTCTATGCCAGCATTATTTACTGCATAATCCAAACGGCCAAATACTTCAATAGTATGAGCGACCATTTGCTCTACATCCTTAGCAATCGAAACATCAGTCCTGATAGCGGAAGCCTTACCTCCCTTAGCTTCGATAGAAGTCACTAAAGTATCAAGTTCCTTTTTTCGACGTGCAGCGACTACAATATTTGCGCCTTTCGCTGCAAAAGCTTCTGCAGTTGCTCTTCCAATACCACTACTTGCTCCGGTTATCAGTACGACTTTTTCTTTCATGCTACTCATATGAATCCTTTTTAATTGGTTAGTCTTTTATAAAAAAAATTATTTTTAAATAGTTGTTGGTCCCGTACCTTTAGCTCCTTCTCCATGGTATTACCAGGAATAAAGGCTAAACGGTCTTGGCTCGTATGTTTACGGCGCGCCTGCCTTCCTTTGGCAGGGGATGGGGCGAAGCTAAGCGATGGCTTTCCAGTGGTTAATAGGAAAAATTTGCGTTGGCAAAGCGATCCCTGGCCTTTCAATCTTTCTAGCCTGTTCTAGTTTTATTTAAAAATAGGAAAATTTCTATTGGATTCTAATAAAACGATGAATTATAGTCATCTTAAGTCATTGATATGCTGATTTTTATAATTCCTTTGTCATTTTTCCCAGATTTATTTTTTCAGCCCTTGTAAAAGCTATTTCTCTTATAAACTCCATTTTTCCCCACAAATATTTGTTTCCTTTCAATGCCTTGGTGGTTTTCATTCTCCTATTCAGACGGTTCGTTTCTATTTCGGTAGCTTTTCTTCTTTCTCCTAACTGTCCGTATAATTTAATTGCAGGGTAGTGGCTAAATTTTCCTTTGAACAATGATTTCAGCCAAAAAATAGTATTACTATTTACCCCTAATGCACATATATTTTGATTTGTTTTCGAATGGATTGGTAATTTCGATGGGTATTTTTCAAAATAGAATCCGGTTTGATTATCATTCAGAAATAACGAACCAATAGGAGTTACCGTCGGATTATTCTCAGAATCAACTGATGCAATCGAGATATAAAAGTTTGACCTGAAACTTTTATTAAAATGCCTTCTTATTTTATTCCAGTCTGTTTTTATATCCATTTTCGTTTTTCAGCCTGCATATAGAGGTTTTGGCTATTAGTAGTGGTGTGCAATAACAAATACTTATAGACGCTGTTGAATACAGTTTTTAGTCTTGATAAGCTCCGGAAGAATATGTTAGTTCATAACTGTGCGTGTAAATCTCAAATACTATTCCGAACGGATCCTCAACATAAACCATTTTATAGGGTTTTTCATTTGGATAATACTCTCTTATTGGCATTCGTTGTTTTCCTCCATATTCCACTATTTTTTTAGTCAAACTTTCAATATTAGGATCTTGCACGCAAAAGTGAAAAAGTCCTGTATTGAACGGATTGAATTCTGATGCTTCTTTAATTCCGTGTGGAAATGAAAATAATTCGATGCCAATTCCATCTGAAGTGGACATGTGAGCAATTTCGAATTCTTCCCAATCATTACCAAAAACATCAATGCACATTTGTCCAATTGCTGTATCACTTTCTTTAAGGACTTTTGAAGGCGACATAATTATATACCATCCCATTACTTCTTGATAAAAGTCCACTGCTTTATTTATATCTGGAACGGTAATTCCGATATGTGAAAACGATCTTGGATATTTACCTTCTCTCATAATATTTTGTTTTAAAATGTTGCCAACGTTTTGAATAAAATCCGTTTCAATGGATTTTATTTTTTGTTAGTTACAGTTAATCTACACTTTTTCAAATACCAATCTATAGTGGTCCATTATCTCTTTTTCAAAACAGACTCTGTTGGGGCTTACATTGAAAATAGCTACCAGGTGTCTAAATTCTATATCCGTGAAATATCTTGGAATAAGGGATAGGTAAAGCCAATATTTTTTAAGATGAAATTTTCTGAATTTCTTCCGCCATTGAGCAATGGTTTCAATATAATCCAACCTTCCACTACTTTGAGAAATTAGTTTGAATCCGGGTTTTGCGCATTTTATGACCATCTCAGGTCCATAAGGAAGCCAGGAACCGGGGAATTGTTTTACCATAAGCGCCATCACATAGGCTGCCGATCCTTTTTTAGCATTCACATCCAGCTCCTCAAATTCGATCATATTCTTGCTGAAGGTCATCGTCTGCATATAAAACCGTCCTCCAACAGGTAACAAGTCATAGAGCGTTTTAAAAAAGTCGCTATAAATTTTTTCTTGCTTGCCTTCTTTCCATTCTTCTACCGAACAAAAATGCTCCAATCCGCCAATACAGGTAATTGCATCAAAAGTTCCAAAGTCCTCCGGTTTTACATAGCGACAATCTTTCACCATCACCTCAAAACCATTCTTTTGACAGGCATCGGCCTGCCCTTGAGATAGCGTCAAACCAATACTTTTTGCGCCTCTTTCTTGTACAATATAACGCGTAAAAGGTGCCCAACCACATGCCATGTCAAGTACTTTACTTTCTTTGGCAATGTTAAGGCTATCCGCTATGAATTTGTGTTTTGCCTTTTGAGCTTCTTCCAATGACATCGAAAAATCACCATCATATTTTGCTCCGCTGTAATCTCCCGTTTCCCCCATGCTCAAACGGAATATTTCGTCTATAGTGGTGTAGGTAAAATCTAAATCCTTTTGTTCTGCCATTTTTCTATTTCTTAATTGTAACTAACTTGTTATATCCTCAATAAATATAGTGTTATCCCTGCCATATTAAAAGATAAAAGTATGTTGATGTTCTGTTTTTCTTTTTGGATAATAGCTTTAATAACAAAATCTAAACGGTATTTATTCAGATATACTTTTGTCTTTATCGTTAATTTATTAACTTACTAATAAATAAAAAAATCATGCCTAAAGTAGTTTTTACACACGCTGTCAAGGATGTTGATCTTTGGCTGAGTAAGCACTCCGAGCGAGTCGAATTGTTCGCAGGATGGGGGTCCAATATTGTCGGTTACGCTATAGCTGATGGCGGCAATATGGTGGCACTTTCCATTGATGTTAGCGACATGGATGCCATGCAGGAGTCTCTTGGAACAGACGAAATTGACAGGGCAAAGGAAGCCCATGGCGTTTTGGGGTCTATTGCGATGTTTGTAGCACCAGATTAATTCGAGATCCTCTAAACAGCGGCCAGAGCACAAAACTTCTGATTATCTCTTATCAGACCTTTTGACAAGTTGACATTTGGTCTAATTTGGAGGAATCTTCACAGGGCTTCACTTAGCCTTTTATCAATTTTATTTCCTTCGGAACACACCAATATCTATTTAAGGTATCATCATATTTAAACACTCTCTTTCCAGCGATTTCGTTAATTTAGACCTTTGCTACACCTTCGCTTCACTACGAAGGACAGGTCGGCCTTCACTAAGTTGCTGCGCAAACCCTCTGCGTTATCACCTGCCGGAATCTGCGTGCAGGCCAACCACTAAAATACACTTCGGAAAGACCTTCTTAAAGAACCATGAAACTCAAAACATAAAAAATACGGATAGGCCGTACACACTTGAATAAATGTGAGTAAAGGCATGCGTTTCTATACAATGTTACCAGCTGTTCTTTCTGCTTTTTAATCTTTATAAATTAACCCTCCAAGTTTTTGGACCTCCATAGGTAGACCATTAAGAGCATTCGTTAATATGGGAGTGTTTGTCAAAAGTGATATAACTATTCCATCATCTGGATATAGTATTAAGACAGCACCAGTTGAAGGCAATTCTCCCACGTGATACCAGATTCTATGTCCATTAATATCTTTACCTATATACCACCCTAATCCATAATTAGTCAAATTTTTATCGGTGGTATATTGTGTTTCAAATAGCTTATTTTTGAATCTATCCTCAAAAAAGCTGCCATATAATAATTCATTTCCAAATCTCAAGAGATCTTCTGTGGTTGAAATTAAGCCCCCACTTGGATACCCATAACTTAAATCATAAGGTGATGCTTCTTCCTCATTTGGATAGTAAAACTTACTTTTATTTATTATTGTGCTATCTGAAATGTCTCCGTAGGTATTAGACATTAAAAGTGGTTTCCATATATTGTGTTGCATATAATCCAAGTAACTTTCTCCCGAAGCTCCTTCGATGACCGCTCCTAAAAGGTCATATCCATAAGAAGAGTATAAAAATTCGTTCCCAGGTTTTGACATTAGTGTGTCATTCTTGAAAATAGAAATTGCTTCAGTAGCCGTTTCGAAATGTGGATTATTAAACAATTCGTTCAAACTAATTT
>RCNE010000709.1_pt1 | contig 17736 bp, 18 predicted proteins | sample 2041361 | NCBI WGS metagenome assembly RCNE01 (sample SAMN09708229, study PRJNA481090) | Marine sediment metagenome, whole genome shotgun sequencing project.
CGAATTCATCAGTACGAACCCAGCTATATCGGGAACGTCATCTTTGCGGCGAAACCCGACGGCGTATTCACCCAATTGGCGTACCGGAAGTTGCGCAATTATACTGCCATCACGACGCAGGATGCGTACACACGCCGAGTGGAACGTACTGACCCACATCTTTTCAGCGACAGGGCCGACGAGGGCGCCGACACGCGTCTTCATCTCATCTGCGGCCTTGTTCGTGAAGGTGATCGCCAGAATCTCGAATGGTGAGACGTTTCGTTCTTGGACGAGATGCGCTATTCGATGTGTGAGGACGCGGGTCTTACCAGATCCGGCTCCGGCGATGATCAACAGTGGACCATCGGCGTGAAGCACCGCATCTTCTTGAGCAGGATTCAGACCATCGATCAGTGCAGACATCGCAACGCACCCTATCGAACCTGCGTTCTATTACACCCGCACTCGGCTTCGCCGATGCGGCTCCCTAGCGGCACTCCCGCTCCTCCGTCCCTCCGGAGCTTGGTCTCTCCATTACCTCTCAGGTAATTGTGCTCGTTACCTGTGCCCGTATTGATGGGGGCATGACTACTACCTCTGCCCCACCCCCGGCGTCGACGGCCACTGCTTTGGCGTCTCCCACCACTCAGCTCAAGATCGCCTCGGCGTCGACAATTGGTTTTGGTGTCCTGATCGCCTTCGGGGCTCACCGTCGGACGGACGGACTGCTTCGGTGGTTTGCCGACCTGTTGTTCTGGCCTCTGGGGGACTCCGCGCTGCTCACCGATGAGGCGCAACTCCTCGCGGCCATCCTTGGCGGGGTGATGGTCTCATGGGCTGTCTTGTTCTGGCTCCTCACGGATGCACTTGCCGAAGACCAACCGAAGCTCCTGAAGCAACTCATCTTCACCACGATGGCTGTGTGGTTCGTCATCGACAGCGCCGGCTCGATTGCCTCGGGCGGATGGCTAAACGTCGCCGGCAACGTGGCGTTCCTCGCCATGTTCATACTCCCCGCGGTTATTTCATGCTCACACGGCTCCGCACCGAGAACGCCGCTGTTGGTGGCGACGAAGTGCTGACTCGAGCAATCGCCACACTCTCAGCCGATCCTGCGATCTCCCCACCAGCAACGTCGCCGCTGCCTCCAGCGCTCTCGGTCACGCTCAGACTGGGCGACTCTGAGGTGTCGCTTTTTTCGACGATTGCACAATTCGGATCGGCCGAAGACATTGCCTTGGCCGACCAACGGGTCGAGTTGTTCTTCCCCGCCGACGACGCAACTCGCGACTTGTTTATGTCGGCAGGATTGGCAGCTGATGGCTAACGGGTTGCCACGATCCAGGTCAGGCCACCGCCATTGGACTGCACCAACATCACCGCCTGATCTGACGTGGTGGTGAGAAGCGCAACGCGATCCGGACCTGAAACATCGAGCGCAGCACTCGCGAACGATTCGCCGTCCGACAACGTCACGGTCGGATTCGCTCCGTTGCCGCCTAGGAACCCGAGCGCAGAACCACTGACCGAGATCGATCGAAGTTCGCCATTGCCGAGACGGTCCCAGACCACTCCCCCGTCGCTCGACACCAGGGTCAGCACACCTTGTTCGTTTGTCGTGGTCAGCACGATGGTGCCATCGGCTATCGCAACACTCTGACTCGCTGCGTCGACATCAGGTGACGTGAGTTGGCGAGCACCCCACCGCACCCCGTCGGTCGAGGAAAACAAGGTGACGCCGAAGTCGGCAGACCGTCCAGCGACTAAGAAGTCGTCGCCGAGCGTGGTCACGCCGAAGAGCATCTCGGCATCGAGTCGTGCCGTCAGTTCGAACGGCCCGTCCACTGGACCCAACCAGACACTCGGGTCGAAGTCATCGCCGATGATGATCACACCAGAGGAACCGACTGCGAGGTCGGTAGCAATGCCGTCTCCGGGCAGGGGGTCGGACATATCCCAGACGATGAGGTCTGTCGACGTCCCAACCAACGTCTGGCGTTGCTGCGCATCGACGTCGAACCTTGAGAAGAGTGCAACGTGTCCATCGTCAAACGGACGCAGAATCGATGCAGTCGCTCCGTCGGGCACACCAACGAGCTGCGTCTCGGACCAGTCGAGGCCATTCGCAGAGGACAACCCAACCTGCACGGCTCCGTTGTCGCCGAACTTCGTGGCAAGGCCCCGGAAGCCGGCATCGTCCGCGACGACGAGAACCCCGGAACCACCTGCGAAGTCGACCGCCGATTCACGCGAAGAGATATTCAACGAACCTTCGTCGCCCTGCAGCGCGTTCGAGAAGACTGGGCCGCCCACCGCGGCTGGCTCGGGTTCGTCCACTGGCTCCGGTACCCCACCGGCATCATCTTCAACGTCATCCCCGTCAGCCACGACGACAGTCGTCGCCACAGGTTGTTCAGCGAATTCACCGTCGACATCTGCGGGGACGTCAACCGGTGCCGCAGCGTCCGCATTGCCGTTGTCGTCTACTGGGGCCATTTTCTCCGCATCGCCGGTAACGCTCGTGTCCTCAGCGGCAACGATGAGCGTGCTGTCATCGGGTTGTGTTGCAACGAACGCGGCGATCAACAAGGTGGCGCTGATGGCAACAGCACCAGCCGATCCAACAACACGGTTCCGGGCTCGGCGGCTGGTCGCGACGGTGGCGAGCTCATCGACCGATGGAGCGGTTCCGACACGGGTGGAGCAACTCGAACGTTCGAGTTCAGCTCGTAGACGGTCTTCAAGATTCATGTTCGTTCTCCAAGCAGTCTGTTCAGTTCTCCGAGCGCACGGTTTGTGCGGCTCTTCACGGTTCCCGCCGATACCTCGAGCGCTTCGGCGGTGGCCTCGATCGACCAGTCGAGGTAATAACGAAGGACAAGGACATTGCGTTGATCGGCTGGGAGCCGCGTCAGCGCATCGGCGAGTTGTGGGTCTGGTGTCGGGTCGATGCTCGACTCTGGCGTCGCGATCTTCGGTGCAAACCTGCGATCTCGGGTTCTCCGCCGAAAGCGGCTGGTGGCCCAGTTTTTAGCCGTTCGATACACCCACGCCTGGGGCTCATCGAAGGTGCCAACGACATGCCACCGATGAAGCGCACGGGTGAAGGCCTCGTCGACCGCCTCGTTGGCCAGCGCATCATCACCAAGGGTCAGCGACAGTCCTCGAACGAGCCGATTCCGTTCTGCAGCGTAAAAGGTTGAAAAATCAGTGGTCATCGGCACCTGAGACGCGGTGGAACCGCGTCGGATCGTGGTCCCGGCGGGCGCGGCGACGCCAGACAGCGCGCTGCTCTTTGCGAGCATGGCGGTGTTTGAAATCGTCTCCACGTCTGGTCTACGCCCATCTCAGGTGAAAGGTTCCCAGAAATCTTCATCACACGCCGGGACTGCCGCTGCCATCCCGAAGGGGCCTGACCCCTTTTTCGAAAAAGGGGTCAGGCCCCCTTTTTCGAGAACTGGTTCAGGCGAGTGGTACTCGGACGTACCTGGGGCCCGCATCGACGGGCTCGGTGGCAGGGCCGCTCGATGTCGCCAGGTCTTCATCGAAGACCTCCGGATCCGGAAATACCTCGATGAGTGCTTCCTCGTCGCTGACTGCCACAAGGTTCACGAAGGCACGGTCGGGAACAAGCCCGGCCAGGGAGGCCTCTTCCAGTGCGTCCGCGTCGCCGGCCGCCAAAACGTACCCACCGTTCTGCCCATCGGGCAGGGTCACACTGAACAAGACGGCGATGGTCTCCTCGCTCGACACCACATTGGCACTCGAGATCGACTCATCGACCGTTCCAGGAACACCCACATCGACCCAGGTGGCGCCTCCGTCGTCAGAACGTTCAACACCATCACTGTCGACGAGATACATGTTCGGGCCAGCACCGCCAAGAGTCGGGAACTCGTCAAACGACGACTGCCGAACCATCGTCCACGCACCGCCACCGGATGCCCAGATCTCGGCGCCCTCGCTGGAGAACACGGCGAACATCGCCACTCCATCGGCTGCGGTGAGACCGCCGAGACCAAATCCCGTCGCAGGGAGGAGTTCATCGTCGTATGGGCCGCCCACCGGACCACGAATGGTGAAGATCGAGGAGTCGCCGATCGGCACAATCTCCTCGAGCTCTTCAGACTGTTCGTCGAAGGGTCGTGAGACCATGACGACGGCAACGATGTCGCCATCGCTCAAGGCGACGTCACTGAGGAACGGATCACTGAAGTCCTCACCGAAGTCAAGTGCCTCGACCGTCCAGTTGACGAGGTCTGACGAGGTTCCGATATACGACGTGGTCGTCGCAGCGAGCTCGTCATAGACGACGAAGGGTGCAGCGAAAACACCATCGTCGTGGACAATGCCCGTGATCTCTGCACCGTCAGGAATGCCACTCGTTGGAGTCTCGCTCCATTCGAGGCCACCTTCTGAGCGGATCGCGGTGATGCCGTCCTCGGTCGCGCGAAGGCCGGCAAAACCATCGTCGACACCGACGACCACCTCGTACGCAACGAATTCTGGCACAAGCCCGATCCCATCGGATGGGGCAGTATCTCCGCCGACGCCCAGGTCGCCCTCAGGAGCCATGGCGGCCATCTCGGACTCGGCCGCATCAGTCGAAGAGCTAGCAAACTCGTCAAGCTCGCCGCTACCCGTCTGCGAGGCAATCCCGAAAACGAGGCCGAGTGCAAGAACACCGCCCGCTGCGGCTCCACCGACCTGGTTGCGGCGGGTACGGCGACGGCCAGCGGCGGTGATTGCTCCAGCGTCTCGGCCGGGTTCGACGAATAACTCGTCGCCAGAATGCATATGTGATCGAAGGCGGTCTTCGAGGTTCATGATCGATCCTCATCGGTGGGGGAATCTGTCGACTCATCGTCTGCAGCTCCGAGCCGTACGGCCATCAGGTCGAGGGCTCGACTGGTCCTGCTCTTGACCGTGCCCGGAGAGATCTCAAGAGCCTCTGCGGTCGCTTGAACATCCCAGTCATAGAAATACCGCAGCACGAGCACGCTGCGGTGGTCGTCGGAAAGTGTCGCTAGTGCTTCCTCGATCGACGGGTCGAACTCCGGATCTGTCGTGGCCTCAGGTCGGGCAATTCGTGGCGCGTAGTCGCGGTCTCGTTTCAGGCGGCGAAAGCGGCTGGTCGCCCAGTTGTAGGCAACTCGATACACCCAAGCTTCGGGTTTCGCGTAGGTCGACACTTTCGACCATCGCTGCACCGCGCGTGTCATTCCTTCATCGACTGCTTCGGCGGCGAGGCCCGAATCACCCAAGGTCATCGCAAGCGCCCGAACCAATCGATTGCGATGCGTCGAAAAGAAGGCCGCGAACGTAGCTCCCGCAGTGTGCGTGTCGGCGCCTGAGCTGGCAGCCACCGACCCGAAGGCACCATTAGTCATATGCACCGTTGTAGCTCGCACATACACATCACGCTGGTGACCCTCGTTCGGTTCCATCAAATTCTATGAAATTGACGCTTCTAGACTCTCGCCATGAACGCACCCATTCGATTCAGCGCATCGCTCGGCAAGATCCCCGTCGAACAGCTCGTCTCCACTGCACAACGTGCAGAAGAACTCGGCTTCTCATCGGTCACGATTCCAGATCATTTTGACGATCAGCCTGCGCCATTGATCGGCCTGGCGGCCGTTGCGGCGTCGACCTCGACGATTCGACTCCTGCCGCTGGTCTTGGCGAACGACTATCGCCACCCGGTTGTGTTGGCCAAGGAGCTTGCGACGATCGATGCACTCTCACGCGGGCGTCTCGAGTTCGGGATCGGCGCTGGCTGGATGACTGCGGACTACGACTTCGCCGGTATTGAAAACGATTCGCCGGGCACCCGGATCCGCCGGTTGGCTGAATCTGCCGACATCGTGACGGCCCTCCTCCGTGGCGAACGCGTCGACACCGATGGTGAGTTCTATGCCGTTCATGGCGAACTGACCCAACCACATCCGATACAGACAGGCGGGGTGCCGCTCCTTCTGGCCGGCGGCAAACAAAAAATGCTCACCCTGGCCGGAGAAAAGGCCCAGATCGTCGGCATCAACCCAGGCATGACTGCGGGTGTGATCGATGAGCGAGCCGGTCGCGACGCAACCGCCGACAAAACCGACCAGAAGATCGCCTGGGTACACGACGGTGCCGGCGAACGATTCGACTCGATCATCTTGCAGACTCGAATCCATCTCGCGATGATCACCGACGATCGCGAAGCCGTTGCGCAAGAGATGGCTCCCCTTCTCGGCATCAGCACCCAGGATGCGCTCGACTCACCACACGCGCTCGTTGGAAGTGTCGGGCAGGTCGTCGACGAGGTGAAACGTTGGCGCGATCGCTGGGGTTTTAGTTATGTGTCCATCGATGCACAGAACATCGAGGACTTCGCACCAGTCGTCGAAGCGCTCGACGGTGTCTGACGCCACATCGAGCACTGAAACCACATCGGACAGTTGCAGTTTCTGTTCGATCATCGACGGCCGGAGCGAGGCAGCCGAGGTCTATCGCGACGACATGGTTGTGATGTTTCTTGACATCAGTCCGCTCTTTCATGGTCATTGTCTCGTCGTACCTCTCGAGCACCACGAGCGACTGGCCGATCTGCCTGCAGATCAGATCGATGGGCTGTTCCGTCGCGTGCAAGTCCTGTCTGCCGTGCTGCAAGATCCGTTTGGAGCAGAGGGGTCGTTCGTGGCGATGAACAACATCGTCAGTCAGTCGGTGCCACACCTGCATGTGCATGTCGTTCCCCGTACGAAGGGTGACGGGCTCAAAGGTTTCTTCTGGCCTCGCACAAAGTACGACGGAACCGACCACATGTCTGCGGTTGCTGATGAACTCGGTGCAGCATTTCGAGCTGCCTGGACCAAGAAGAATTGAACCAAAGGGGCCTGACCCCTTTTTGGAAAAAGGGGTCAGACCCCTTTCTGGGTCGAGACGAGTTCGGCGAGCAGGGCCCCGGTGGTTGGGGCGGCCGCCACGGCGACGGTGAACCCGGCGTCTCGGGCAGACGACGCGGTAAGCGAGCCAATACAGACAGCCTTGATCGGCAGGATGCCGACCAACTCGACGTACCGAATCACCGCCGATGGCGATGCAAAGATGACGGCGTCGGCCACGCGCGCAACCTGAACAGCAGCGTCATCAACTATTGGAGTGAGATTTCGGTAGGCAACGACTGCCCGAACGTCGACTCCTCGTTGGCGCAAACCATCAGCGAGGTTCTGTCGTCCCCCCTCGGCTTGGGCAATGAGCACCGTGTTGTCGATCGTGACGTCGGCGAACGTTGCCAGCAAACCTTCTGACGACGCAGTCGTCGGGAGTAGATCCACCGTCCAACCAGCGTCCTCGAACACCGCTGCTGTACCTGTGGCGACAGCGGCGAGCTGGCATGTCCCAGGCTCAAGGTGACCGACAATCCGACGGGCGCCGTTGGGCGACAAGACCACCAGCCAATCGTTTGATGACAGAGACGCCAGTCGAGCGCGAAGTTCTGCTCCGCCATCGCTGGCATCGTGTATCTCGAGCAACGGCAGTGAAATAACCTCGCCACCCTGCTGACGAATGGCTTTGGCCAGGGGCTCGGCCTGCGTGCGCGCCCGCGTGATCACAATCTGGCGGCCAGCAAGCGCCGGCGAGTTCATGTGACTTGTGTGCGCAACTCAGAGGCCAGTTGTCGCCCGACCGCTGCTCCGTCGTGCCCCTGCCCCGTCAGATAGAACAGCTGGCCATCATCGCCGGCCAACATTGCTCGCACGGTGGCGACGCCGTCGCTGATCTCGGCATACGCGCCAGCCGGAAGATCACAATCGCCGCCAAGCTCGACGAGGAATCCGCGCTCTGCTTCCAGGCGATGCCTGCTGTCTCCGTGGTCGATCGCGGCAAGCGCCGCAATCGTCTGCGCATCATCGGCCCTGCACTCAACGGCAAGCGTGCCCTGCCCGACCTGCGGCAGCATCGTCTCGATGCCAAGCCGATCGACCACTGCGGGCGTGAGTCCCAGTCGATCGAGTGCTGCTCCAGCCATAACGATGGCGTCGAGGTCGCCGACTAGTCCGAGCCGAGTGTCAATGTTGCCCCTGATCTCGACCAGTTCAATATCGGGTCGGAGCGCGCGCAGTTGTACCTGACGCCGAATGGAGCCGGTTCCCACTCGTGCCCGATCCGGCAGATCTTCCAATGCGCATCCGACCAGGACATCGCGATGTTCGGCACGCTCAGGAACCGCGCAGATAACGAGCCCTTCTGGGGTGAGCGCCGGGAGATCTTTGGCCGAATGCACGGCAATGTCGGCTCGGCCATCGAGCACCGCGGCCTGCACCTCCTTGACGAAGACACCCTTGCCACCGATCTCGTGTAATGGCGTGAACTTGTCACGATCACCCGCCGTCGAAACGACGATAGGGATTGCCTCGCCTGCACCCGCGTGACCCAGAAGTGAGGCGACATGGTCGGCTTGCCAGCGGGCCAAGGCGCTACCGCGAGTAGCTGCTCGAATCATCAGACTCAATCCAGTTCGACGCCAAACAGCTCGCGCAGGGATTCGGCAAGTCGCTCGCCTCGAGCGGTGCCTGCCGATTCTCGCAACTCGGTCATAGGGCGATGCAACAACTTGTTGAGCACTGCTCGCGTTGCCGCGTCGATCTGGTCACGGGCGTCATCGTCGAGTGCAGCGGAGAGTCGATCGACTTCTCTTGAGCGAAGTTTCTCAACGTCTTGCCGGAAGGAGGACACAAGCGGTTCGACACGCCGGCTGGCCGTGGTAGCCGTGAAACGTGCGACCTCTTCATCGATCAGTCTCCGAACAGCGGCTATCTCGCCTCGACGTTCTGCACGACCGATCTCGGCAAAGGCGGTCAGGTCTTCCATGTCGAGCAGCGTCACGCCGTCGATTTCGGCCGCCGCAGGATCAACATCGCGTGGAACAGCAATGTCGACGATCAGCAATGGCCGATCTGGTCGGTGAGCCATGATGTCAGCCAAGGCATCCTGCTCAATCATCAGCGCATTCGCACCGGTTCCGGTGAGCAAGACATCAACTTCAGCAACCGTGTTGCTCAACTGGTCGAGCGGGGCAACATCGCCACCCACCCGCGCTGCAAGCTCGGCTGCACGATCGACCGACCGATTGCAGATGACGATGCGCCGGGTTCCAGCATCTCGAAGAGCAACGGTCATTCCCTCGCTCATCTCACCAGCGCCGAGCACACAGATCGAGCGGCCATCGAGTGAGCCAAGATGTTCGGTGGCCATGGCCACAGCCGCCCTCGAGACGGACGTGATGTTGCGAGCAATTCCCGTGGAGGCTCGAACCTTGCGTCCCGCAGTGCCTGATGCTGCAAAGAGATCGCTCAGACGAAGCCCCACAACACCTGCGGATCGTGCTTGGTCGAACGCCTTGCGGACCTGTCCAAGGATCTCGGTTTCACCGAGCACTGCAGACTCAAGACCGCAGGCAACACCGAACAGATGACGAACCGCGTCGTCGTCGTGGTGTGCGTAGAGGTGTTCGGCAAACTGATCGAGCGCAAGCCCCGAATGCCTCGCAAGGCTGTCACGAACATCGGCGTATGCCGGATGGAAGCGCTCGGCCCGCAGATATATCTCGGTGCGGTTGCACGTCGACAAGACGACTGCTTCAGCAATGTCGTTGGAGGAGGTGAGATCGTCGAGGACCTTCACGAGGTGGTCGTCGCCGATTGCCAGTTGCTCGAACACGTCGATCGGGACCGATCGCTGGTTCACTCCAATGACGACGACAGACATTACTTCCCAGTCTCTCCTGTGGTGGGCGAATTACCCACACCTACAGCATCTCGATTGGTTAAGAATCACGCAAACGTGAGCGGAACATTTCTGGCGTGACGTTCTTCACTTCATGCCGACAGTACTACGTCGTCCCGGGCCAGATCGATGTCGAGATCCTTGCGGCGATCACGGCGGCTGCGATGCAGTGTCCAGAGCGCCATGACGCCAACGACTGCCGCAGCCGCAGATCCAATCCGGCTCCACAGGATTCGCTCTGCACCTCGCGTCTCGGCGACGGCAAGGGTTGCGTCCATGTCGCTCTGCGCTGCGGTGATCTCCGCATACATATCGGCAAAATATGCACGCTCAGCGTGGTTCACGAGTGGGGCGAGGTCGACGTCACCGATCCCCCATTGCTGGTTCGTCGTGAGCGTTCGAGCGTAGGTCCCACGTAGCTCTTCGATCGCAGGAAGTGCGTCGGCCTGTGCGTCGAGAATCGTCATCGCTTCACCAAAGTCAGGATCATCGAGCTCATATGCGAGGCGTGCAGCGTCGGAGATCTCCAGGTCCTGAGCACGCGCTTCGCCCTCCACCTCGAGGCGGCGGTCAAGCACCCGATTGGCTTCCTCCATCACCGCCGTGGCCGCCTCGAAATTCCAAAGCGTGAGCGCTGAGCGGACTTCTCGCGGCACTCGCCAGTGTAGATCTTGGGCCACAAACTCGCGAAACATTGCCCGAGCATTGCGGCGTTCGTCGAGGGATCTCACGTTGTCGTTATTCAGGACGAAGTTGATGAAGAGCTCTTCGACTGCGGCCTCAGCCCCGAGATCCTCCCCTGCAACCGCTTCCGATGACAGATCGAGCAGGCGACGCCAATCGTCGGGCATCGGTGTGGTTTCACTCGGATCATCGCCGACGTAGCTGACGGTGTCTGCGTCGGCAGCGGTGAGCACGGATTGCATTCCATCGACGCCAATAATCTCGACAAGGGCATGCAGCGTGTACCAAGAGGTGGCGTAGCCGTACTCCTCGGTGTCACGAATCTCTTCGTCGCCAAGCGTCGATCCCAACCCGTTGCCCCAATCGACCAATGGAATCGCGCCGCTGTCCGTCAACCGTGGAGTCTCGGGAGGAACTTCGGTGGGCCAACCCAACTTTTGCTGAGACTGCCAGGTGAACTCTTCTGCCAATCCTTCGTTTACCCATCGCTCATCAAAGAGGTTGTTGTTGAACCAGGCATGACTGAGCTCATGCAACATCACCGTGTCATCGAGCTCGTTGCCGACCTCAATCGTCGTGTCTGCAGGGTCATACCAACCGGCGTAGCCGTAGAAGTACGGAGTGACCGACTCGGTGATCTCGAGCGATTGCTGGTCGGGAATCGGAAGGCCGATCAGCGACTCGAGGGTGGGTAGGCCGTTCTCGATCGTGTCTCGGGCAAACGTCATCCACACGTCGTCACCAGGCCAGGTTCGAAGCACGATGTCCTGACCAGAGACAGGGAATCCCTCCTCAAGCAGCGCGTCATCAACCGTGATCGTGACGAAAGAGAACACCTCGTCTGGTGTTGAGAAATCGCGAGGCTCCCAGATCGTGAATCCCTCTTCCATGCCGGTGATCTTGAGTGCGCCGCCGAACTGGCCCAACTCGGCGTTCTCTGGCACCCGAAGTTTCAAAGATCCCGTACCCGGATCAGAAAATGACCATACGGGGAAAGAATGAAACGCCGGATTCGAGAAGAAGATGCTCTCGCCGCGGATCGACCCCAGCGGAAGCACGAAGGAGATATCGATCCTCCGGGACTGGCCCGATCGCAGTTGGGTTGGCAGCCGCGCCGAGACGAGATCGAAGTCCTCGTCGAGCTGTTCGCCCGTAGTCGTGAGCTGACGCCCCCGGCTGGCGATCGATACCTCCGTCGCCCCGGTCGGCACGACATGCTGAAACTGATCGAAATAGGAGTAGTAGATGGTGTTGCCAGAACGTCGTTCCGAGGTCGTATTTGTCATCACCACGGTGGTCTCGACCTGCACCGAGTCGTCGAGGACCGTGAAAATGGTCTCCTCAGATAACGCGAGACCAGACGTCGCAGCGCCCGCCTCGCTCGATCCAGCGAGGAGGACACCCGCCACCACAACTGCCGCCAGTACGTTCCTCATCCCCAAAATGATCGGAGGCCCAGACGCGCGCCTTGAGCCCTACGCAGTCCGGTTGGTTTCTCCGGTGCCGCGCTGCTGGTAGTAGCTGAGGATCTGCAATTCCGTCGCAACGTCGACCTTGCGCAACGGCACCGAATCGGGAACCTGAATGACCGTCGGAGCAAAGGTGAGAATCGAACGAACGCCGGCGTCGACGAGTGCATCGGCGACCTCTTGTGCGGCGTCACCCGGAGTTGCGATGATGCCGACCGACACTGAAAGCCTGTTCACAATCTCGGGCAGCGAGTCGATGTGGGCGACCTCTATCCCTCCAATCGATACACCGACCTTCTCCATTGAAGCGTCGACCAGAGCAACGACTGGAAACCCGCGACTCGAAAACCCGCCGTAGTGGGCCAAGGCCTGCCCGAGGTTTCCCATGCCGACGATGACCACTGGCGCTTCGACGTCGAGGCCAAGCACTTCGCCAACTTGGGCGAGCAAGTATTCAACGTCGTATCCAACGCCGCGCACGCCGTACGTGCCGAGATAGGAGAGGTCCTTGCGGACCTTGGCAGCATTCACGCCTGCGAGTTCCGCCAAGCGGGCCGAACTGACCGTCGACTGGCCCAAGGCAACGAGTTCGACAAGCGATCGGCGATAGATCGGCAGTCGAGCAACCGTCGCATCAGGAATGTCTCGTGCCGTCGCCACAGACACACGGTAGCTCCTGTGAAGTAGTGCACCCGTACTCCGCAACGAAGAAGGCCTGTACTCCGCGACGAAGAAGAGTTACCACGTTTGAATCACTCAAGCGAGATAGTTCACCAAAATACTCACTCAAGGTGGTCATTCTCTCATACCGAAACATTCTTCGTGATCCCTACTGCTCCTCACGTCGAAACGAACTCCGCCAGACACGCTTCTCGCCGTGGAACCCGTCTCGTTGGAACGTTGGCCGTTTGGACGTTGATCCTCGCGGCACTCGTTCCTGCAGCGGCGTCCGCATCCGCATCAGACGAATCGTCTTACATTGCACAGGTGAACTCCGTACGCGCTGGAGTTGGTCTCCCAGCACTACAACTTGATGTGCAGCTCACGAGTCTTGCCCGCGGCTGGGCGGTGTCAATGAAAGATGGGGTGTGCGGCGAAGGTGCCTTCATCTGCCATGCCAGCCCAATCAGTGCCGGTGTGACACACCCGTGGGCGAAGCTCGGCGAAAACGTGGGCACAGGCCCCGATGTTGGTTCGATTATGAATGCGTTCGTTGCCTCACCGGGCCACTATGCGAACATCGTCGACCCCGAATTCACGCACATCGGCGTCGGTGTCGTCTGGGATGGCAATCGGATGTTCACCACCCATCGGTTCATGAAACTTCAATCGTCGACTCCAGCGACGACAGCTGCACCCACCACCACCACAGCACCAACAACCACCACCGGCGCACCAGCAACAACTGCCGCTGCGCAACCGACCCCAACTGCGCAACCAACCCCAACGATCTCTCCCGCGACAACTGCACCGGTGGCAGCACCGCCCGATCCCCGTCAGCGCTCGTTGAATGCGCAGCCTCGATCAGTGCTCAGGGTTCGGGTGGTCACCGTCTTGAACGCCATCGAACGAATGGCTCGATAGAGGACGACTTCAGTTCGCGAGCAGTACGAACTGAGTGAGCCCTGCTCCGAGAATCACGAGCAGCAAGAGCACGAGTGTCAGCGTGACCATCGGTCGCATCGTCAGCTCCGACCCAAGGTCACTGGTGTCGACGCGCCGCTCGGCGGAGCATCAACGCGTTCAATCCGAAGCTCTAGGCCCACGTCAATCGACAGCGCCGAAGCTGCAGAGCCGCCGTTCACCGCGAGTGATACCAGGCCGCTCGAATCGATGACCGCACCAACCTCGCCGGTCGAAATGTCTCGGTAGGCCCGACGTCGTGCGATGGTCTCTCGACGATCTCCGACCGTGAGAGAGAACGGATCGCCCCAGTCAGCGAGGTCGTCAGGACCAATGTTGAGCTGCACGTTGCCGTACTGGTCGATCCAGAGCACTTCGATGACGAGCGTCTCGCCCTCGATCGCAATGACCGGGAGTAGGCCAGGCATGAGCGCGCTGGATTCGAGAGTCGGTCCGAGTTCGCCCATGTCAACACCGAGTGCCAAGTGCGCTGCTGCCGGAGCGAATATGTCGCGACCGTCGAATGTGGTGCCGATACGACCAAGGTGGTACTCGTCGTTCGACAGCTCCACGGCTCGAGTGGCGCCGCCAACCAACGCGACGGCAGAAGAGAGCAGACCGTTGTCGGGGCCGACCAGGATCGAGGCTCCGTCGCCGACTTCGACGGCTATGGCCTTGCGGTCAGTGCCAACCCCAGGGTCGACAACAGCGAGCACAACCCCTGGACAGAGGTACTGAGCCGAACGCGCAAGTGCCAGTGCACCAGCACGAACATCGTGCGGCCGAACTCCGTGGGTGATGTCGACGACGCCTACTTCAGGCGCAATCGATCGAATGACCGAGTGCACCACACCGACGAATTCATCCGCATGACCGAAGTCCGACAGGAACGAGATGGTCGAGTAACGCACGGCCCTGAGGGTATCGGCCCTGACGCGTCGTGAGGCCGGACCAAGGTCCGACCTCACTATGCAAAACAGGCGCCGCTATCAGCCGTCGACTGTCAACCAGCCTCGGTGTATCGATCACCGAGGTACCGGTCGACATCATCGGGACGAAGCCGGTACGACCGGCCGACCCGGATGGCAGAGAGCTCCCCTGCCTTGATGAGTCGATACACCGTCATGGTTGACACTCGCATCAGTTGTGCCACTTCTGCCACTGTCATGAAGTGTCGACGTTCGTCGAGTTGGCTCACGTTGGTTGGCCCCTTCTCCGCTTGCAGAACTGAACCTATTCGGTCGCGTGCAGAACGCAAATGCGGAAGTGAAAAAGACCTGAACTTCGCGCTCGGAGCGCGAATCTTCGCGCTGTGCGTATCAGGTGGAGCCCAGCTCAATCGATCGAGCAACAGCTGCGGCGACAACCCGGCCCACGATTCCCTCGAAGTCCGCCTCGGCGAACACGGCCAACCCAGCTGCCGTGGTCCCCCCCGGCGAGGTGACGTTCTGGCGAAGAACCGCCGGGTCTTCTCCGGATTCGCTCAACAGTCGCGACGCGCCGAGCAAGGTCTGGCGTGCCAAGACATCGGCCACTTCGGGGGTCAGACCTTGGGCAACGCCCGCCGCGATCAACGCCTCCGCGAGATGAAACACGTATGCCGGACCAGACCCACTGAGTCCAGTGACCGCGTCGATGTCGACTTCGTCCACTCGCACAACAAGTCCAACCGCTCCCAGGATCGACTCGGCCCACGCAAGATCCGTGTCGTCTGCCTTCGTCCCGCCCGCAATGGCGGACGCTCCTTCACCAACAAGCGCCGGCGTGTTCGGCATGCACCGCACGATCCGTGCGCTCGGAGCCATCACCTCCATCGACGCAATCGTGACTCCAGCAGCAACGGAGAGGATCCGGGGAGCCATCGCCTGGCCGAGCGCGGCTGCCACCTCCGAGACGTATTGGGGCTTCACTGCGATGATCGCATCGACCGTTTCGTGCACCTGGTCGGCCACTTGCAGCCCGCCGTAGGTTGCGGAGAGCTCTGATCTTCGCTCGGCGGATGGTTCGACGACCAACACGTCTTCGGGCGCGGCCCAGCCGCTCGACAGGACGCCGCCCAGCAGCGCCTCTCCCATCTTTCCTCCACCAACGATCTGCAGCTTCATAGAGCGAGGTTAGAAGGGACAGCGCCAGCAACCGCGTAACGAGTTGCTGAGTCGGTAACTAGGTTCCTTGGCATGGCTGAACTCCACCGGATCAATCGACGCCTATTCCTCTCCGACATCGGCTGTCGAACCGTCGCGATCGCCATCGTGGGACCCGGCGTGCTCGCGGCGTGCAGTTCCGACGGCGCCCTGACAGTCGACGAGGTCTCAGAACAGTCGACCACGAGCTCTACGGCCGGTACATCGACGACTGCGGGCACCACGGCGTCCACGACCCAACCGCAGGCGTCAGTCGCCGTGGACGACGGTGCACGGCCGCTGCAATGGGAGCGAGTCGTACTCGGAAACGTCTCTGCCTACGTTCTTGCTCGAGGTGACGAAATCTCCATCGTCGACACCGGGCGTTCGGGAAGTGCACCGCAGATTGAACAGGCATTAACCACACTCGGAGCCGACTGGAGCAATGTCGGGCGTGTGATTCTCACGCACCTCCACAGCGACCACATCGGAGGCCTACCCGGGATCCTCCAGTCGGCTGAGGCTGCCACGGTGCATGCGGGGCGGGCAGATGCCGAGGCGATCAATGCTGAGCGCGAAGTCCAAGCGCTCGATGACGGTGACGAAATTTTTGGTCTTCAAGTCATCGCCACACCCGGGCATACGCCCGGCCACATCGCGGTGCTCGACCCAACTGCCGGTTTACTCGTCGCGGGTGATGCTTTGAACGAGTCAGGCGGGATGGTTCTCGGGCCGAATCCAAGCTTCAGCAGCGACATTGCAGAGGCCAATGCGTCTGTACAACGACTAGCCGAACGCAGCTTCGAGACCGTGGTGTTTGGCCACGGGAACCCAATCGAGGGAGGCGCCTCTACCGCCATCGTGGCGTTGGCGCAAACGCTGAGCTGAAGCGCCCGTATCCGTCAGTCGGTTCTCCCGGGAATCGCCAGCCGGCGCTCCCACAGCTGAAGCAAGAGACTCAAAACGAGGGTCAAGGTGACATAGAAGACCGCGAGCACGAAGAACGCTTCGCGAAACCGGAACGAACTTCCTGAGTAGATTCGGGCGTTGTAGGTCAGCTCGGCACCGGCGATCACCGAGATCAGCGAGGTGTCCTTCATCAGCGCAATCAAGTCGTTACCGAATGCCGGCAGCGTGTTGCGGAACGCCTGCGGCAACGTGATCTTTCGCAGGACCTCTCGATCTGTCAGACCCAGCGCTCGACCCGCCTCCTTCTGACCGAAGTCGACCGACTGAATGCCGGCTCGAAACACTTCAGCCAGAAATGCCGCATAAAACAGGCAGAGTGCAATCGCTCCTCGCCAGGCAAAGGAGACGGATCTTGTCCTGATGTCGGTTCGGAGGATCCAGTTGAGAAGATCCACGGCATCGGGCGTAAGCACGAGTGCAATCAAGAACAACCACACCAACATCGGCATCCCGCGGACGAACTCGATGTACACGCGGGCGATCGTCTGGATGGCCACGTTGTTGCTGACACGCGCGACGCCAAGCACGAGTCCAAGAAACATTGATGCCACGAACGAACCAAGCGTGACGACGATCGTCAACTGCAAACCAGGCAGGATCTCCTCGAACGCTTCGCGGTACTGGTCGTTGAAGATCACCGCGACGAACATCGCTCCGATGATCAACAACATGATCACCAGCCACCACTCCAGGCCGGACCTGAAGCCATCGGTGTAGTTGACGCTCGCCGAAGGTTTCTCGAGCTTGTCCGACTCAGGCGCTGATTTTGGAGGCATGGACGGGCTCCTCGTGAAAGGACTGGTGAGCTGGCACACGCCAAAACGTGCGTGAGGCGCCGGAAAAGCTCCGACGCCCCACTGTTGCATGATCAACTCAATCGAGCATCATCCGATGCTCCGGCAGACTCAGCCGAGTTCGACGTCAGCAATGTCGTCGTAGGTGACGGTGAATTCGGTGCCGAAGAACTTGGTGCCGATCTCGTCGAGGAAACCAGAGCTCTTCATCTCCTCGATCGCAGCGTTCACCGGAGCGACGAGGTCAGAACCCTGTTCGTAGATGAAACCGAGCGGATCGGACTGCAGACCATCGTCGATGGTCTTGACCTTGTC
>RCNE010001488.1_pt1 | contig 17733 bp, 15 predicted proteins | sample 2041361 | NCBI WGS metagenome assembly RCNE01 (sample SAMN09708229, study PRJNA481090) | Marine sediment metagenome, whole genome shotgun sequencing project.
CCTTTGGAAAAGGCTTTTTCAATGACAGGCGCAAGGCTGGGATTGTCCAAGCCGCGGCCAGAGTTTGCAATCGCCCCTTGCAGCCGGATCACGGCAACAAATGGGTCGGATTTCACAAAGGGAATAAAACGTTTCATGTGAATATACTTAGGCCTTCATCTATAGCGCGCAAGGGTTACTGCCGGATCCGCCAGCCAGTGCGGAAAATCCACCAGATGATGCCCATGCAAATAGCAGTGAATAGTGTGATCGCCATCAGTGATACACCGATGCCTACGTCAGCGGTACCAAAGAACGACCACCGAAAGCCGCTGATCAAATAGACGACAGGGTTGAACAGCGTCACTGTTTGCCAGACTGGCGGCAGCATTGTGATCGAATAGAACGACCCCCCAAGGAAAACCAACGGCGTGATAATCAACAATGGGATCAGTTGTAGTTGTTCAAAGTTGCCAGCCCAAATGCCGATGATGAAACCTAACAACGAAAAACTAATGCAGGTCAGCACCAAGAACACGATCATCGCAAAAGGATGTGCAATCTGGATATCCACAAAGAAGAAAGCAGTGACCAAGATAACGATACCGATAATCAGCGCTTTGGTTGCGGCGGCGCCGACATAGCCCGCGACGACTTCAAGAAAGCTAATGGGCGCAGACAGTAATTCATAAATCGTGCCAATGAATTTGGGGAAATAGATACCGAAACTGGCGTTTGAAGTGGCCTGTGTCATCACCGACAGCATGATCAATCCAGGCACGATGAACGCGCCATAGCTCACACCTTCGACTTCTTCGATGCGGCTGCCGATAGCCGCACCAAAGACCACAAAATATAGCGATGTCGACAGAACGGGTGACACGAGGCTTTGCGTGATGGTGCGGAAAAACCGGCGCATTTCGAAGACATAGATAGTCAGGACTGCGTTAAAGTTCATGCTGTTTCCTTCACAAGCCCGACAAAGATGTCTTCCAGACTGCTTTGTTGGGTTTGAATGTCTTTCATCTGCAGGCCCACTTTTTGCAGATCACCCAGCAGCGTTGTGATCCCGGTGCGTTCGCCCTTGGTATCGTAGCTATAGGTCAAGCTAAGCCCGTCATCCGAGCGCACCAGATCATAACCGACCAACGCCGCTGGAATAGTTTGCGTAGCTTCAGCCAATTCGATCTTGATCTGCTTTTGCCCCATCTGGGACATCAGTTCCGCCTTGTCCTGCACCAACAAAATCTCGCCTTTGTTAATGACACCGACGCGGTCGGCGATGGCTTCGGCCTCTTCTATATAGTGTGTGGTCAGGATGATCGTCACACCAGAAGCCTTTAGATCGGCCACGACATTCCACATGTCCTTGCGCAACTCCACGTCCACGCCTGCAGTGGGTTCGTCAAGAAACAGTACCTTGGGTTCATGGCTTAATGCTTTGGCGATTAGCACGCGGCGCTTCATGCCGCCTGAAAGTGTCATGATCTTGCTGTTTTTCTTGTCGCCCAGCGATAGCTTATCAAGGATATCCTGAACCAACGCATCATTGCGCGGCTTGCCAAATAGGCCGCGCGAAAAGATGACCGTGTTCATCACAGTCTCAAACGGTTCAAGGGTCACCTCTTGGGGGACCAGCCCGATTAAGGCACGGGCCGCACGAAAGTCAGTCTGCGCGTCATGCCCACCCACAGTAATACTGCCACTGGTCGGCACGGTAATCCCGCAGATCGTCGAGATCAGGGTGGTTTTGCCTGCGCCGTTTGGCCCGAGCAAAGCAAGGATTTCGCCTTCTTCGATATCAAGGGTCACAGATTTCAGGGCTTCAAAGCCACCCGCGTAAGCCTTGCGCAGGTTTTTGACAGATACGATTGCGGACATGGGAGTGCCTTTATTGAGGTCTGCGCTAAGTACTCCGCCGATCAGTGAAGTGAAAGGGCAGTCGCTTGATTAAACGGTGCCCATACGCAACGCCACATCCAGCATCCGGCACGAAAAGCCCCACTCGTTGTCGTACCAGCCAAAGACCCTGACCAAGCCACCTGCGGTCACCCTCGTTTCGGGCAGCGAAACGATCAGACTTTCAGGGCGCGCGCGCAGATCAGTAGATACAAGCGGTTTGTCCGTCCAGCCGATGACCCCAGTTTGGGCGCGCAATACCGCGTGCACATCATCAAGTGACACCCTTTGATCCAGTGTCACCGATAAATCCACAGCAGACACTGACGCAACAGGCACACGCACTGCGGCCGCCTCAATCCGGCCCGCGATATCGGGCAAGACTTGGTTCAACAGGCTTTGGGCCGAAGTCGTGGTCGGCACCATCGACAAGGCTGCGGCCCTGCTGCGCAGCATGTCGCCGCGCGGCGCATCAATGCTGGGTTGGCTGCTAGTGTAGCAATGGATCGTCGTCATCCACCCTGTCTGCAATCCCCATGTGTCATCGATCAGTTTGACCAACGGGGCCAGCGCGTTTGTCGTGCAAGACGCATTCGACACAATTAGTTGGTCCTTGAGAAGCGCATCATTCGCGCCCAGAACCACCGTCAAATCAGCCGCATCCGAAGGGCCGGAAATGAGAATCCGCTTTGCGCCCGCCCGCAAACCGCGTTCTGCGATATCGCGCGTGTCCACTTTACCCGTGCATTCCAGCAGGACATCAACGCCTGACAAATCAACTTTGCTAATATCAGACGCTTGGGACATCGGGATCGCAACACCATCCAGAACTAACGCACCATCAATACAGTCAGCCTGCCCCCCATAGGGGCCAAAAATACTGTCATAAGCGAATAGATGCGCGCAGAGTTCAGGGGCGGCCACGTCGTTGATACCCACAATCTTGATTTCGGGCCACGCGCCTTGCGCATGCGCCCGCAGCATCGTCCGTCCGATTCGACCAAACCCATTGATGAAGACGCGCATCGCACCAAATCCTAATATAGTTAAGAAGGTTCTGCACAATTGCGCAAAGGCTCGCAAGTGAACTATTGGAAACAATGTAGCGACTTGCCGCTCCTCGTTTTGAGGCAGAAAAAGAGGCTTCTTTCCAGGCTAAGCAGAGAATCGCCTTGGGTAGCGTTAATATCTGTGATTAAGAATCGGGCGGTCGCGATCAGTGCGGATGCAAAAAACCAATAAAATCAGTTAGACGGCAAGACGTTTGTCGATTTGCGCCTCAGCACCACAGGTTCGCCACAAATGCGTGGCTTTCCAGTGGAAACTAACGGTTTCCGGCATAACTTCGCGCAAGACTGTTTCCGAGTTTGGTGGTAATAATGGCCAAACCCAGAGATTGAGACCAATGAAACAACAAGTTAGCGTCACTTTTTGGCCTAATTTGAATGAGACTAAATTAACCGTTGGCAGGCATTTGTCTGCAATCAACGGGTTAAAACTGGATATTTGAGATGGCCATGGCGCAACCGATAGAAGACACCTCTGACAAGGACAGCTTTATAGATGAGCTAAAGCCGGGCACAAAATTGATGCATGGCCAGTACACTATTGAAAGCTTTCTGAACGCAGGCGGCTTCGGGATTACGTATCTGGCCCGTGACAGTCTGGACCGCAAAGTTGTTATCAAAGAATGTTTCCCCGGCGCATTTTGCCGCCGCAGCCGTTTCATCGTGCAGGCCCGTTCACGGGCGCACCAGAACGAGCTAAAGTCGATTGTACGTTTGTTCGTTCAAGAGGCACGCAGCCTGTCCAAGCTTGATCACCCGAATATCGTTGGCGTTCATCAGGTTTTTGAGGACAATGACACTGCATACATGGCGCTCGACTTCGTTTCAGGCCGCGACCTGCTTGATACAATCGAAGATCCAAACCACGGTCTGACACCGACACAAATCAAGACGATCCTAAAAGAGGTGCTTGGCGCAGTTGGATTCATTCATGACCAAGGCATGTTGCACCGCGATATTTCGCCAGACAACATTCTAATCAACAAAGAATTCCATCCTGTTCTGATCGACTTTGGCGCAGCCCGCGAAGAAGCGACAAAGCAAAGCCGTGTTCTTTCTGCGTTGCGTGTCGTCAAAGACGGCTATTCACCACAGGAATTTTATATTGCCGGGTCCGATCAAAGCCCAAGCAGTGACCTTTATGCGCTGGCGGCGTCCTTCCACCACCTGATTACCGGCGAAGTGCCACCGAACTCGCAGGCCCGTTTGGCTGCGCTCGCAACTGGCGACCCTGACCCATATACCGCCATCACTGGCAAGTACCCCGATTACGACGACAACTTCCTTGCCGCGATGGACAAAGCCCTCGCTGTGCTGCCCAAAGACCGTGTTCAGTCCGCAAAGGCCTGGGTTCAGATGATGGACGGCGATCTTGGTAACGTCACGCCGCTGAATGCGGCAAGCTCTGCCAAGACGGCAGCTGCAACCGGATCTGCCGGTGCAGCAAAGTCGAAAATGCCTATCTTGCTTGGATCTGCTGCGGCGGTCGCCCTGCTGGTTGGTGTCGGCGTCATGACAATGATCGGCGGCGACGATGCGCCAGTTGCTGCAACACCTGTGGCACAAGCACCTGCTGTCGAAACACCCGTCGCACAAGCACCCGTTGTCGAAATACCCGTTGCACAAGCACCGGTCGTTGAAGCACCAGTCGCTCAGGCATCTGCTGTCGTAGCAGAGCCTGTTCAAGAAACCGTTATCGCTGCCGTACCTGAAATCGTCCAAGCACCTGCAGAAGCCCCGGCTGTTGCCGCGGTGCCTGAAGTCGTCGAAGTGCCTTCGGTTGTTGCCGCACTTGAAGAGGCAATCACCGTTCCAGTTGCACCTAGCGCAAACGAAGCGACGCCGACCATTGCCGCAGAGCCCACATCCCCATCTGAGGCGACAGTTGCTGTGACTGGACCAATTATCGCTGACGCGCCAACACCTTTTGTACGCCCTGCTACCCGTCCAGAGGCTGTGGCACTTGCTGCCTTGCCTGCACCAGTGCCGCTTCCTGAACCTATCGTGACGCCTGCAATGGTCGCCGATGCTTCAATGGCTGGCGCTGTGTTCCCAGAGCAAATCACGTCGCTTCCTACACTTGACCGGGCAAATGCGCCGGTTGCGTTCCCGGATACACCTACGCTGGTTTCAAGCATTGGAACTGGCCCTGCAGTTGATATTTTAGCAGTGACCCCAGGCAACGAAATCATCCAAGAATTCCTGTTGAAACAGCTCAACGCGACGGAATTGCTGCGAACTGGACTGTTCGCCTGCCATTCACGCCAACCAACGATGCTTCGAATGTTATTGCTGGTGTCGCTTCTGTTTCACCTGAGTGGGTGTTGCCAGGACTGGAAATCACCGGCGTAAATGGCACGAACATCACATCCATTAACGATATCCCAGCTGTTTTGCGCGATCAAACATCGGATGAGGCGCTGACACCGACGATTACAGTGACATTCGAGACCCGCAATCCAGCGACTGGTGTCGCGCAGGACCAACTTTGGTTCTTGCCGGTTGTGCAAGAAGTACAGCTTGCGGATGGCACCAAGTTTGAAACCGTCTTTGCGGGCTCCGGCTGGCAGACCTCGGTCGTTGAATTGGCAGAAAGCCAAGAAGGCGGGTTGGTAATTGGTGACGTGATTATGTCCTATATTCCAACGTCAGAAGAAGTGAACGCACGCGATACGCTGTTCAATATTTTTAATCGCGAAAGCGAAAATGGTGCAGAGCAATTCATGTTCGCAGTTCAACGCAACGGCAGCCTTTGGGTTGCATCCCTCGCCTATCCAGGCGCGGCTGAGTAACACCGTCGATTGTGCCCAGCTTGGCTGGCATGTGTTCGATGAAGAAATTAGTGGAAGGGTAACAAGATGAAGTTTATTCGTGATCTCCTGGGCAAGAAGCGCAAGCCAGAAAGTGCAGAACGGGCAGACCCCGTTGAAAAGCTTGAGCAATCATACCGTGATACAATTGGTACGCTGGTTGAAGAAACCAACGCGCTTGAAACAGGTGTGGCTAACAAGATTGTACCTGCAAAGCCTGTAAGGCACGTCGAAATTAACGACGCGCCACCAGCGCAAGCGGCCCCTGTCGCGATGAATATCTGGGACCTCGAAGACGACGGGACCTCATCAGAATTGCCAGGCACGCCTGCGGATCTACCGCCAGCCTTTACCGAAATGCCAACGGCACCTGCTGTTGCAACTGCTGCTGCGGCACGGTCCCCTGCACGCTCGCGCCGGACGAAAACCCGTTTGATCGGGTTTGAGAAATCTGATGGTGCGGTCGTTGATCTGTTCAATGATGCGCCAACTGCGGCGCCGACCAAAAGTGTGACGTTCCCAGTTGGTTGGCTTGTGGTCGCCGATGGCCCTGGCCGCGGCGAATGCTTTAGTCTTTTGACTGGCATGTCCCAAATCGGTCGCGGCGATGATCAAGCGGTTCAGCTTGATTTCGGCGACAAGTCAATTTCGCGTTCCAACCACGCTGCGATCGTCTATGACCCTGATAGCAAAGAGTTTTTGCTTGGTCATGGTGGAAAATCAAACATTGTGCGCCTGAATGATAAACCAGTCATTAGCAATGAAGCTATTAAGACCGGCGACATCATCCGGATCAGTGATACGGTTCTGAGATTCATCGCCTTGTGTGATAAATCATTCAACTGGGCTGACGGCGCAACCGAGGAGAACGAAGATGTGGCGATCGCCTGAACCTCGTTTTGATGTCGCTTCGGCGATTTGTCAGGGCGGACGGGATTACCAAGAAGACGCAATCGTCACCGATTTCCCATTTGGGTCGGACAGTGGCGTGGTTGTTTTGGCGGACGGTATGGGCGGCCATGCCGCCGGTGACGTGGCCAGCAAGATTGTTGTCACCGAGGTCTTTAGCGAGCTGAAGTTCGAAAGTGCGAACTTCACTGACTATGAAGCTGACATTCCGCGTTACCTGACAACATCTGCCGTCAGCGCCAACAGTGTTGTGCGTGAACACGTCAAGACACACCCCGACACACGCGGGATGGGGGCCACACTTGTGTCCGTCGTTCTGATCGAAAATCGGATGTACTGGATGTCGATCGGCGACAGCCCATTGTATCATTTCCGCAGTGGTCAAATGAAACAATTGAATGAAGATCATTCAATGGCGCCGCAGATTGATTTCATGGTGCAGTCCGGGTTGCTTGACCCAGAGGCTGGCAAAAACCACCCTGATCGCAACTGCCTGACGTCTGTTATCTTGGGTGACCGCGTTGCGAAGTCCGACTGTCCGAAAACTCCATTCGAGTTGCAGGTCGGGGACATCGTTGTCGTATCAAGCGACGGCCTGCAGTATCTTGAAGATGCTAAGATCCAAAAGATCTTGAACAGATATCGCCGCAAGAAAGCCTCTGAAATCGCGGGCTACCTTCTTGAAGCGATCGAAACGCTGGCAGATCCCGATCAGGACAATTGCACTTTCTCAGTGATCAAACTGAACCACGACAAGCCGGTTATCCGCGCGATCCGCGCTAAGCCAGTGGGTCACATGGACACGAACCTTGCTACGGTGACACGTATCGTCGAATTGGACGACGCGGAAAAGGTCGCAGCACGGGTTGCACCACCTGCAATGGTCAAAGCGTCAGAGGTCCATTCAAAGATCAAAGAGGTCCGACCAGTCAGGCACGTCACTGTGAAGCCTCGTCAAGAAAAAACACAGGAGGTTGAAGCGGCTGATCCGCCGGCTAAACTGGCCGCCGGAGGTAAGTAATGTCGAATCAATCACTTGAGACGCGGGTACTGGACCGGCTTTTGCGTGCTACGCAAAGCGGACTACTACCTGCTGCCGAACAAGCCGAAGCCGAAAAGCTATTGGTGCGCCTGCAGCAGCCGGTGCGCCTGGCTTTGATGGGGATGCCGTCATCTGGAAAATCATCACTTTTGAACCTGCTTGCAGGTGCAGATGTGTTGCCAGAAGGTGTGCGCCTTCCGACCCTTCAGCTGCGCTATGGTGCACAAAGTCGGGCTATCTGTACTCTGCCAGACGGAACCAAGCAGACCATCGTAGATGCCAGTGCTCATGATATTGCTGCCTTGTCACCGGTTTTCGTCGAAATGGAATTGCCGCTACCTGCTCTCGCAAAGATATCTTTGCTTGAAACCGTAGCGCCCAATGATCCAAACGCGATGCATCGCGCCAGCCAATGGGCCGCGAAACGTGCGGATGTTGTGCTGTGGTGTTCCAAAGAGTTTGACCAAACAGAGCGTCGGATCTGGGGCCAGATGCCCGACATGATCAAAGACTACGCTTTGCTGATGATCACCCACATGGATGACCTTCAAGAGCAAGGTTCGCTTGACGGTGTAATCGGTTCGGCCCGCACAGCGGCCATCGGCGAATTCGAAAAAATCCTGCCAATTGATTTGCCCGCAGCTTTAGACGCGCGCGCGCCTGACGGCAGCGTTGACAAAGAAATGATGCGTGCAAGCGGTGGTTTGGCGCTGATTACTACGGTGCTCAAGCAAGTTGCATTGGGCAAACGCGCAGCTGTCGATATGGCAGATGTGCTGTTGCTTCAAAACGCAGATGCGCTTGCGGCACTTGATGAGGCCGAAGTTGACGCCGCGCCTGAAGTCGTTGAGACGTCCGTCGAAGCCCCCATAGTCGAAGTTGCTAAAGTGGAGGTGGCTCCTTTAGCGGCCCCCGATGATGCAGAGGTCCCGAAGGGGATCGCACAGTTGCGCAACATCGCGGCACGCCGTTCAGCGGAACTGTCGGCACCTACCGCCCTGCACCCTGACACACGTGCCGCCTATCAGCATGTTTTGGAATATCTCGAGGAACGCGCTCAGGCGTTAACCGCAAGTCTACAGGACATGGGGAAAGATGCGCCTGCTGAGATCATGGAAGAATGCGTCGCTCATATTCAATGGCTTTGCGACTATCTTAATGATCATGGGGACCCGCAAGATGCACCGCTTCAACGTGCGCGTGATACGGCATATGACGCCGCTGATCTGGTACAGTTGATGCAACTCGAAAAGCGCGATAGTGCGGCCACAGAAGCGGTTAGTTTGATGCTGCAAGTTAAACGCGAACTTCAGGCAGATCTTGCCGCTTAAACCGATGCTACGGCCTGTGCTAGGTGGCCGTTGTTACGTAGGTTTGTGCTAGTAGTCTGCTTGGATTATGACAATATACGCAGTGATATGCCTATTGCGTGTCGCTATGGTGTTAGCGGTTGAAGAATGTGTTTATGTGTAAGTTGATTAAGGACGGATTGGTATGAAAATGGAAGAGCTGACAAGCGATGGGGATCGACCCACCCCAACTTCACAGCCGGCATTCATGCGTCGTGGCCTTGAAAAGCTTGTAGCATTTCAGGACGAAATCGCGGATCTAGAAGCCACGCTTGCCGACGTTGTCAAACTTGGCGGGATTGATGCTGAAAAGAAATCAAATAAATTAATCAAACAGTTGCGTGCGTTTGAACCAAGTGTCACGATGATCGGTCAGGTAAAAGCGGGCAAAACATCGCTGGTCAACGCAATGGTGGGTCGCCCTGATCTGCTGCCTGCTGACGTCAATCCTTGGACCTCGGTTGTGACGTCGTTGCACCTCAACACCCCTCTGCCGCCAGATGCGCCGACCGCGGCGTTCCAGTTCTTTAGCAAGGGCGAATGGGACCATCTGATTGAAAACGGTGGCCGAATCGGAGAACTAGCTGCGCGCGCTGGCGCTGACGAAGAATTGGAAAAAGTCCGCACCCAAATCATTGCGATGCGCGACAAGACCAAGCAGCGCTTGGGCCGCAAATTTGAATTGCTGCTCGGCCAAAAGCATAGCTATGCCCAACTCAACGATGACTTGATCCAGCGCTATGTTTGCATGGGTGATGATTTTGATGACCTTGGCCAAGCCGACCAGCAGGGACGTTTTGCCGATATCACAAAGTCGGCCGACCTGTATTTGAATACAAAAACCCTGCCGATCCCACTTTGCATTCGTGACACGCCGGGCGTGAATGATACCTTCATGATGCGCGAACAGATTACAATCAATGCGCTGCGCGATAGCCGCATTTGTGTTGTTGTCTTGTCAGCACATCAGGCGCTCAGCGCGATGGATATGGGCCTGATCCGCCTGATTTCAAATGTAAAAGCCCGCGAAGTTTTGATTTTCGTCAACCGTATTGATGAATTGTCCAACCCTGCCGAGCAAGTGCCGGAAATCCGCGACAGCATTATGCAGACCTTGGCCGACAACAATGGCCCCGAAAACCCACAGGTCATATTTGGCAGTGCTTATTGGGCCAATATCGCGCTGAAAAATGACCTTGATGAAATCATCGCTGACAGCGCCGAGGCGCTTTATAACTGGGCGGAAGCCGCACTTAGCGCTGAAACCGTTGATATGGATACGCATGAATTGGTCTGGCAGCTTTCCGGTATGCCGCAGCTTTATTCCGCTTTGTCAGAGCGTATCGTCGAAGGCTCCGGTGCGGAAATCCTTTCGGCTTCGCGCAAAAAAGCGCTGAACCTAGTCAGTGGCGTACGCGCCTCGAACGCTGTCGTTTCGATGCGTTTGGATGGCGACACTGTGACAGTGATGATGGCCGACGAGTTGGAAATGCATCTGGATAAGCTGCAAAAAGACAACATGAAGCTGCTCAGCGACCGTATGGACGCGGTGTTTCAGCAGTTTAGCGCGCGGGTCGATCAATCGCACAAACGCTTCCTGGATCGCGCACTTGAATCGCTATTGCAGCACCTTGAAACCAAAGGCGAAGAAGAAGTTTGGCAATATAGCCCAGACGGCCTGCGCATGTTGCTGCGCACCAGCTATCAGGTCATGCGCCGCAACGTCGCCTCGACCTGCGAAGAAGTCTATGCCTCCGCCGCCCAAGACCTTGCAGAGGTATGCCGGTCTGCGTTTGGTGTCGCTGTCGAAAACTTTACGATTACCCCACCAACGCCGCCCGATGTACCTGCGCCCGTATCTTTGGGCCAGACGATTGCACTCGATTTGCAGACGTCGTGGTGGAAAGGCTGGTGGAAACGCCGCCAGGGCTACCGTGCTTTTGCAAGCGGATTTTATGACCTGATCGAGGCCGAAACACAGCCGATCGTAGAAGAACTGAAGATGCGTCAAGCCAATGATATCCGCGAAAGCGCAGAGCGCGAGTTGCATAGCTTTTTGTCTGAGCAACGCGGATTGTTGAGCGATATCAGCAACAAATCAGAGCTTGATATCGAAGATCTCGAGGACGTGTTTGGCATCAAAGCCCAGCAGGAACGTGAAGAATTGTTCGAATTCATTTTCGAAGAACTCCGCGATGATACAATTGCGATAGGTAAAGCTTAATGTCGGACCAAGCCCCCACCCGCAAACCACGCATCGCCCTAATGGGCGAGTTCAGTGCTGGCAAAAGCACGCTATCGAACTTGTTGATGGGTGTGCGCCCACTGCCAGAAAAAGTCACCGCAACACGGCTGTCGCCGGTGTGGATAACGCACGGCACTGGCGCACCATACCGCGTCGACATTGACGGAACACAAGAGCCAATCTCGATTGATCGCCTCGAAGATGTTCCGGTTGCCGAAACCCGCTATATTCACCTATCAATCGAAGCGGACCTCCTTGAGGTTTGCGATCTGATCGATTTTCCCGGCATTTCAGACCCCAACATGTCTTCCGACGTCTGGGAGCGTATGTTGACAGAGGTCGATGCCGTGATCTGGTGTACTCATGCCACCCAAGCTTGGCGTCAGTCCGAGGCCGCGGTGTGGGACACGATGCCCGAGACAGTGCGCGAAAACTCGATTTTGTTAATCACCCGCTACGACAAATTGACCACAGAGCGTGACCGCAGCCGCGTCATTATGCGTGTTACCCGTGAGACCAAAGGACAGTTTGGAGCAACATTCCCAATCTCGCTTTTGCAGGCCATCAAGGCAGGCGAAGACTATGCGCTATGGGAAGCCAGTGGCGCCGGACCATTCACCGAGCATCTGATTGACCGCATTGAGAAGTTGACGGCGTTGACGGCGCGTACAGATACGCCGCTTTATAACCTGACGACAGAATCCGATATTCCTGCTGCGCTTGCGACCTCTGTAATGCCACGGCGGGTCCAGCGGGCGAAAGACGGTACAGAGGGCGCATCAAGGCCAGTTGCTCGTCCTGTTCGGCCGACCTAGATCAAGTGTTTAGGCGCGTTGCATCATCCGCACCGCGCGGTCATAGAGACCAAATTAGTATTTGTAGAAAAGTAGGCCTTTGATGGTTGTTAGTGAGTTAGATACGTTACGTGCCGCAAGCGTCGGCTGTCAGGCGATCGCCTTTGCGGATTTGTCGACTCGGATGATCCTTGTGACAGACACCCAGTCCAAATTACCCCGCGAGACACTCGATGCGCTTTGTGTGCAGGCCGCTTCGGTTTTGGGGGCGCATGGAAAGATTGCCTTGGGCACCCATCCTAGCCGGATAGCGCTTTTAGCGGAAAAAACATCGATTCACCTGTTTTTGCGGGCGAGCAGTGAACCAGACGATGTTCTATGTTGTATCTGTGCCCCGGACGTAAATGTCGATAAGTTCGTGACCGCAGCAACTGAATGCCTTAACCGCATCAGTGGTGGTTGAAAGATGAATTTGGGACCCAGCTTATGAGCGATATGAACGTCCTGGCGCAAAAATTGAATGCCTTGGCCACCCACGATGACGTGTTCGATGGTGGCGCGCGCGTGATCTCGCAAGGCGGCATGCCAGCGCTGATGACCGCATTCCTAAGCGTGATTGACGAAACTGTACTTGAACGCAGGTTGGATTTTGCAGCCGACGACACTGTGATCAGCGTCATCGCCTCTGGCCGACGTTTGCGCGGTCTGATCTCCGTTTCACCCGCAACGGATGGTACTGCAGATATAACCGGCACGACCCTGTCGCGCCAAGAACCCGCAATACTAGACGCAGCGTTCGCGCTTTTGTCTAATGTATTTGGGACGGCGGCCCGGCTTACAGTGCGCAGCCTGCCAACAGAGCCTTTTGGTGCTGGTGGCGAACGCGGCATTTCAGCCTCCGGTTTGGCAGAAATCTGGCAGATCGGCATTGACGACACCCCGATGCTGCCAATGTCCCGCTTTTTACGTGACAACGAGGCTGCGTTTAGCGCGGTCCTTCATGTCAGTGCAGGTGATATTCTAGCAACCAATGGCGATGTCGCAGACCTACAATCGATTTGGGACACCCAAGTCGACGCCTTTTTGCGCGCGCAAGAAAGCCTGCCAAGCCATCAAGATGGTCCAAAGCTAATCTGCTTTGAAGGTGCGCTTGGTGACGGCAATGCAGCCGCTCTTGCGCTGGCAGGCGATGATGTCGCGCTGATGGTTTATGATCCTGCCAAACTGGGCGCATTGCACGCGTCTTGGCGTTCGATTTTTCAGTAATGCATCCGTTGGCCAAATCTGCACCATGCGCGGCCCAGTTTTTTGAAGGCTTCGCAGAACGGTCGTTTGACACTCCCGATGGTCCGGTCTTCTATCGCATCAAAGGTGACGGCCCGCCGCTGTTGTTGCTGCACGGCTACCCACAAACTTCGGCGATGTGGCACGCCATAGCGCCGACGCTGGCGCAGACGTATCAGGTGATTTGCCCCGATTTGCGCGGCTACGGCAGATCACTCAAGCCCACGACGGACGCGGCCCACACGCCCTATTCCAAACGGGCGATGGCTGGCGATGTTCTGGCGCTGATGGATCATTTGGGCCACGAGCGGTTCTTGATCGGCGCGCATGACCGTGGCGGCCGTGTCGCACATCGATTGACCGCGGATCACCCTGGGCGTGTCATTGCATTTTCAACGCTCGACATTGCCCCAACCCGTGAAATGTACCGCGATGCGGGTAGCGCTTTTGCGCATACCTACTGGCATTGGTATTGGCTGACTTTGCCACATCCTTTCCCTGAAACACTGATCGGCGCAGACTCTGCGTTCTTTTGGTTAAGCAAATGTGGGGTGGGCGCTGCCGGATTGTCGCCCTTTGTCCAGCAGGCACTGGATGAATATCTGACGTGCTTCGCCGACCCGCAGACCATCCATGGCGCTTGTGAAGACTACCGCGCGGCGGCCAGTATTGACTTGGCGCATGATGATGCTGAGGTGGGCAAGATCACGACCCCATTGCTCGCGCTTTGGGGCGAGGACGGCGCGATTGCCGCGCATTTCGACTGTCTGGCGCTTTGGAAAGAGCGGGCAAGTGATGTGCGCGGTTGGGCATTGCCCGGCGGGCATTACGTCGCCGAACAGCACCCGCAAGACGTCTTGGATGCGTGGGTGCCATTCTTCGCGAACGCGATGGCAGAGTTTTAGGTCAAACGCGCAGGAAAGCCTTGGGCACGCAGGTTTGTTTCCAACAAATCCTCTAGCAGTTTTACAATCATCGGTGATTGCGCCTCGCCCCCATAGGCGGCGCGCGCGGCGACATAGGTCTGCTCGGTCGCCGCAGCCAATTCGAGCGGCACTTCGAATTCGCGGCCAAATCCCATCGCAAACCCAAGGTCCTTCAGGGCCAGATCAATGTTGAAAGCCACGTCATAGGACCCGTTCAGAACCAAGGCCCCCTCGGTTTCATGCACGAATGATGTACCGGACGACGCCTTGATCGCATGCCATGCTTGGGACAAATCAAGGCCCCCGCGTTTGGCGAGCATCATCGCTTCACCGCAGGCTTTTAGGTGGATGAATGCCAACATGTTTGTGATTACTTTGATGATCGACGCTGACCCCAATGGACCCATATGGAACACTTGATTTCCCATGGCTTGCAACGCGGGCAGGTGCAGATCAAACATATCTTTGTCACCGCCAGCAAGCATCGTGATGTTACCTTGCGCGGCCAAATGAACACCGCCGGTGACGGGCAGCTCCATCATCCGCACGTCATGTTTGGCGGCCTCTGCGGCAAAGGCAAACACCTCTTCGCGGCCAAGCGTCGACATCTCGATCCAATGCGCCTCTTTGCGCATCGCAGGCAGCATTTGTGCTGACACCGCTTGCGATACAGCGGGCGACGGGAGACATGTAATGATATGATCGACACTGGCCGCCAGTTCTTCTGGGCTATCTGCCCATTTGGCACCCTCAGCTATTGCCACTGCTGCGGCGTCTTTGTTGATGTCAGTTACGGTAACATCGAGCCCTGCACGTAACAGACAAGCCGCACAGTTTGCGCCAAGGTTTCCTTGACCGATATAGCCGTAGTGCATCGTTAGCCCCTATTTGAAGTAGATATTATAGTCAGCGCGGATCGCCGCATCCAAGGCAGGATCAAACTTGATCTGGGCATTTGCAAGGATTTCATTTTTGCGCGCGATTGCTTTGTCGATCAAGAGCGGACGATCGGCCTCGTTCCACTCTTTGGGGCTCATCCGGTTACCCAATTTTGGATAGATGTATTCGGTTTGCATCAAAGCCAGTGTCTGATCGGACCCAAGGTAATGCCCGGGACCACCCAGACAGACCGACTTCATTGCATCAAGCGAGGTGTTCTCGTCGGTCACGTCGATCCCGCGCACAGTGCGCATCACTTGGCCAAGGATGTCGTCCCCCAAGACTAAGGACTCGAGACAAAATCCCAGCAATGACGCGTGCATTCCAGCAGCTTCGTAGACCATGTTCAGCCCTGATAGTCCGGCCAAAACAGTGGTAATTCCCTGCTCCCAGCCGGCTTGCATATCGGGCAATTTTGAATCCGAAATACCCGCAGCCGCACCACCAGGTAGGTCATAGAATTTATGCATCTGCGAACACCCTGCGGTCAGCAATGCCTGTTCGGCTGATCCGCCGGACATCGCGCCAGTGCGCAAGTCAGACACGAAAGGCCATGTACCAAAGACGGCCGGATGACCTGGTGCCATAGCGTTGACATAGACAACGCCCGCCAAACATTCGGCCACCGCTTGCACAATCGTCAGCGCGATCGGTGCTGGTGCAGTTGCCCCCGCTTGGCCCGCCGAAAGGAGTAACACTGGCATGCCTGCGCGAATGCAGGATTCCATTGCAGTACAGCTTTCTTCGGCGAACTTCATAGGCGGCACAACAAAGCAGTTCGAATTCGATACAAACGGCCGCGCACGCCAAGCCGCTTCTCCGCCAGCCAATCGGTGCAGCATTTCCATGCCAGGTGCTACGTGCGACGGGTCACTGAACGATGTGCCAACATGCTTTGTCGTGCCTGCACAACAGGCGTAGATCGTGTTCAAATCCATCTCAAGGTTGTCGGTGATGTCACGCGCGACCATTGCACGTTGGAAGAAGTGAATATTGTCTAAGGCATCTGTGATCTTGGCGGCATTATGCAAATCTTGGGCAGTACTATCGCGATAGGTGTTCGTCGCAACATCGACGACATGGACTGCGGCGCCAGCCGTTCCAAAGTGCACTTTAGTGCCTGACAAATGCAGGTCGTGCTTTTCCTCGCGGCCATGCAGGGTAATGTTGCGCGCCGCTTTGGCCAGCATATCTTCGACCAGCGCGCGCGGGAACCTTAGCCGCCCGTCGTCACCTAGGATCGCACCCGCTTTGGTCATGATCTCGACACCCGAGGGCGGGGCCTGTGACAAACCGATTTGCTCAAGCGCATCAAGCGCCGCGCCATGGATCCGCACGACATCCGCGTCTGACAAAGGTTTGTATTGCCCGCCGGACATGCCCGGACGCACGGGCCGGACATCATCTGCCAGCGGCGCGCTGCGCATAGCGACACGGGCGGCACGCCCACCTGATCTGCGTTTGGTTTCGGTCATGGCCATCCCTCATTTTGATGCCCAAGTATTCCTCCGCGTTGGCGATCAATCAATCAGGCCATTCGGTCATTATTGATCGGACTTACCGATTAGTGTAATGTCATGGACATGCAGATAGACTTGATCGACACCTTCCTTGATCTTTGCGAAACAAAGAGCTTCAACCAAACAGCCGAACGGCTGGAAATCACGCAGTCGACAGTGTCTGGGCGGATCAAATCGCTGGAAAAGACGATCGGCGCTCGGCTGTTTCAAAGATCCCGTTCTGGCACCTCGCTCACAACACAAGGTCTGCGGTTCGAGCCGCATGCGCGCAGTCTGCGTCACAATTGGGTCACGGCCCTAAATGCGACCCGCGATACCGCAATTAGTGGCGTGACGATGCGGGTTGGCTTGCAGCACGATCTTGTCGGCATCGACATCCGCGGGCTAATCGATCAGTTCCGGACGGTGTTTCCCCAAACAGCTTTTTTGTTCGAGGCTGACTATTCGGGTCAGATGTGCACCGATCTAGTGTCCGGTGCCCAAGATATCGCAGTCCTTTATTCGCCGAAAACACAACCAGATTTGTATTTCGAAATGTTGGGCGAAGTTAGCTATGTGATGGTGTCGACCCATGCCCAGACAATGGCAGAGGTTGACACATCATCCTACATCCTTGCCAATTACGCGCCGGCTTTCATGCAGTCACACGCAGCGCTGTTGCCTGATTTAATGCAAGCGTGGCTGTCGATTGGACAAAATGCAGCGATGGTTGATTTGCTTACGTCCCTGTCTGGAACGGCATATGTGCGTCAAGACTCGGCCAACCAACTTGTGGAACTAGGCACCTGCCAAGTCGTCAAAGGCGCTCCGATCATCACCCAGCCGATTTTTGCAGGTTTAAACATGCGCAACCGGCATCGTCCGGCCTATCGCAAGATGTTCGACATACTCCGCACACAATACAACCTGAGCAATCGCGAGAAGCGTAGTCGGGTTTTATGATCTCAACATTGATGCGTTTTACGCGGAG
>RCNE010000712.1_pt1 | contig 17716 bp, 15 predicted proteins | sample 2041361 | NCBI WGS metagenome assembly RCNE01 (sample SAMN09708229, study PRJNA481090) | Marine sediment metagenome, whole genome shotgun sequencing project.
ACCGAGGCCACGACAACGACGACGACCGAGGCTACGACCACGACGGTCGCTCCTTAACGATTAGGCAGTCTTCCCTCTTCCGAAGTCCCTTCCTCCCCTTCAGGGGGAGGTGCCGCCGAAGGCGGCGGAGGGGGTCAAACGTCGAAGCCGAGGGGAACCGCTCGACCCCTTCCGTCAGCGCCTAGCGGCGCTGCCACCTTCCCCTGAGGGGAAGGAAGAGGCTCGGCTACTCGGCTACTCGGCTACTCCGACTCTGTCACCGTGATGCTGTTGATCTTCACCGGGGTGGTCGGGCGGTCCTGGGCGCCTTTTGGTGCACTCGCGATGGCGTCGACAATGTCGAGACCCTCGGTCACCTGTCCGAAGATCGAGTACTGGTTCGGCAGGGGATAATCGGCGTGCATGATGAAGAACTGTGAGCCGTTCGTGTTCGGGCCGGAGTTCGCCATCGCGAGCGTGCCGCGTTGGTACTTCGACTTGGAGTGTCCGAGCTCGTCCCGGAAGCGATAGCCGGGACCGCCGGTGCCGGTACCGGTCGGATCCCCACCCTGCACCATGAAGCCGGAGATGACGCGATGGAAGATCACGTCGTCGTAGAAGCCTTCCCGTGCGAGAAAGACGAAGTTGTTCACGGTTTGCGGCGCGTCTGCGGCGTAGAACTCGACGGCGATCTCACCGGCGCTCGTGTCGATCGTGGCGGTGTAGGTCTTCGAGAGGTCGATCGACGTCTCGGGCGGCGTGTTGTACTGGGCGGCCATCAAGGACTCCTGAGATAGGGGACGAAGGTGCCACCCTAGATGATTGGAGATCTCTGGCTGTCTGCTGTTCGCTCGATTCAGAAGCCGCGGCGGCGGCGGATCTTCCTCTGCGAACCGGGCTTGAAGGGGGCAAGGTCTTCGGGAGGCTGCCATGAGAACAGGGTCGATACCCGCTCATCATTCGAGAACATCTTGATGATCGGCACGTTCAATCCGGCTCTGCGCTGGATACCGAGCACCTCGTTCACCTGATCCCACTCGACCAGTGTGACGACCAGACCCTCTTCCCCGGCCCGGGCCGTCCGTCCGGATCGATGGAGATACGTCTTCGGGTCGTCGGGCGGGTCGTAGTGGACCACGATGTCGACACCTTCGATGTGAAGGCCTCTGGCGGCAACATTGGTAGCGACGAGAACCGTTGCTTTGCCTTCGCGGAACCTCGACAGTGACTGTTCGCGTTTCTGCTGCGGCAGATCGCCGTGGATGGCGGCTGCGTTGATGCCGATCTCGCGGAGTCGCTTCGTTAGGTCGTCCGCGGCCCACTTCGTCCGGGTGAACATGAGGGTTCGATCGGCACTTCGACTGATCTCTGCCGCCATCTTCGGCTTGTCGAGGTGGTGCACCTTCAGGAACCGGTGCTCCAGCGTGTCGACGTAGTCGGTCTCGGACTCGACCTCATGGCGGACAGGGTCGGTCATGTATTTGTTGACCAGCTCCTGCACCTGAGAATCCAGTGTTGCCGAGTAGAGATACGTCTGATGCTCATCAGGGACGGCGGCCATGATCTTGCGAACCTGGGGCATGAAGCCCATGTCGGCCATCTGGTCGGCCTCATCGAGGCAGACGACGCTGATGTCATCAAGTCGAGCCTTGCGCCGCTCCATGAGGTCGATGAGACGTCCCGGCGTGGCGATGATGAGTTCGACACCGGCGTCGAGAGCGTCGATCTGGGCTTGCATCGAGGCACCGCCGTAGACGGTGACGAGGCTGAAATCGCGGGCAGCGACAAGCGGGCTGAGATCGCGGGTGACCTGCATCGCAAGTTCCCGGGTCGGCACGAGCACGAGGGCCCTCGGATGGAATGGTTCGGCCCGTTCGAGGCCTTCGACGATCGGAAGCCCGAAAGCGAGGGTCTTCCCCGACCCGGTCTTCGCCTTTCCGAGCACGTCGACGCCGGCGAGGCCGTCGGGGATGGTCATCGCCTGGATCGGGAAGGGCGTCTCGAATCCGGCCTCGGTCAGAACGGCGAGGAGTTCCGGGGAGATGCCGAGATCGACGAAAGTCGTATCGGTAGCGAGTTCGTTGGTCAAGGTGAGATCACCAGTCGTAGAGAGGTCGGCCGGATGCGGCCGTTAGCAAAGGTAGTGGCGCCAAGGCGTTACACCGAGGACCGAATCGATCGAGGACGAGTCGATCCTCAGCCGAAAACGCGGCGAACGAGACCCTGCCGGGCCGCTGAGCGCCTCCCGGCACCAAGTCCCACAGCAAAGGCTGCGCCCGCGATACCCGCGGCCCCGACTGCTGCCGTGGTGCGCTTCATGACCTTCTTGCGTGCCCGACTGAACTCAACGATCGCCCAGCCGCGGTGGTAGGCGATGGTCTCGAGGGCACGATCCGGGTTGACCGCCACGGGATGGCCGACGATCTCGAGCATCGGAAGATCTCCCGCCGAGTCCGTGTAGGCATATGACAGCCGAAGGTCGTAGCTCCTTTCCTCTGCGAGCTTCCGGATCGCGATCGCTTTGCCTTCGCCGTAACAGAACGGCTCGGCGAGTTTCCCGGTGTATACGCCGTTCTCGACGGCGCCCACCGTACCGATTCCCCCGGTGAGCCCGATCGCTGAAGCGAAGTCGCCGACGATCTCAATCGGAGAAGCCGACACGATGTAGGTGTCGCGATCTGCAGCATGGTGGAGGTCGATGAGACCGCGGGCTTCGCGACGGACTTCGCTCTCGAGCCGCGGGATGATCTGTCTTCCGAGTTCGGCCATCTTCTCGACCGGGACGCCTTCGATGGCCTGCAGCAACCGGTTCTTCACTGCATCGGTCTTCTCATCGGACGCTCCCGCGACGAGGAATGTGGCAGCGCTTGCTGCATCTGCGATGAGTTCCCGGTTGGTCACCATGCCGGCTCGATAGGCCGCCCATCCAAGGGCGAACACGGACGACCCGCTGATGATCGTTCGATCGAGATCGAAGAAGGCGGCGCCTCTTCTGAGTGGCTCGCTGGTCACTTCGCCGTCTCGAGACCCTCAACCGGGATTGAGAACAGGCCGGCGGCCCCTGCTTCCACAGACGGCACGAGACCGAGCGCGGTTGGCAGCAGCTGCTGGGCGTAGAAAGTGGCGGTGTCGATCTTCGCTTCGAGCCATGGATCTGGATCTTCTCCGTTGGCAGCGAGGGCGAGACGTGCCAGGTAGTAGCCACCTGCAACGATCCCGAACATCTTGAGATAGGGGGTTGCTCCGGCGAGTTTGTCGTTGGGGTCCTCGCAGGCGAGCAGCCACTCGGTGGCATCTCTCAACGCTGCGACGCTCGTTGTGAGGGAGTTGCCAATCGCCTCAAGGCGGGGATCTCCGCTCTCACTGAGAGGAGCCACGAGTGCAGCAATCTCGGCGAGATACGATCGGACGATGCTTCCGCCGTCCATCGGGAGCTTGCGCAGCGCGAGATCGATTGCCTGAATGCCGTTTGTGCCCTCATAGATGGGAGTGATCCTGGCGTCTCGATAGTGCTGGGCGGCTCCGGTCTCCTCGACGTAGCCCATGCCACCGTGGACCTGGACGCCGATGGACGTCATCTCGACGCCGATGTCCGTGCACCAGGCCTTCGCCACGGGCGTGAGAAGAGCGACCCGATCGCTGCCGGCCTGCCGACCTGCCTCTTCAGGATGGCGGTGCATTCGTTCACCCGCACCTGCGGTGTCGTAGAGGAGACCTCTGGCGGCCTCGTTGTACGCCTTCATCGTCATCAGCATTCGGCGAACGTCGGGGTGCTCGATGATCGGAGAGACTTCAGTCTTCGGCGTGCCGATGGCTCGTCCCTGCGTGCGTTCCTGCGCGTATTCCACGGCCTGCTGATAGGCACGATCGGAGATGCCGAGGCCCTCGAGCCCGACCTCGCGCCTGGCCTGATTCATCATCGCGAACATGTAGAACATGCCGCGATTCGGCTCGCCGATGAGATACCCGATCGAGTTGTCGTAGGCCTGGACACACGTCGGACTCCCGTGGATTCCCAGCTTGTGCTCGATGGATACGGTCTCGACGTTGTTCCATTTGCCAACAGTGCCGTCATCGTTGACGAGCATCTTCGGAACGACGAAGAGCGAGATACCTCTCGTTCCTGGGGGAGCATCGGGGAGTCGCGCGAGAACGAGGTGGATGATGTTGTCGGCGAGGTCGTGATCGCCCCAGGTGATGAAGATCTTCGACCCGTTGATGAGGTAGGTGCCATCGTCGTTCGGCGTTGCCTTCGTACGGAGTGCGCCAACGTCGGAACCCGCCTCTGGCTCTGTGAGAACCATCGTTCCGGTCCATTCAGCAGTGATGAGCTTCTCGAGATACGTGTCCCGTATGTCCTCGTCGGCGTGATCTCTGATGACGGTGATCGCCGATCCCGTCAGCATCGGGTTCAGGGAGAACGCCAGGTTCGCCGAGACGAACATCTCGCTGACGGCGAAACCGACCGTTTCGGGGAATCCGTGGCCTCCATACTCCGGAGGACCGGTGACGGCGCTCCACCCCGCGTCGACGTATTTGCGCCAGGCGTCCTTGAATGCCTCCGGCGTCGTGACGTGTCCGTCGGCCCAGGTGGCACCGATCTCATCTCCGATCCGATTCGTCGGAGCGACGACCTCTGCCATGAACCGGCCCGCCTCGTCCAGGGCGCCGTCGACCGTCTCTGGATCGACGTGTTCGTAGCCGGGGTATCCGATGATCTCATCGAGGTCGACGATGTGACGAAGAACGAACTTGATATCACGCAGCGGTGGTGTGTAGTCGGCCATGCACCGAGGATAGCGGTGAGGGTCAGGCGTGATTCGGAGGAACGGCCTATGGACGGCATTGGCGGGGTATGCGTAGAGCAGTAGAGCAGTAGATCAGCAGAACAGGCAGAGCCCTTACCAAATACCGCTGGGAAGCAGGCCTACGCGTCAGCGCCGACGGACTCGCGAGTTTCGTTGGGGGTGAGAGAGTCCGTCGAGAGGAGCGTGCGAATGTCGAGAGCGAAGTCCATGACCCGTGCATCAACCCACGTGGCATTCTCGTCCAGCCAGGTGTCGATAAAGGCCACCGTCTGGAGCGTGTCAATCGATTCGGTTGGTCGTTCGGCGGTCATCGCTTCCCGTTCGCTCGGTTACCAAAGGTTACGCCATAGGCTGACCTACTCCATACATCGGCACGGAGTCCTTCATGCTCAAGCGTCATCTCATCCTGACCGTGGTGGCGGTCGCTCTCGTGGCCGCTGCGTGCTCCTCGAGCGAGACCGCAGGCCTCGATGAGGGAGCTGTACAGGCGCCGGTAACGACCTTCGCGGCCGCGGACGTGGAGCAGACCAACGACGCTGGAGGAATCCTCATGGTCCAAGACGGAGATCTGCTGGAAGTGCACTACGACGGCACCCTCGACGATGGCTCGTCGTTCGACTCGTCCCGCGAGCGAGACACGCCCTTCTCGTTCGAGGTCGGAACCGGTCAGGTGATACCCGGGTTCGACGAGGCGGTTCGCGGCCTGAAGATCGGGGAGTCGCGAGAAGTACGGATTCCTCCGGCCGAGGCGTACGGAGAGCGGTCCGACGAGAACATCGTCGAGGTGCCCTACGGCCCCGACCAGAGTGACGTTGCCGTCGGAGACCAGGTCTATCTCAACACGGGCCAGCCCGCCATCGTCCTCGAAGTGAAGAAGGACACCGTTGTCCTCGACGCGAATCATGAACTGGCGGGCGAAGCCCTGACGTTCAAGATCGAAGTGCTATCGATAACGAGGCCGTAGGCCGAGTAGATCAGTAGATCAGTACTGCTCTACTTGCTACTGCGCTACTGATCTACTTTTCCCTCGCCCACAGGCGCCGGAACTCGTCTGACGTCTCCAGGAGCTCTTCCGCTGTTCCTCTTGCGTCGACCTTCCCGTCCTTCATGACGACGACCAGGTCGGCTCGCTGGAGGGCGGGCTTGCGGTGGGAAACGACGAGCGCTGTTGTGCCCGAACCATCAGCGAAGAGGCGGTCCCACAGGATCTGCTCGGTCTCGACGTCCAGGGCACTCGAGAGGTCATCGAAGACGAGCAGATCGGGTCGACGCACCAGCATCCTGGCTGCTGCCGACCTCTGCACCTGTCCACCGGAGAGCCGAACACCGCGAGGGCCGACCGTCGTTTCGAGACCGTCATGCATGGCCTCGAGGTCCTGTTCCATCGTTGCTGTACGAACCGCAGCGAGAACCTCTTCGACGCTTGCATCGACACCGAGTGTCAGATTCTCTTCGAGTGTGAGTGAGAACAGACGCGGTACCTGCGGGGTGTAGGCCGTGCGTGGTGGCTTCATGAAGGATGACGGATCCTCGACGGCCTCGCCTCTCCACAGTGTGATTCCGTCGTCAAGGGGCAGAAGGCCAAGCACACTCCGCAAGAGTGTCGTCTTTCCCGATCCGATCCGCCCTGTGACAACGACGAAGGCGCCCGATTCCACGTCGAGGTCTATCGACGCGATGCCCATCCCCGACGACGGGTACCGGTAGTCGAGGCCACGGACGGAGAGCAGCGGGTCACCGTTGAGATCTCCCGCGATGACGTCCGGCGTCCCGGGTCGAATGTGCGGTGCGGGCGCAGCGAAGAGGTCGCGATCGGCTGCGAGGTCGTGCCAGGTTGCTCCCCGCATCAACGAGACGATCCGGTCCACGGAAACTCCTGCTTGTTTGACCCTGGCGATGAAGAGACCAACGAAGTATGCGGAGTCGGTAACCATCGCAAGCAAGTAGACGAACAGACTGAACTCCCCGACGGTGAGTCCGGCTGATCCGTCAGTGGAGATCGAACCGGCAGCCAGGATCAGGATGAGTCCGGTTCCGATGCTGACCGTGTTGTGGAACACCGCTTCGAGTCCCGCTGTGAACATGCGATCCCGGACCATCATCTTGCGTCGTTCGGCGTTCAGATCGTCGAAATGCCTCAGCATCGTCTGCTCGGCCCCGGCAACCTTCACCGACTGCACGGATCCAAGCGCCTCCCCCAGGAATCCGGTGATCGCCTCCGTCGATTCGCGCGCCGCAGTCCGGTAACGACGAATCGTCGAACCGGTGCGGCTCACGACGAGGATCACGATCGCAACGGGTGCGAACACGACGAGTGTCATTGCCGGGTCGATGGTGAAGAGGATGATGATCGCCACGATCGCCGACACGGTCGAGCCGATGAAGTCGACGGTGAAGTCCATTGCCTCGAGCGTGTGGTCGACGTCGTCGCGGAAGCGCGACACGACCTCGCCCGGTGTTTCTTCGACGGGACGGGCACCCGGCAGCGAAAAGATCCATGAGAGCATCGACCCGCGCATCCCCGCCCCTGCTCGGAAGAGCAGGTCCGAGTGGAGACGCATGGCGATGAACACGGCGCCGATACGCGCTGCCAGATAGGCCCAGAGCACGGCCAGAATCGTCGTCAGGTTCCACCCTGCCGTCTCTCCCGTGAGTTGGTCGAAGAAGGCAGCGATGAGGAGACCAACGATGATCGGTGTCGTCCAGATCGTGATCCACATCACGAGACTCGCGAAGTAGCGAAGCCGCTGGTTCTTGATGAGGGCTAACACGACCTTGGGAGTCGGCGCCTGAGAGCGAGCGGTCATGCGAGGACCTCCTCCATTCCCTTGGTTAGGAGATCGGAGAATCTCGAGGTCGGATCTGCCGCGAGCACTGACCGCTCTCCGAACTCCACGACCCGACCATCGTCAAGGATGAGGATGTCGTCGGCCCTGGTAACCGTTCCGAGTCGATGGGCGATGACGATGCCGGTCCGCCCCTCGAGGAGGTGATCGACGGCGCGTTCGATGAGATCCTCGGTTGCAGGATCCAGTCGCGACGATGCCTCGTCGAGAACGACCACTCCGGGGTCTTCGAGGAAGATCCGCGTGAACGCGAGGAGTTGCGCCTGCCCTGCCGAGAGCCCGCCACTCCCCGATTCGAGGAGCGTGTCGAGACCGTTCGGAAGCGACGCGAGCCACGAGTCGAGTTCGAGTCGGTGGATCGCATCGAGGATCCGTTCCTCGGGTATCTCGTCGTTGAAGAACGTCAGGTTGTCGCGAACCGATGCCCGGAACAGTTGGACGTCCTGCGTGACCATGCCGACGCGCTTCCGGAAGTCTGCAACCCTCGCATCGCCGGTGGCAACACCACCGAGGCGCACGGTCCCTGTCTGAGGTTCATACAGCCTGGTGATGAGGCGAGCGATCGTCGACTTCCCGCTTCCGGTCCGTCCGAGCAGCCCGACGACTCTCCCCGGGGCGATGTCGAAGTTGACGTCATGGAGAATGATCTCGGTGCCGGCCTCGTCGGCGTACGAGAACGTGACGCCATCGAAATCGACGCGAAGGGCGCCGCCGTCGATCGCCTGGTTGCCTTCGGCTCTGAGCTTCGTGTTTGTGGTCATCAACTCGTCGACACGCGCGATGGCCGCTCCCGCCTTCTGGAGATCTTCCATCTGCGCTCGGATCTGTTCCATGGGGTGCCGGGTCATCTCGACGTAGTGGAACACCAGATAGACGGAGCCGATCGTCAGCGCTCCGACTCCGAAGAGCCACGAACCAAGAATGAAGACGATCGACGTCGAGAGACCGTAGAGGACGATCGTGGTGCTCCACATCCATGCCCATCCCATCCATCCCCGTACCGTGAGTGGGAGCCATCGACGCTGGATGTCGTTGAACCGCTCCTCCATGTAGGGGGCGGCGCCGTTCGCCGTGATGTCTTCAGTTCCTTCGACAACTTCTCCGACGAAGCCGAATGCCTCGGCTGCAGATGCTCGAACAGCCTTCCACCGGGGCACGGCGACGCGGTGGAGGCCGGTCATGCCGACGAGGGCGAGCACCGTGAAGACCGTGACGCTGAGGCCGACGATCCAACTCTCGATCCACAGCATCACGAGGACGCCGATCACGAGCGCTCCGTTGCCGACGACTTTGATCATCATCGCCGAGAAGAAGTTCGAGAGTGCCGTCACGTCGCCGTCGATGCGTTCGATGAGCTCGCCGGACGAGTGACCCTTGTGGAACCCCATGTCGAGATGGAGCACATGGTCGGTCAGGTTCGCACGCAGTTGGTTCGTCGCCGTCCAGCCGACGTCCTCAGCCAGATAGGTCGCCCAGACCGCCAGCGCCTGCTGGGCGACGGCGATCAACATGAACGTGACCGCGAGCGGGACGAGTGCACTCGCTCCGTTGCCGGCGAGGGCGCCATCGATGAATCGCTTGATGAGTTGCGGATTGAGGAGCTGCAGTCCGATGGTCCCAAAGAGGACGACGCTGAGCAGGACCACTCTCGGCCGCAAAGGCCTCAGGTAGTCGGTGAGAAGATTGAAATAGGCTCGTACAGGGATCATTTCGTGTCCTGGATCGTTCGGAAAGGGCAGTTGCGGCCATTGAAAAAGCCGCCCGGTGGGCGGCTACCTCGCTTGAACGCTGCTACCGGGTCAGAACCGGAAACGGGCGCGCGCGAGGGCCGCTTGGGGGTTGTTCGGCTGCGTGCGCCGGATCATTCCTCGACTCCTCCTCGCTCGGCACCGTGACCACGGAGGTCACCTGACATCAAGAACTCTCGCGCAGGGATCCCCAACTGTCAAGCTCCGTGGGGGAGGCGCCGACATCAAGGAGATGGATTCGATGAAGTGCGCCGCGTGCGAAGCCGACCTGCCGGACGCCGTTGCCCGGTTCTGCAGCTCCTGCGGTGAGCCGGTACCGGTCTCAGACGTGGATGCTGAAACAGATCCGCCAACACCGTCACGACTCACCGACGAGCACTGGCAATACATCACCTGGGGAGCGATCGCCGCCGGCGCTGTTGCGATCGTCGCTCTTGTGGCTGTGGTCTTCGGCCTCCTCTCGGGAGCCGACACCTCGAGTGCCTCCGATTCGGCAGGGACCGATGAGATGATCTCGACGTCGATAACCGAGCCCGCGAAGGCACTCGTAACGATCGATGTCCCGGTGACCGAACCGGTCGTCGTTCGGTCGCCGCGGATCGGATCGATCACGCGATATCACCAGGACGGCACGGTGGTGGCTGTTCGAGTCACGATGGACGTGTGCGAACGCCACGATGGCATGCTGCGTGCAGGCGGATCGATCCGGAACGACTCATCCCTCGACCAGACGCTCGACTACGACATTGACGTGGATCTGAAGCGCCGGGGAACTGGCGCCCTTCTTTCCCATCTCGAGACGTCGATCGAGAACCTCGCGGCCGGCGAGAAGGCCGAATGGAGTATCGAGACCGTGTCGCGTCGCGTTGTGAACATTCGATGCGACATCACCGAACTGACCGTTGCTCCAGTCGATGGGGGCTGACCGGCGTCTGAGGACAGCGTCAGCCCAGTACTCGTACGACGAAGAGCGCTGCCAGGAGGGCGAACGAGTTCGTCGCGATGTGAGCCAAGACGGGGGCCACGGTGCTGTTGGCCCGTAGCCGCAACCACAGGAAGACGAACCCGGCCAAAGTGAGCCCGACCACCGAACCGACTAGGGCCGTGGTGACCTCGAGGATGCTGTCGATGTTCTCGCCCGCAGGATTCGTGAGCAAGGTGTCGAGCGTCGGCAGGATGTGCCACAGCCCGAAGAGGACGCTCGTGGCGAGTCCGGCCCAAAGGGGAGCCCACCGGCGGGCGAACATGCCGAAGAGAACCCCGCGAAAGAGCGTCTCCTCGTAGAACGCGGTGGCGATCGGTATCCGGATGAGAGCATCGAACAGGACGACCCACGTCGATCGCTCGATGACGCGATCGTCGCGGAAGAACTCGCGGGTGGACGGCAGCGCGACACCGATGAGAATCCCGGCGGCGATCGCCCCCATGACGATCCCTCCGACCACGAGACCGCGCCCGAGCCGATCTCTGCGATACCCGAGATCTGTGGCTCCGGCCCCCGCGTGGCGTGCGATTGCCACAGCGACGCCGAGAATCCCGAGGTTGAACGGAATATGCCACCAGGGATCGAGGACCCGGTTTGCGATGACGTTCGCATACGCAGTGAGGGCGACGATGGCGACGACATGCCAGGCGTGAATCCCCTGCTTGCCGGGCGACTTCTGCAGCCACATGGACGGGCGCCACATCTGATCCCATTCGTCGCGTGTCCACGACACGTCGGACCCGGTATGGCGCTCTTCGTCGCCGTCGTCCTGTGGTTCGTTCTGATCTTCTTCGGCGGGAGGCATGGGACCCGCACCATACCGGAGAGGTCCGATCGTGCCGCTACGCTCTGCACATGGCGCTTCTCGACGCTTTCAAACAGCAGGTGTTGAACCTCGGTAGAAGTGAGGCTCGTGCCAAAGCCCGACCGCTGCTCGTCGACGATGAGGCATTTGACCGATCTGCGGCTGGTTTGGATCGGCGAGTCTCCGAAGCGTTCGTGCTCTTCTGGTTGCTTTCGGACCGGGCGCTCTTTCTCGTTGCCGGCGGAGCGAACGATGACTGGGCCTTCAGGCTCCCCTTCGAGTGCATTGCCGAAATCGCGCTCGACTTCGACGAAACCGCGGAGACTCTGCCCTGGTACATCAGGCTCACATTGATCTCGGACGGGGATTGTGCGGTCACCACGCTCGAGAACGTCGGGGAACCGGGGAAGCCACTCGCGGCACCGTTACCGAGGGCGATCGACGGCGGTGAGAGAGAGCACCTCGCCCAAGGTGCCATTATCCCGCTAGCCGGATTCGCCGTTGTGACGAAGAAGTTCCGAACTGCACTTGCTCGGCGCCTGGAACTCAGCGGCGGGGCGTTGTACGTCCACGGCGAAGATCGCGCGGAGGCTCAGCGTCGCCTCCCGACGCGGAGGCGCTCGAAGACCGACGAGTAGATCCGAATTCGGAAGACGCTCGACACTTGGGTCTTGACGGCTGACCGAATCCACGCGCCAAGCTTCTCGGTGGTCGGCATTCGGTCCAAGGCGGGTCACATCCCGGCCGGGCTATGTCTTGCTACTTGCTACCTGTTCAAACCTCGCGGTGAAGTGCCTCAGCCACGGGGCTTGCTCCACGATTCGGTAGCCGCTCATTTCCGATGCTCCGGCAGCGACGTCGATGACCACTTCGGCGACGTAGTCGATGTGGCTCTGGGTGTAGGTGCGGCGCGGAATCGCGAGTCGCACCAATTCCATGGCGGCCGGCTCGTCGGGGGCACCGTCCGCTCCCGGTCGGCCGAACATCACCGTTCCGATCTCAACGCCGCGAACCCCCCCGTTCCGGTAGAGCTCAATAGCCAAGGCCTGCGCCGGGTACTCGTGGGACGGGATGTGCGGCAGCATCGCTTTGGCATCGATGTAGACGGCGTGCCCTCCGGCCGGCTGCACGATCGGAACCCCGGCATCGGTGATCTTGTCCGCGAGGTACTCCGTGGACCGGATCCGGTAGCGCAAGTAGTCCTCGTCGAGAACCTCTTCGAGTCCCTGGGCCAGCGCCTCGAGGTCGTACCCGGCGAGACCTCCGTACGTCGGGAAACCTTCGGTCAAGATGAGCAGATTCCGAGATTGCAGTGATGTCTCGTGATCGTTCATGGCGAGGAATCCGCCGATGTTGACCAGGCCATCCTTCTTCGCCGAGACCGTGCAACCATCGGCCAGCGAGAACATCTCACGCGCGATCTCCTTCGGCGTCCGATCGGCGTAGCCCTCCTCGCGTAGCTTGATGAACCAAGAGTTCTCAGCGAAACGGCATGCATCGAGGAAGAGGGGAATTCCGTACTCATCGCAGACGGCGCGGACATCTCGCAGATTCTCCATCGAGACGGGTTGGCCGCCTCCGGAGTTGTTGGTGACCGTCATCATCACGAGCGGCACGCGATCGACACCCACCCGATCGATTGCTGCTCGCAACGCCTCGATATCCATGTTCCCTTTGAACGGAAGGATTTCCGACGGTTCGGACGCAGCGACGAGATCGAGTGCTTCCGCACCCTGATACTCGACGTTCGCCCTCGTTGTGTCGAAGTGGGTGTTGTTCGGCACGACGTCTCCCTCGGAGACCATGACCGTGAAGAGGATCTTCTCCGCAGCGCGACCTTGATGGGTCGGAATCACCTCGGAGAACCCCGTGAGGTCCTTGACCGCGCTCTCGAACCGGAAGAAGCTGCGGCTCCCCGCGTAGGACTCATCACCGCGCATCATCCCCGCCCACTGCTCGGACGACATGGCTCCGGTGCCCGAGTCGGTGAGCAGGTCGATGATCACTTCGTCGGCGCGCAACCCGAAGAGATTGAAACCGGCGCGTTCAAGTGCGGCCTCGCGTTCCTCAACGGTTGGCAGGTCGATCGCCTGGACGGTATGGATACGGAACGGTTCGATAATCGTGCGGTACGGCATGGGATCCTTTCGGTGCACAGCAGGGCATTTCCAATTCTCGCAGCACCGGGTGCCCTCTGAGTCGGTAGGCTGTTCTCCATGGAACTCCTTGGCGATCTCGACGTACATCTCTTCAACGAGGGCACACAGACCCGCGTATACGACCACCTCGGTGCGCAGTTGCTGCCTGACGGTGGAGCCCACTTCGCCGTGTGGGCCCCGAATGCACGCGACGTTGCGTTGATCGGTGATTTCAACGGATGGGACGTTGCGGCCCATCCAATGTTCCCGACCGATTCAGGCATCTGGAAGGCGTTCGTTAGGGAAGCCAAACCGGGCAACACCTACAAGTATGCGATCACGACCTCCTCCGGGGATCGTCTGGAGAAGGCCGATCCCGTGGCCTTTCTCGCCGAGGTTCCACCGAAGACGGCATCGGTGGTTTGGGGACTCGAATACGAATGGGGCGACGACGACTGGATGTCATCACGCGACGGGCGGCAGGCCCACGACGCGCCGATGGCAATCTATGAACTCCACACCGGGTCATGGCGCAAGGCCGACAACGGTGATTCCCTGTCGTATCGTGAACTGGCCGGACCCCTGACCGACTACATGACGGAGATGGGGTACACGCACGTCGAGTTCATGCCGCTGTCCGAGCATCCGTTCTACCCGTCGTGGGGATACCAGGTGACCGGATACTTCTCGCCGACGAGTCGGTTCGGCACGCCACAGGACCTGATGTACCTCATCGATCGCCTCCATCAGGCAGGTATCGGAGTGATCCTGGACTGGGTCCCCTCACACTTCGCGACCGACGGTCATGGACTCTCCCAGTTCGATGGAACAGCCCTCTATGAGCATGAAGATCCGCGGAAGGGGTTCCACCCGGATTGGTTGAGTTTCATCTTCAACTACGGGCGGAACGAAGTCCGCTCGTTCCTCGTCTCGTCGGCCAACTTCTGGCTCGATCGATACCACATCGACGGTCTCCGGGTCGACGGTGTGGCCTCGATCCTCTATCTCGACTACTCGCGGGACGAGGGTGAGTGGGAACCCAACATCCACGGCGGGAACGAGAACCTCGAGGCTATCTCCCTGCTCAAGCAGGTCAACCGCGTGGCGTATGGGGAACACCCCGGCATCACGATGATCGCCGAAGAATCGACGGCGTTCGCCGGCGTCTCGCGCCCTGTCGATTTGGGCGGTCTTGGGTTCGGCTACAAGTGGGACATGGGATGGATGCACGACTCACTGGAGTACTTCGCCCACGAACCGGTGCACCGTTCCTTCCACCAGAACGATCTGACGTTCCGGATGCTGTATGCATACGACGAGAACTTCATCCTCACACTCTCCCACGATGAAGTGGTCCACGGAAAGGGATCGCTCATCAACAAGATGCCCGGCGATGAGTGGCAACAGTTCGCGAATCTGCGGGCGCTCTACGGCTACCAGTACTCGCTGCCGGGGAAGAAGTGTCTGTTCATGGGCTGTGAGTTCGCACAGCGATCGGAGTGGTCGGTCGATCAGCAGCTCGAGTGGCACGTCCTTGATCATGACAACCACGCCGGGATGCAACGATGGGTCGCTGATCTCAACGCACGTTATCGCCTCGAGCCGTCGCTCTTCGCCAACGACTACGACCCTTCCGGATTCGAGTGGATCGACGCCGGCGATGCCGGGGCGAGCGTCTTCAGCTTCCTGCGCAAGGGCGGTAACCGGCCGGTTCTCGTCGTGCTGAATCTCACTCCCGTCACGCGACCGGGATATCGCATAGGCGTTCCGGTTGGCGGTTCATGGGAGACGCTCCTCAACAGCGACGATGAGCGCTACTGGGGTTCGGCCGCGGGCTCGAGTGGCATGATCGAGGCAGTTGAGGCTCCGATGCACGGACGGAGCCAGTCCTTGTCGATCGACCTTCCCCCTCTCGGCGTACTGTTCCTGGCTCCGAAGATCTGAAGACTGCTGCGGCTTGCCCGACCCGGTCTACAAGACGAACGCTTCGAAGAGCGTCAGCGCGGCGATCGCGAAGAACAGCCAACCCAGGCTGCGGATGAGTCGCTGCTCGGGGACGCGGCGGATGAAGGCCGGACCGAGTTGACCCCCGATGATCACGCCCGGCACGGTGAACATGACGATCGAGGCGAGTGTGTCGATGTCAGACCCCGGTGTGGTGAGGAAGCTGATCGCGTGGGTCACGCTCGCAGCGAGCGCTGTGATGGCGACGGTCGTAACACTGACGGCGACGGCGATCCTCGACGGGACGCGACAGCGCTTCACGAGCGTGAATGAGTTGGCTTCGCCCAACCCAGTCGAGATGAGGCCGACGAACAGTCCGCCGATTCCGGCCCCGGTCCTTCCTTCACTGGTACGGCAAAGCGCATATTCATAGACCGTGTGGTCTGCGGTCACGATGCGCCTGGCGACCGCCGGTTGAACGACGTCGATTCCCATCGTGATCTCGGCATCCTGCTCGGCGGGGTCGTGGTGTCGAACGAAGGTGATGGCGATTCCGGTGAGCCCGAGAGCAAGGATCATCTTGAGGAAGAGCTCGGGTGCGATCCCGGCGAGGAGCGAGCCGACGATCGCAGCGGGGACGGCCGCGGTCGTCAGAAGCCGCACGACCTGCCAGTCGATCGCCTTCGCCCTGGCGTGGGCGACCACACCGGAGGCGAACCCGAAGACCTCGGTCACGAGCGCCGCACCGATGGCTACGGAGGGTTCAAGACCAAGGAAGACGACGAACAGCGGGGAGAAGAATGTGGCACCCCCGATGCCAGCGCCGTTTGCAACGGACGCAATGATGATGGCGACCGGGAACAGCCACCACAGGCTCAGATCCACGAGATCACCCTACGCCCACAGAAGCACGATGATCGTGAACGCGACGAGCGAGATCTGCGAAATCGCTGTCGATCCGAAATGGGTAGTCGTCCCACCATCCGTCGCGATCCGGTTCGTAGTGTCGGGGAAACGGTGCGTGCGCCAGCGCGAGGCGCTTCATCTCGCGTTCCGTGGCTCGCATCTGTTCGACCGATTGGACCGCAGGGACCGGATCGAGGATCTCGAGGCGCACATGCTGGCGACGGCGGACCGTCGGACGATACGGATGCTCCCACACGCGGTGGGTGCCGCTGATGACGACGGGCAGAACCGGCCGACCGAGCTTCTCGGCGATCCGGAAAGGGCCCGGGTAGAAGGCCGCCTCGACGCCGAGGATGCTCCCCTGGGGGAAGATGACGAAGCTCTCACTCCGGTCGAAGGCCGCTTGCGCTCCGCGAAGCAGAGCCCGGAATCCGTCGGGGCCTGAGCGCGTGGAGACACTGGTCTGTTCGGAGGCCGAGAGGTAGGGGCCGAGGAGCCGCCATCCGAACAGTTCGTCACGTGCCGCGAACGAGAGAGGAAGAGAGATGCGTGTGACGATGAGCGGGTCGACGAGCCCTTCGTGAAGCGGAACGACGACGTACTCCTGATCGGGATCGATGCGATCGAGGCCGGACACTGAGACGCGGATTCCGAGCGCTCGGATCATGACGGCGGCCCACATCCGCTCGAGTTGGTGCAGCAGCCTGCGCCGCCCGAGGCGTCCCGCGGCAAGGATCATCCACCTGAGGGGGCCGAAGAGAACTGCGGCGGCAGCCGAGAGACGAATCCACGACGGGAGATCGTCAACGCGGGCGGTGCCGCGCGAGAACGCAATCGGGTAGGGAGGCTCGGAAGTCATCGCAAGGGCAACGGGATGACGGGTTCGGGCATTCCCGCGTGAGGAGAAGTGAGGGACTCCGGCTGGGCTACGTCCGGTGAGCAGGGTCGCTTGCGGCGACGATCTCAACGTCATGTGAGCCGCACTCGCGACAGCGGTAGTCGAGACCATCCGGAGCCGATCCGAGAGATGCTGCGTTGTGGAGAGCGCTGCCGCAGAGGCGGCAGGCGTCGAGGCTGTGATGCTGGTTCGTTCCGCATCCCGGACAGTCAATCCATTCGTTTGCCGAGAAATCGGTCGTCCCCCATTCCGAGTAGGCGGCTACCACGGTGTCCTTGTGAGGAGCGACGGCGAACGGGGCCGGGAGCGCGTCCGCGGGGGCTATCGCCGATGCCCGGCCGTTCTGTGGTGTGGCGGTGCCGTCACTTTCGAGTGCAAAGAGGGCGACGTTCTGTGCTTGGGCGATGCTGATCGCCGACGGGCTGAAACCGGTTGCGGAGAAGATGATGCGCTGGCGGCCTTCGGAGTCGCTGGAGAGGACGGCAAGCACGGTGCGCTGATTCAGTGGCCGATCGGGGACCCGCACGAACGCCTCGAGACCGGTGGATCGCAGTTCAACGACATGCGAACCACGCTCGACGATGTCGACCGGGGGCTCACCGGCGTGAAACATCCACAGATAGGCCGCCTGATACGCCTGATCGAGCGTCAGCGATGGC
>RCNE010000901.1_pt1 | contig 17695 bp, 19 predicted proteins | sample 2041361 | NCBI WGS metagenome assembly RCNE01 (sample SAMN09708229, study PRJNA481090) | Marine sediment metagenome, whole genome shotgun sequencing project.
AGATGCTATTCTTATCGGAGGTATAGGTGGTGCAATTATTGTATTTGCAGTTTCATTTGTAGATAAAATCAAATTAGACGACCCGGTTGGAGCCATAGCAGTTCACCTCATTTGCGGTATATGGGGAACACTAGCCGTTGGTATCTTTGGTGCTTTGGCGGGAGTAGACCAATTGATCAGTCAATTTGTTGGTATTGCATCATATGCAGCCATTTGCATAGTTTCTTCTTTTATCATTCTCTTTACGCTTAAGAAAACTGTAGGTATTAGAGTGCCCGATAATAATATTATTCGAGAAATCGTACAGCAATTGGGTAATCCTATAGTATCAACATCTATTCGCGATGATGACGATGTAATTGAGTACACTACTGATCCCGAACTTATTTTCGAAAAATGGAATGACAAAGTAGATTTAGTAATTGACGGAGGTTACGGAGACAATACTCCTTCGACAGTAATAGATTTATCAGAAGAAGAAATTGAAATTATAAGAGAAGGTAAAGGTAGTCTAGATATACTATAGATCACCATTACCATTACTTACCAATTCATTGTAATTTGTATTAAGTTTATTTAATAGAATTCCATAAAGAAGCCTATAAAATAGCCATACTAATCCAACAAGAATAAGCAAAATAAATATAGTAATTATCCACATCATAGTCGTATTGATATCCTCAGGAAGTTTTTCTAAGAAATCAACAGAAGTAAATAGTTTATAAAATGTAACACCACCAATAATGGGTACTAAAGCTAGGTTAAACCAGATGTAATATTTTACAATTCTTCTGGTTTTTATGATGTTATACATGAGTGTTTTCGGATTCGAATTAGCTGAAATAGATCTATAATTTTTATAAAAAAGAAATATAAAGCCTACTACAATAATATAAACTACAATATATAAGATATTTATAAAATTTGTTAAACCTAATTTTTCATATGTATCCATAGACATGTCGCGATAATTAGGAAATAATAACATGAGAAATGGTAATCCAAATTCTAACACACTAATAATGAATATCCATTTTACAATAGATGATGATTTTTTATGGATAAGCTTCGTAAGCTCGTCATAAGATAATTTTGGTAGTGAGCTTTCTTGCTTCTTCCAATCTTTTTTTAATAAATCTAACTGGTCCATAGTTACGGATTTAATATTTTTTTAAGTTTGCCTTTTACTCTGTTCATTTTCACTCTGGCATTTACTTCACTAATACCCATCGTTTCAGCAATCTCTTTATAATTTTTATCTTCTAAATATAGAAACACTAATGCTTTGTCAATATCTGACAACTGTTTTACTGCTTTATATAGTAGCTTTAATTGTTCTTCTTCTGTATCATCGTATTCTGATGATGTAATTTTAAATAAAACAGTATCAAAATCTTGAGTTTTAACACGGCGTTTTGATTTTCTGTATAAGGTAATGGCAGTATTTATTGCAACTCGATACATCCATGTACTAAATTTTGACTCGCCTCTAAATTTTGGGTAGGCACGCCATAATTGTATGGATATTTCTTGAAACAAATCATTATGAGCATCTTGACCGTTTGTATATAATCTACAAACCTTGTGTACTATGTTTTGATGCTTTTCTAAATCGGTTACAAAACTATGTTTAAGTTCTTTTGTCACTATTTGGGTTGGTTTCAATCTATAAGTAATCGAATACCACTTTTTGTTACACTAATGTTAAACTATTTAGAATAATAATAATAATACTCAACTTTAAATCCATCTACATTAGCTGTTTTTTTTAATTTAAAATTCTGTTTTAAGAGTACATTGCTAGAAGCCTTATTATCATCATTTACAATACCAAAAATTTCCTTTTCAGGATATTTTTTGAGACCGTGTTTAACTAAAGCATCTGTTATTTCTGATGCATAACCAAATCCCCATAAGTTTTCAACTAATGCATATCCAACTTCCAAATTATGGTCATCGGTACTAACTAATTTAGCAAAACCAACAAGTTCATGAGTATTATTTAGCGTCACATTAAAAAAACCTAAATCATGACTTTTGTCATTTTCTGAGAGTGCTTTCTCAAATTTTTGTTGTGCAATTTCAGCAGTGTGGCCTTTGCCACGAATGCCTTTCATAATGTTGTCATTCATTAAAATATCATAGAAAGCTTGCTTATCATGCTTTGTATACTGCTTTATATTTAGGCGCTTTGTTAATAATAACATGTAAAAAAGAGATTAAAAATGTGAATGTATTAAAATTTTTTGTAGTTTTGTTTAACAATTTTACATGTATATTAAACAGTACCCTACAAAATGTTGAATGCAATCAAAACAAAATTTTCTATTAAAGATTTAGAAAATTTCACAGGAATTAAGTCGCATACCATACGAATTTGGGAAAAAAGATACCAATTATTAGAACCTAATAGAACCGATACGAATATTAGATATTACGATTCTGATGATTTTTTGAAGCTATTAAACATAAACTTATTGTATAATAATGGGTATAAAATTTCTAAAATTGCTCAATTTTCTGAGTCAACATTATTCTTAAAGGCAAAAGAATTAGTAAATACAAATGCTGTAAAAGAGGGTGCATTGAATTCATTTAAATTAGCAATGCTAAATTTTGATACTACGTTGTTTAATGAAGCTTACACAAAGCTATTAGGATATAAAACTTTTAGAGAAATCTTTTTAGATGTATTTATACCGTTGCTAGACCATATTGGTTTTTTATGGCAAACTAAATCTATTAAACCAGTTCATGAGCACTTCATTTCGAATTTAATTATACAAAAATTACAATCTAATATAGAAAGGAATCAATCTATAAATCATTCACAATCCGATAAAGTATTTGTGTTGTATTTACCTCAAAATGAAATTCATGAGTTAGGCTTGTTGTTTTTACATTATGAATTAACATTAAGAGGTTATCACTCTATATACTTAGGGCAAAATATTTCTAAAGATAATATCACAGACTTGAAAGAGTTCTATACCAATATTTACTTTATTTCTTATTTTACTGTAGAACCTCAACAAGAAGTTTTAGACGACTATCTAAATGATGTAAATGAAGTTCTTATAAAAGGGACTAATAATAAATTTTGGTTTTTGGGTAGAAGAGCTGCAGAAAACTTAACAAAAAAAATGCCAGCTAATTTTAAACCTTTCCCTAGAATTAAAGACTTGTTAGCCATTTTTGAAGACACAAAGTTAAAAGCAGTACATGAAGGATAAAATACTAATTATTGGCTCTGGTTTTTCTTCATTAGCAGCATCCTGCTATTTGGCAAAAAGTGGTTATAATGTAACTATTTTAGAAAAAAATAATAGTATTGGTGGTAGAGCACGAGTATTAAAAAAAGATGGTTTTAAGTTTGATATGGGACCATCTTGGTATTGGATGCCCGATGTTTTTGAAAGTTTTTTTGCCGATTTTGATAAGAAACCATCCGATTATTATTCATTACAAAAGCTAAACCCTGCGTACAAAGTATATTTTGGAGAAAATGATGCTATAAATATACCAGATAGTTTAGAAGCTATTTATAGAGTATTTGATGAGACGGAGCCAGGTAGCTCAAAATATTTAAAGGAGTTTATAACATCTGCTAAATTTAATTATGATGTAGCAATTAAAGATTTGGTGTATAAGCCTGGTGAATCTATTACAGAACTCATAACGCCTGTAACTATTAAGCGAGTACATCAGTTTTTTACAAGCATCAGCAAACGTGTTAGAAAAAATATTAAAAGTAAAAAGCTCATACAAATATTAGAGTTTCCCGTTTTGTTTTTAGGTGCAAAACCAAGTGACACACCCGCATTTTATAACTTTATGAATTATGCCGATTTTGGCTTAGGCACTTGGCATCCTAAAGGAGGTATGTATGACGTTATTGAGGCGATGACTAATTTGGCAACAAGTTTAGGTGTTGAAATTAAGACGAATCAAAATGTTTCTAAAATAGTAACTGAGCAAAATGTTGCTACTGGTGTTTTGGTAAATGAAGAGTTTTTAGAAGCTGATGTTGTATTAAGCGGTGCAGATTATCATCACACCGAAAAATTATTAGATGCTCATCATAAACAATATTCAGAAAAGTATTGGAGTAAAAGAACGTTTGCACCCTCGTCATTACTGTTTTATGTTGGTTTTGATAAAAAACTGGAGAACATTGCGCATCATAATTTATTTTTTGATGTAGATTTCGAGGCACATGCCGAAGCGATTTACGATAGGCCATCATGGCCTAAAGAGCCGCTTTTTTATGCTAACTTTCCTAGTCTAACCGGCGAGGGGTTTGCCCCAAAAGGGAAAGATGGAGGTTTTTTCTTAATTCCTTTAGCGCCTGGTATCGAAGATACTACAGCATTAAGAGAGCAATATTTTGATAAAATTATTGATAGATTTGAAAAAATTACAAATCAAAAAGTAAAAAGCAGTATCTTGTTCAAGGAATCATTTTGTGTGAATGACTTTATAAAAGAGTATAATTCATATAAAGGGAATGCTTATGGTTTAGCCAATACGCTAACACAAACGGCATTTTTGAGACCAAAAATTAAGAGTAAAAAAGTAACCAACTTATTTTTCACGGGGCAGTTAACTGTTCCTGGTCCAGGCGTGCCTCCGGCATTAATATCTGGTAAAATTGCTGCGAATTTAATTATGAAACAATTTTCTATTAAAAAAGAATATGAAAGAACTATTTGACGAAGTTTCAGTGGGTTGTAGTAAATTGGTTACAAAATCCTACAGTACCTCATTTTCACTAGCTGTAAAAATGCTAGCGCCCTCTATTAGAAATGCTATTTATAGCGTTTATGGTTTTGTACGCTTTGCCGATGAAATTGTAGATACGTTTCATGGGTTTAATAAAGGTAAACTGATTTCTGATTTTGAAACTGATTATTACAAAGCTCACGCTCAAGGTATAAGTCTAAATCCTATACTCAATTCTTTTCAGGCAACTGTAAAGAAGTATGATATCGATGACGAATTGGTACAAGCCTTTTTAAAGAGTATGAAGTTAGATTTACATAAATCTGAATATACTGATGAAGAATACAAAGCATATATTTATGGTTCAGCCGATGTTGTTGGTTTAATGTGCTTAAAAGTATTCGTAAATGGAGATCAAGAAAAATACAACGAACTCAAGGAACCTGCAATGCGTTTAGGTTCGGCATTTCAAAAAGTAAATTTTTTAAGAGACTTAAAAGATGATATGGAATTGCTAAATAGATCTTATTTTCCTGATGTAAATATGGTAGAGCTTAATGTAGCATCTAAGCAGAAAATCATAAAAGAAATTCATCATGATTTTGAAGCTGCTTATATAGGTATTATGGGGTTGCCAAATGAGGCAAAGTTTGGAGTGTATACAGCATATAGGTATTATAAATGCCTACTAAATAAGTTGAAGAAGACACCATCAAATGAAATTATGAGTACTCGGATTAGAGTTTCAAACCCACTTAAAATGAGTTTGTTAGCGAGATCTTATGTGAAATATAAATTAAATATGATTTAAAATGAAAGTGTTATTGTTTATAACAATTACAGTAAGTGTATTTTTAGTAATGGAATGTGTTACTTGGCTCACGCATAAATTTGTAATGCATGGTTTTATGTGGTATTTTCACGCTGATCATCATCAGCCAAAATATCCTGATACTTTTGAGAGAAATGATATCTTTTTTGTCATTTTTGCGGCCCCGAGTATTATATTATTTTATTACGGTGTAGATGGTGGTCTCAATTATCTTTTCTTTATTGGTTTGGGTATTATGCTCTATGGCTTAGCCTATTTTTTAATACATGATGTATTAATACATCAGCGTTTTAAGTGGTTTAAAAAAACAAATAACAAATACCTAGTTGGGCTCCGTAAAGCGCATAAAACGCATCATAAACATTTAGGTAAACCGGATGGTGAGTGTTTCGGTATGTTATATGTGCCATTTAAATATTTTAACCTATAAATGTCACTATATCTATTATTAAATATAGTTTCATTTAGTATTCCCTTAGCATATAGTTTCGAAAAACGTATGCATTTCATAAAATGGTGGAAACAAGTTTTTCTTGCTATTAGTATTACGGCATTCGTATTTATAGTATGGGATGTTATTTTTACCAAAAATGGAGTTTGGGGATTTAATCATGAATATTTAATAGGGTTAGATATTATTAATTTACCATTAGAGGAATGGCTCTTTTTTATCTGTATACCTTACGCGAGTATCTTTACACATTACGCACTCAAATATTTCTTTCCTACTATTGGTTTTAATAGAAAAGTAACAGCAATTATTACACTAAGCCTCATCGTAATTTTGTTGGTTGTACTCGTATTTAATTATGAGAAAGCATACACCTTTTATAATTATAGTTTGTTGGTGCTAATTTTGCTGTATAGTCTTCTAAGTAAGAATAAAGAATTGAAAAGTTTTTATATCACTTTTTTGGTCATTTTAATCCCGTTTTTTATTGTGAATGGTATTCTTACAGGCAGTTTTATCGAAGGCGAAGTTGTTTGGTATAATCATGATGAAAATTTGGGTATTCGTATAGGCACAATTCCAATCGAAGATATTGGTTATGCTTTTAATATGTTGTTTATGAGTATTATACTTATTGAAAAGTTTAAACAAAAATCGATACGAAATGCATAAACCAGCAATTGCTATTTTTTGGTTTCGAAGAGATTTACGCTTGGTAGATAATACAGGGTTATACCATGCATTGTCTTGTGGCTTACCTGTATTGCCTGTTTTTATTTTTGATGATGATATTCTAGAAAATCTACCAAAAGATGACCCACGTGTTAATTTTATTCATGAAAATCTTAACGCGATTGATGCAAAGCTTACAGCATTTGAAAGCGGTATATTGATAAAAAAAGGTCTGGTTGAACCAGTATGGAAAGAACTAATTGCAACATACAACGTTAAAAAAGTATTCTTAAATAAAGATTACGAGCCGTATGCGATTAAGCGAGACCAAGACATAAAAGTATTTTTAGAACGTAATGGAATAGAGGTACATCAGTATAAAGATGACGTTATTTTCGAAGAAAAAGAAGTTTTAAAAGATGACGGAACCCCATATAAAGTATTCACACCTTATAAAAATAGATGGTTACAAACATTTAAATCGACTAGCTTTCAAAATATTTCTTACAAAAAGGAACTATTGCGTAACTGTTATAAATTCCAAAATGAATTTAAAAGTTTAGCTTCGATTGGTTTTACAGAAAGTTTAATAAAAGTGAAACCCTATAATTTGGAAGCGATGAATGATTATGAAGATCATCGTAATTTTCCTGCGCAAGACAAAACTTCTTACTTGTCTCCACATGTACGCTTTGGCACCGTCAGTATTCGAAAATTGGTGGCTATGGCAATGCAAAAGAATGCTACTTTTTTAAGCGAATTAATTTGGCGTGAGTTTTTTAAGGTAATTTTATTTCATTTCCCTAAGGTGGTCACTAATAATTTTCGTGCTGCTTATGATGGGGTACAATGGCGTAACAACTCACAAGATTTTAAGAAATGGTGCGAAGGGAATACAGGTTACCCAATAGTTGATGCTGGCATGCGCGAATTAAATGCTACTGGCTATATGCATAACCGAACGCGTATGGTTGTTGCTAGCTTCTTATGTAAGCATTTATTAATCGATTGGCGATTAGGCGAAGCTTATTTTGCCGAAAAACTACTCGATTATGAATTGTCATCTAATAATGGTAATTGGCAATGGGCGGCAGGTACAGGTTGTGATGCCTCACCATATTTTAGAGTTTTTAATCCTGAATCACAACAAAAAAAGTTTGATAAAGATTGTATTTATATAAGAAAATGGGTCAAAGATTTTGATGAGTTAACCTACCCAGAACCTATGGTAGAACATAAATTTGCTAGAGAACGTGCTATTGCTACTTATAAAGCCGGAATTTTGAGATAATTATTTTTTCTCCCATGTATTACCATTATCTTGACTGGTATAGGGTATTTTTTCTTTAGAGCATTCAATATGAAAGATATCATCATTTTTTTGATCAGGTCCAAAACGATTACAATCTCCCCTTGGAAGGGTTATGGTTTTCCAACCTTCACTACTGTGACTTTTCACAAATAAGTATCCAGGTTTTTTAGCTTTTGGAGTTAATTTTAAAACAGGTCCAATGATAAGTTTATTTTCGGTTTCGGTTATAAAAGGGACTCGTTTTATATCCTTTGATAAATTAAATTTTTTAAAATGCAAGTCAGTGTATGTGGCACTAAATATTCTTTTATTTCCACTCGATCCTGTATTATAAATGTAAATATGCTTTGGTCCCATATACACAACCGGAGGAAAGAAGAAATATGACGTAGGAGCTCTTTTTAAACTATGTTCTTGCTGTTCTTTCCACTTAAAACTATCATCAGATGAAAAAATATTAAAGTTATTATCAACTAGTAAGAACTGATTTTTTCCAAACCTGTAAATATCTGGTCTTAATGCCAATGATTCAGGTAACTTCATATAGTCAAGACTTAAATCATTACCATATAGAAAATCATCGTTACCCAGTGTGCATACAATTGTGCTTGACCTTTTGGTCGCTTTTTTGATTTCTTGATAGGTAGGAGTTGGAATAATTTTATAACTAAGTACTAGCCCCTTTTTGTTTTTTTCCATTTTAATAAAAATGCCAAGGGTGGTGTATAAATATTTTACTTTGGCTCGTGGTTTTAAATTCTCTTTTGCCACCAAAGTTTCAACATAGGCTTCAATAATCTTATTTAATTTTTCGTTTGGGAGAAACTTATATGCAGGCTTAATGTTTTCTAGCGAATTAGAATATTCTTTTTTATGAACAGCTAAGAATCTCTGAATGTCTTTGGTATTATCAATTCTTATTGAATACACTTGTGTATTACCCTTTTGCTCTTTGCCGATAAATATCAATCCTCCATTAGTAACTTTACCATTTACTATAGTAAAAGTTTCTTCAAGTGGTACTTTTAATACTTTATTATATCCGATTTCTTTCCCAGTTAAATTTACCGATACCAGTTCATATTCTCCATCATTAAGTTCAAGAGATAAAATACCATTTTTTGATACACTACTCATATTGTATCCACTGGCCTTTTCTTTACTTAAAAAAGCTTTTTTCTTATAACTAACTCCAACAGCAATGTTATTTGAAAAAGATTCTTTATTCCATGAAAATTGAATTGTAAAAAGTCCTTTACTAATGCTTGTTAAAGGTTCTTTATCAACTACTATGGATGAACTTCCTTGATATGAAAAAAATAAACAAGTGAAGAACATTATAAAACTTCTTTTCATAATATTATGGATTGATTAACAACTAAAAAACGCAGATCTACATTCTTTATTGTCAATTATTGGTGACATCTAATCTACATATAAAGTGCTGATTAGCATGTGACTTAGGTAAACCTTGATAATTATCACGCTTATAATCTATTTAAATAATTTCAGAAGTGAAGTTTCTATTTCCCTTTATTATGCTATCTACTGGATTTTTTGTTGATTGATTAGCCTAACCAAAACATATAGCAGAATACAAATTTTTTATTGAATGTGTCATTGCCACTTATAAAGCGGGTATAACGAGGTTGTTTTAGAGTTTAGTTGTCAAATTCAAGTATTACACATGTTGATCAACAAGTACTGCATTTCCATCAGGATCCATAACTACAAAACTTGCTGGTCCCGAAGTGGATTCGTCTGCTTTCGTCTCAATCTTTATTTGGTTGCTTTCTAAATGCTTACGAATAGTTCTTACATCATCGAATGCATCTAGCTTTTTGGCATTTTCATCCCAACCAGGGTTAAACGTCAATATATTGTTTTGAAACATTCCTTGAAAAAGACCCACTAAAGATTTTTCATTTTTCATAATGAGATATTTCTGTTCTAAACTGCCAGCAAACTGGCTAAACCCAAGAGTTTCGTAAAATTGTTTTGAAGCCTTAATGTCTTTTACGGCAAGACTTATAGAGAATGCACCTAATTTCATATTATCATATTTTATAGTTGGTTAGTATATAGATTGTTGCACTAAGTTCCGATTTTTATGATAATAATGAAATTGAATAGTATAAAAGGCTATTCATTTGACTTTAAAATCAAAAAATGAGCATCCATTACATTTCCTGTAATGATGATATCTTTGTAAGGAGCTGCAACCGTAGAAGCTGACATTTCGCTACCATCATTTATATAAACGGCATCAATGGTATAGTCATTTTTACCACGATACTTGATTTTAATAAGTTCGGAAGGTGCTGTTTCTTTTTTGCCTTTTGCGTAAGAAGCGAAACGTAATAAATTGGGGTGTGCACCAATCCATAAGTTCCCTTCAGTATCAAACTCAATATTATCAACGCCAGTACCACAATCAATATCTTCAATAAAATCTAAAGAACCATTGTCATTTCTTGAATATACTTTTACTAAGAATTTTCTTGGAGATGCCACAAATAATAGGTTTCGTTTGGCGTCGTAATTGATGCCATTCGCATACGCAATACCATTAGCAACTTCTTTGTAGTTTTCTCCATCAAAATAAATGACATTAGATACCGATATGCCGCCGTAATCTTCCAACAATCTACCAACACCATCAACATACTTGTGATCGTTGGTGAAATAAAACCGATTTTCATCGATCATCACAACATCATTTGGGCTATAAATAAGATCATCAGTTAAAGATTTAGAATGTATTAAAGTCTCCTTTTCTAAATGAAATACTTCTAAAGACTCTCCTTTCGGAGTATGATTTACTGCCATTATTTTAAACGTACTATCAGTAGTTTTGAGCATCGAAATTCCGTGTGGCGCAAACGGTTGTTTAAAGTTAGTTGTTAGTTTTTTTAAAGAATAGTCTTCGGTTTTTAAATCTATAAAGTACAAACCTCCAAATTCCTCACCTTCGACAGGTAGTTTTTTTCTTGCTGTGGCCGAAATTAGTGCAAAACCGTCTTCAGTACTCACAGTAATATCTTCCGCGCCAGCGAGGTCAATTTTTTTAACAACTTCTCCATCAAATTTATTCTCGATTGTTCTAAAATAGCCCGTAGAAACTACAACATGAACTATAAAAATGAGGAAGGCTATTAAGAGTAGGAGGATGGATTTTTTTAAGATTTTCATAACCACGACAATTTGATATAAGAACACTACTAATCTACTAATTTTTTAAGTTTAGCTGCAGAAAATTTATGAATAATTACATTTCGATATTGCTTTTTAGGTTTCATTTGGACCGAAGTAATACTAACATCAACTATATAATTTAAAGAGTTTTGATTTAATGAATCTTAGTACTGTATTTAGTGCTAGTTTTACTATTTTGCAATATCAATTCAACCGAATGCTTTACTATCTAATTATTGCCTTACAAGTATTTTGTATTTATCATTTGTATAAAAATAAGAATGAATATTACTGGATCTTTTTAATTCTATTCTTACCTTTTTTAGGAAGTATTATTTATCTGATTGTTAAAGTATATAACATAAGAGATGCTGAAAAGTTGCAAGAGGGAATTTCAACTATTATAAATCCGTCAAAGCGATTAACCGACTTAGAAAGTAAGCTAGAATTTTCTGATACTTTTCAGAATAAAGTTAATTTGGCTGATGCCTACTTTGAAACGGGTAATTATAAAAATGCGATAGGTCAATATGAAGATGCAATTATTGGAAGTTTTCAAAATGATATACACGTCATTAAACAACTCATGGAGGCTTATGGGCAGTTAGAAGAGTATGACAAGGTGATTAGTTATGCTGAAAGAATTCAAACTAAATTCGAATTCAAAGCTTCACGTTCTCAGTTTTTATATGGTATAGCGTTAGAAAAAACAAATAGGTTAGCAGAAGCCGAACAACAATTACAACAAATAAATATACCTAACTCAAATTATAATGAACGCTTGGTATTTGCAAAATTTTTAAAAGATAGAAATAGGGTAGCAGATGCTAAAGAGCTTTTAACTGAAATACAGCAAGAATCGCAGTATATGATTAAAACCAACAAAAGAATCTATAGTGCTACTATACAAGAAGTTGAACAATTGTTAAAAGAGTTATAATATATTTTAAGTTTCCGCCACCATGAATTATAGCGGTTGTTGTAGGCAGTTATTCAATTATTTTTTCTTTGCTTGCGCCAAGCCAATATTCAATTAGGGAGTCAAAACTAAAAATTAAAACAATAAAAATTATTGTAATACCAATAGTGAGGACTTTTCTTTTTAATGGAACTTTAGAATTTCTCGGCGAGCTAATTAAGTTTTGGTATACTTTTATAATTATCTCTTTATTAAAAAAAAGTATGAACAATAACATTAAAAAAACAATAATAGCATTTGCCAAGGCAGGATAAACATCGAGAAAAATAACATCAAATATTATTATGTTTACCATTATTGGAATCAATATTAAGACTCCTAATAGCTATGTTTTATAGTCAAAATTAGATTCCAATTCCGTTTCTCAGTTTTGATGTATACAAATGATCGATTAATTCTTAGTATTCCAATTAGTAGCTTCCAATATCTTATGAAAAATTTCAGTATTTTCATAAATACCAGAAAATGCTTCGGCTCCTGGACCATAAGCAAACACAGGGATTAATGTTGCCGAGTGTCCTTTGGTAGAAAAAGTCCCAGTAATTTCATTATAATCACTATAAGATTTGCCATCTTCTGTTTTCTTAATAGTTGACGACAGGGTAAACCCTCCAGTTTCATGATCGGCAGTTACAATTACCAATGTGTTACCATCTTTCTCTGCAAAATCTAATGCTTTTCCAATAGCATCATCAAAATCAATAAGCTCTGAGATAAGATATTCAGCATCATTGGCATGACCTCCCCAATCTACTTGTGAACCTTCTACCATCATGAAAAAATTAGAATTAACTACATCCTTATTAAGAAATTGTATGCCTAATTCGGTGGCTTTCGATAAATAATCACCACGCCCTTTGGCTACAGGATCCATATGGTTTTCTGCTAATAAATAAGCCATTTTCGAATACTGTTTAATTCCTGCAAAGTCACCCAAGGCAGTAGTATCTATTCCAAACCCTTTCACTTTCAATGCCTCTAATAAGTTTTTCTCATCTTTTCTTTTATTAAAAAACTGTGTACCACCTCCTGCAAAAAAATCAATATCAGAAACGACAATATCTGCAGCAATGTCTTCGTAGAGCCCTCTATTTATAACATGAGCATAGAAACTTGCTGGAGTCGCATGTTGTATAGATGAGGTAGAAATCACTCCAGTTTTAATATGTTGCAGTGACACAATTTCAATCAAATTTTTAACTTCAGTAGAATCATCGGCAACACCAACGGCACCATTATATGTCTTTATTCCTGAAGCAAAAGCCGTAGCACCTGCAGCAGAGTCAGTAATATCTTCTCTTGACGAAGACGTATTAATAAGCCCTATATGCTTAAAACGTGCGTAATTTGGACTAGTTTTCTTAAAATAAAATGCTGATGATATTTGTGACAAACCTGTCCCATCTCCAATTAAAAGAATAACATTTTTGGCCTTTGGAGTCACTTCTTTTTTAACTATTTGTGCTTTACAGGAGAACGATGTTACTAATAGAACTAGAAAAATTATGTTTTTGTATGTCATGAGCTTGTGTTTAAATTATTGCCAACGGTTTGTATATGAAAAGTGTGATTCTTTAAAAGCACAAATCTTTCAGCCGTGATTGTTGTTTAAAAATAGGAAAGAACTCAAAGATAGCCAAATCCTGAGCATTTTTTATATAGATTTTTGAGTGTAGTTTAATTGTAAGAAATCTCTTTTGATTTACTTCCATTTTTATAAATAATTGTTTTGTTTGGTTTATCATTATTATAAAACGTTACCGTACTATTACCTATAATAAGTTGTTCATAGGTAGCTTCTCTTTTTTTTATTTTTAAACCTCTGTTATCATAATCAATAATTACTGTTGGTATTCTATTCCCTTTAACAAATACAAAATCAAATTCTTTTTCTTTTACTCCTTCCGAGAATAGTATTTCTTTCTTTAAAACACCTTTATCAAAATATTGTTCTTTGTAAGTCTGATTATTATAAATAACTCTTTTACCAATTTCTCTATTTCTTTCATCGAAAATGGTTTCTTGAGAGCTTTTGTTAGTATCAAAAATAGTTTCGTCGGTTATTAAATCAATAACCTTAATTGCATTTTCATTTCTGTCTTGATTAATTAATCGACTATAACCTCTAACATAATTATTACTTGTAAATAATTTTCGTGTTGAGTTAGAATGATGGCTTTTAATTATTAATTCTTTTTCTAATTGACGAGAATAAATATTAAAAGTTTTTATAGATTTTATGAAAACTTTAGTAACATCTTCGATTGGTTTGTGAGTTGCTATAATTTTTTCACCATCACCTACTCTAACCAGTGTTGTATCATTTGGTTTAGAAAAACTAGTTTTATTTGAGCTATCATTAAATGCATCTGTTATTATAGAACTATATCTCCTTTTATCTAATTTTCGTATTCGCTCTAATTCTTCTAAAGTTAATGGTTCGTCTTCTCTTGCTTTAGAATTTGAAAATAAGCTGACTAATCCCATTGCTACACCACCAATTATTTTTTTATTATCCCCTTCAATTACACCTTCTGTTGCCATAAGAACAGATTTATTTCCTGCTTCGTCAGTGTTTCCTTGAATAAGGTCTGTTACTATTTCGGTAGATTGATTTATAATTTCTTTTTTATTATTTGAAGATGTATTATTTTGAGAAGTGCTATTTTCGCTACCTAAGCCTTTACAACCATTAACTGGTGTCATTGTCCCATATTTATTAACAATGGACGAGTAACTACTTGCATAATTTTTTATAAATTTTGCTAATTCTTCTGGATTAGTCACACCATTGTCACATTTACATTTATAATTGTAGTAAGCAGCAAGATGTGAATATGCAGTTGTTGCCTCCATATTTGTTCCTGCATTTTGTAGTTTAGTTTTATAACTTTCCGCTACTGCTCCAGGGCATTGTGCTAATATGTCTGATAAAGAAAAAAGGGTTAATGCAATTAATAATACTCTAGTTTTCATAATGTTTGTCTTTTAGTTTAATGAAATAATTTTTCGACATTTATAATTACTTGAACTAGTGGAACGATCAAGTTCTGAACATCTTTTTTGAGCAGCATCTAAAGTTGTATATAATCCAAGTGAATATTTTATTCCACCGTTTTTGCAATTTTTTGAATATAAAACGCCATATGGTCTATCTTCACTTATATGATTATATGTGTTAAGTTTATAATTTGGATCCGTTTCTGATTCTTTAACCCAAGATCTTATTTGGTCAACACTTATGCCTTGTTCACGAAAAATTAGTGAAGGTTCTTTTGTATGGCAGTCGTTTTCTGAATAAGTTATCAAGTAAATTGCGATTACTTTTTTTTCTGATTTGGGACTTGTAATATTTCCTTTAGAATCGTTTTTATCAGTTTTTATGAAATCCCAACAATGAGTTCCAGGATTCCTTGTTTTAACTTCAGCACTTTCTATAGTTTGGGAAAACACATTTATTGTTAAAAGCAAAGTCAAAATAGTCCCTATTAATTTCAGATTCATAATCATTAGTTTATTTGTTAAAATTAATACTTGCTAAAACTCAAAGCAATACCCAATAACGGGTAAGTTTTAATTGCACACGTTTTGGCTATGGTTTCGTTGTGGTCCCGACGTTTCGGGAGTCCGCGAGAACCAAGCGTTGGTTGAAAGATAGGAATTTTCGGAGAAAAATTCCGCCACAATGAATTATAGCCGTTGTTGTGTGGTGTTTTTTATGTTATTTCTAGTTCATGAATTCTAGAGTCCTCACGCCAAGGATGATATCCTTGACCGATGTATTTGAAATTATACTTTTCATAATATCCGATATGGCTAGTACACAAATATAAATGTCTAAATCCCGCTTTTTTGGTATCCGTTCTTGCCTTTTTTATCAATAAAGAGCCATAGGCATTACCTCTATATTTTTCATCAATAAATATTGCGCAAACCCATGGATATAAATCCCCACGACTTATAAACTTATAAAGTCATTCGTTATAAGTCCGGCACAACCTATTATTTCACTATCTTTTTCTAATAAGTACCATTGGGGTAAAGAATTCCTTGCTCCTATACTATGAGTTATGCAGTCCTCATATATTATTGGCAATACACTTTTCCAGCTTTGCTGAAAATATTTTATAGCTATATCTTTGTATGCTGGGTTTTCTCTTATTGATATTATATTCATTTTCTTTTTAAAAGGACGTAATATTTAGTTTAAATAGGGTCTGATATTTCTAATGACACACAACGTTTGGTGTATGGTTAGTTGCATATTTATCAACTAATTTAGCAAATACAAACCAGATGAAAATCCGCTAGCCCCGAGACTTCGGGGTTCTCTGTACATACAGAGCAAACCATTGACTATACACGTTGTTGTAAAACGTTATTAATTTTGAAGAATAAATATTTACCTTGTTTATTAATAACCCTTTTTGCCAAACAGATTAATGTTTTGCATCATTAATCTCAATCCAATATCCGTCTGGATCTTGAAAATATATTTGTCTTACTCCATCTGGTCTAGTTTGGGTTTTATTACTTTCTTCATTAAAATTTGAGTAATTAACTCCTTTTTCCTTTAAATAGCTTAAAAATGCATCAAAGTTGTTTACTGCAAAAGCAATATGAAGAACTTTATTTAATTTTACATCGCCAAAATCATCAACCTGTCCTATATGAAGTTGTTGGTTTTTTCCAGTTTCGAAGAATCGTATCATCTTGTTTTCAGGCCAAGGCGAATCAATCTCCTTGAGTTTTAATATGTTTTTATAAAATTCAACGCTTTTATCAATATTTTCAACTTGAATTGTTGAATGGTCATGTTCTAAACTAAAAGATTGTGCATTAGAATAAAAAGAACTGAAAACTAATGTGAGAATTAATATCAAGTTTTTCATATTTATGAATTTTTGGTCAGTGTATGTAATTTACAAATAATTTCCTAACTGCTTTTTTTAATCACTATGCTCGATCTTGGAAAGGTTGTACAACGTGTTTGTATATGAAGCGTAGTATCTCGAAGAGTACTATGATTTCATAAACATTGTTATAGGTATTTTATTCTTTCCAATTACCCGCCATGAATTCTGTGATTGTACTCAGAAACAAGTTACCCAAAATCGTTCCGTGCTGAGGTGTACTATGTCCGAAGTTTGGAATAATCCACAAGTATGAATTAGGAATATTATCATGCAAATACATTGGTATTTCCATGGGAAAGTATGAATCTTTATCACCATGTATTATTAAGGTCGGACAATTTATTGTCGATAAATAGGGTGGTGTAAAATTCATATCATCATAGGAGTCCGCCCATAAAACATAATTATTTAAAACACTTCTTATTTGCTTCTCGCCTCCGGGGTGAATGCTTTTCATATATTCTATCCATCCTGTATTATTAACGGATACGTAATCATAGGCATTCTTTCTCATCTTTTGCCTTGTTTCCGTTGGGAAATACGGTGTCGCTCCGATTAATATTAAGGATTCGATTCGATTGGTCTGCATTGTTGCCATATGTATTAATGCCATACC
>RCNE010000714.1_pt1 | contig 17686 bp, 15 predicted proteins | sample 2041361 | NCBI WGS metagenome assembly RCNE01 (sample SAMN09708229, study PRJNA481090) | Marine sediment metagenome, whole genome shotgun sequencing project.
TCAACCACTGCCGTTTCGACCTCAGGCACTGCCGATTCGACCTCAGGCACTGCCGATTCGACCTCAGGCACTGCCGATTCGACCTCCGGCACTGCCGATTCGACCGTGTGATGGCTTACCCATCCGGGATCTGTTTCGGCGGCAGCGCCGAACTCTGATTCGGTGGAAAAGGGAGGTGATGGGGGGACGGCGACGGTGTCGGTTTCGGCGATGGTGTCGGTTTCGAGGGGTCCGTCGAGCACGAAGACCTGCGGGGCATCCTGAGTCATCGTGATCTCGACCGGCGCTGGCTCGACGGGAGCCATCGGTTCAAATTCAGGCAGGGCAAGGGACTCAGCGGGTTCGATCAGCTCAGTGGGAACCGGCGGGGGTCCGAAAAGTGTTGTCTCGACAGGCGAAAGTGGTGTCTCGACAGGTGGCAGCACGAGACCGAGCATCGGTGGTGACGTACGCCCATCAGGAGAGTCAATAACGGCGTCGGGAGTAGGCGTCGTGTCGAGAGCTGGGTCGTCGGAGCCAAGGGGTGGTTCGAGATCAGGGACGCTCTGCAGCGTGCGAGGTGGTGACGAGGGTGCCGGCATAGGGGGATTGGGCACTGTTGCCACCGTCGGTGGCGCTGCCGAATCAGGTAGTGCCGGTGGCGCTGCTGAATCGGGTAGTGCCGGTGGCGCTGCCGAATCAGGTAGTGCCGGTGGCGCTGCCGAATCAGGTAGTGCCGGTGGCGATCCTGGCGCGGCCTTTGCTGATCCTGGCGCGGCCAGTGCGTTCAGCTGGGCGAGGATTGCATCGAGTCGTGAGTCGGTGGAGGCGAAGTCCTCCGACAATTCAGCATTCTGTCTGGACATTGCGTGTGCTCCCAGTTCGCGCCGCCCATTTGGCGCTCCACCTGACCAATCGGCAAGAACACACCGAAATGGAGCAGTTACTCAGCCGGCTTCTTGGCGGCAGCTTTCTTCTTCGCAGCGGCCTTTTTCTTGGCGGGAGCCTTTTTCTTGGCGGGAGCCTTCTTTTTCTTGGCTGGAGCCTTCTTCTTTGCCTTTTTCTTTGCAGGCCCCGCCGCACGGCGAATCGCTAACAATTCAGCAGCTCTCTCGTCGGTGAGCTCCTCAACGTTGTCGCCCTTGCGCAGTGACGCATTGGTTTCACCATCGGTCACATACGGACCGAAGCGGCCGTCCTTGACGATCATCTGCTTCTCGGTGTCTGGGTCGATGCCCATTTCGCGAAGCGGCGGCTTCACAACCTGACCCCGACGGGTCTTGGGTTGCGCCAGGATCTTCAGGCACTCGTCGAGGCCGATGTCGAACAGCTGCTGTTCGGATTCGAGCGAACGAGAATCCTTCTCTTTCTTGAGATACGGGCCGTATCGTCCGTTCTGCACCGTGATCTCGACGCCGTCCGCGGGATCGACACCAACAACACGCGGAAGTGACAACAGTTTGAGGGCGTCGTCGAGCGTGATTGTTTCAGGGGTCATCCCGGCAAAGAGCGAGGCCCGTTTCGGCTTGTCCTCACCATCGACCATCTCTCCGAGCTGCACGTAGTCGCCAAAGCGGCCCGTCATGACGTACACATCCATGTCGGACGCAGGATCATTGCCAAGCGACAGCGGGCCCTTTGCCGCGTTCTCGATGTACTCGACAGCCCGATCGACCGTCAGCTCATCGGGCGGGATGTCGTCGGGAATCGACGCGGTCGAATCCTCGCCGCGCTGCACATAGGGTCCGTACTTCCCAACGCGAGCGACGACCACCTCACCGTCTTCGGTGACGCCCAACGGAATCGAGTTGATGGCTCGAGCATCGATTTCGCCCAACCGTTCATCGACCTTGTGCTTGAGGCCCTCGGTGTCTTCGTTTCCGAAATAGAAATTCCGCAGCCACGGAATGGCCTCGCCGGTGCCGCCGGCGATTGAGTCGAGGTCTTGTTCCATACGACGGGTGTAGTTGTAGTCGACCAGATCCGGGAAATGCTGCTCGAGCAAACCAACAACAGAGAACGCGGTGAACGAAGGAATGAGGGCAGAACCCTTCTTCCACACATATTCGCGATCCTGAATCGTGCCCATGATCGACGCGTAGGTCGACGGACGGCCGATCTCGAGGTCCGCGAGCTTCTTCACGAGCGATGCTTCGGTGTAGCGGGCAGGTGGTTGCGTCTCATGTCCATCGGCAGTGATGACGTCAGCACGCACCGCGTCGGCGACGACAAGCGCTGGAAGCTGCTTGGATTCGCCCTCATCGGCCTCGCCGTCGGTGTCTTCGATGTAGGCCCGACGAAAACCCTGGTGAGAAATGATCGTGCCACTCGCCGAGAACTCAGCGTCGCGGCTATCGGATGTTTTCGCGCCAACACGAACCGACACTGTCTCGCCGGTTGCATCGGTCATCTGCGAAGCAACGGTGCGTTTCCAGATCAGCTCATACACACGAGCTTCGGACTTCGCGACCTGACCCGCAACCGACTTTGGTGACTCGAAAGCTTCGCCCGCAGGCCGGATTGCCTCGTGAGCTTCCTGTGCGTTCTTGGACTTCGTGGCGTATTCGCGAGGCTCCGATGGAAGGAATTTCTCGCCGTACTCGCTCTTCACCACGTTTCGAGCTGCTTCGATTGCGGTCGTCGACAACGTGGTCGAGTCAGTACGCATGTAGGTGATTAGGCCCTTTTCGTACAGCGACTGGGCTGAACGCATAGCCATCGACGAGCTCATACCGAGCTTGCGGCCAGCTTCTTGTTGGAACGTCGACGTCATGAACGGCGCCGACGGACGGCGGCGATACGGCTTTGGTTCGACGGAACGAACCGTGAACTCAGCACCATCGAGCGCCGTGACGAGGCCAGCAGCTCCAGCTTCGTCGAGCACGACCGCCTCGGCCTTGCTGAGCGTTCCGGTGTCGTCGAAGTCCTTCCCGCTCGCGACGCGTTTGCCGTCGAGTTCGAGGAGCTTGGCGTTGAACTGCGCTGGTGCGCCGTCTCCAGCGTCCCCCATCTTTTCGAACGTCGCTTCAAGGTCCCAGTACGACGCTCGGAGAAACACCATCCGCTCACGTTCGCGTTCGACGACGATTCGTGTTGCAACACTTTGGACTCGGCCTGCGCTCAGACGAGGCATGACCTTCTTCCACAGCACCGGCGAAACCTCGTAGCCGTACAAGCGATCGAGCATGCGGCGCGCCTCTTGCGCGTCGACGAGATGCCGGTCTAACTCGCGAGGGTTCTCCAACGCCGAGATGATGGCCTTCTTGGTGATCTCGTGAAACACCATGCGCTTGACGGGAACCTGCGGGTTCAGAACCTCGAGCAGGTGCCAGGCAATCGCCTCGCCTTCGCGATCCTCATCCGTTGCGAGATAGAGCTCGTCGCTTTCCGCCAACATCGACTTAAGTTTCTTGATCTGGTCCTTCTTGTCAGCCGAGACCACGTAGAGGGGCTTGAAGTCGTTGTCGACATCGATACCCATCCGGCTCCACTTCTCGCCCTTGTAGGCAGCGGGAACATCGGCAGCGTTACGTGGAAGGTCTCGAATGTGACCAATCGACGACTCGACCATGTAGTCGTCGCCGAGATACTCCGCAATCTTCTTGGCCTTTGCGGGGCTCTCTACGATCACGAGTGCGGTCATTTACTTCACCTCTGCGGGGACGGCGGACATTTCATCTGTGTCGCTGGCTTCGACTGTGTTTTCGGGGCGGGTCGCCCTCGCCAGGAGAACAGCACCAAGGATTGATGCGATCAGCGAGGCCAGAAGAATACCCATGCGAGCTTGTGTATCGAACACCTCGAGTTCTTCACCCTCAAAGGCCAGGCCAGTGATGAAGAGTGCAACGGTGAACCCGATGCCTGCCAACATGGACATCGCAATCATCTGGGGCCAGGTGACGCCACGCGGGAGCGGACAGATGCCGAAATGGACCGCAAGCCACGAGAACAGAGTGACACCAACGGTCTTGCCGACCACAAGGCCGAGGACGATTCCGAGTGTCACCGACGACGTCGACGCATCGCGAATTCCATCTGACGAGAGTTCGATGCCTGCATTGGCCAGCGCAAACAACGGCAAGATGACGAAGCTCGAGAACGGATGAATGAGCGTCTCGAGCCGTTCGGCGACCGACACAGACTCCCGGACGAACAGTGATGCTCGTCGGACGCCGGCTGCATCGAGATCTTTGGGGTCGACCACTGTGCCAACGATCTCGTCGGGCTTCACTTCACGTTGAAGCGGAATCGCCGGCGTGAGCAAGCCGAGCGCAACCCCGGCGATCGTCGCATGGATACCGGACTCGAGGGTCGCGTACCAGATGACGACGCCGATCGCGGTGTAGATGGGGACGTACCAAATCTTGACGCGCTGCATGATGTAGACGAACACGAGCAATGCCACAGCAGTCGTCAGCCACGGCACATTGATCTCAGCGGTGTAGAAGATGGCGATGACCGCAATCGCGCCCACATCATCAACGATGGCCAACGCGAGAAGAAACAACTTCAGCTGTGTTGGCACACGTTTGCCAAGCAGCGACATCACACCCAGCGCAAACGCGATATCGGTTGCCATCGGGATACCCCAACCACTGGATTGAGGGCTCGACGGGTTGAGCATGAAATAGAGCAGTGCGGGGACCAGCATGCCGCCAACGGCAGCGATCGTCGGTAAGGCGGCCGCTCGAGGATCGCGAAGTTCACCCGCAACAAGTTCTCGCTTGATCTCCATTCCTACGACGAAGAAGAAGATGGCCATGAGACCATCGTTGATCAGGTGTTCGACCGACTCGTCGATGATGTGGGTGTCGCCGAATTCAATGAGCAGATGCAGGTCGAGAATGTCGTGGTACACGTCGGACCACGGAGAGTTGGCCCAGACGAGTGCGACGATCGTCGCCACGACCAGGACGAGTCCTGATGCAGCCTCGATGGCCATGAACTTTCGTACGGGCCGAGCCACCCGACGTGCGAGTCGGCGATCGCTGCCGATCCACGTCAGTGTTGATGGAGGGAGTTCGTTACCGGCCATGGTCCTTCTTGTGCGCGCGCTGCCGAGCGGCGAAGGGCACAGTCTGGCGCGACATGAGTCGATTCATGCGCCATGCGCGGTGGAATCGCCTGAAGTAGGGAGTTTGTTCGCGCTCAGGCCGGTTTCGTCGACGTGTCGATGACGAGGCGAACAAGGGTCCCTTCATCGCCGATCTCGATGTCGGTCTTGTCGACGAGGCGTCGCATCAGCGGAATCCCCAATCCGTGTTCGAAGAACAGGCGATCTTCGGACTCGGCGTCGGGAACCTGTGGAACTGAATCCGGATCGAAGCCAGGGCCTCGATCACGAACGGTGACCTCGACCTGATGTCCCATTGTCATGCACCGGACCTCGACATGACTGTCGGTTCCCGCGGACTTGTGCGACTCGACCGCATTGGTCACGGCCTCGGACACAGCAACCCGCAAATCATCGATCCGATCGTCTCGCGATTCGGGGTCGATCGCTGCGGCGGCGGCTAACACCACGCGCACGAGGGCGACGTAGTCCGATTTCGCAGGCACGCGGAGTATCACCTCATCGGGCCCGGTCATGTTCCAGCGCCTCGAAGCGCTGCGGTGGCTGCGTCGGTCGACTCATAAAGACGAAACAGTCGATCGACCTCGGAGGTTTCGAGGACTCGAAGCACTTCGGTATTCTGTATGACCAGCACACATTCACCATCGGCCAGCAGGCATCGACGTCTGAGGCCGATCAACACACCCAAACCTGCGGAGTCGATGAAGTCGACAGCCGCCAGATTGACAACAACACGATTCCAACCGTCTGCAAGCAGCTTCATCCCAGCGCTTCGCAGGGCAGGAACACTCGAGAGATCGAGATCGCCGAGCAAGCCGAGGATCATCACCTCGTCGGTCGAGTCAGCCGCGTGCACCACCTGCATTACGTCAGGGTAGTTGGGCATACGGTTCAACGACGCACCTGTGTTGTCAGCGGGTTGTCGCCTCCCTGTCATAACCAGCTGCGATACTTGGAACATGGCCATCGTCGAGCTGTCCAACCTCGAGCTAGGTGAGCTCGAGCCAGCCCATCTCGACGAATCTTCAGCTGACCACTTCGACGAGCTGATCGAGATGCTTGCTGCCGACGGTCGGTTGGCTCATGTCGAACATCAAGCTCCCCGGCCTGCAAGATTCGCTACATCGATCGCTCCGATCAGTGCTGGTGTCGCAGCGTCGCTGGGCGACCAGCAACTCTGGACCCATCAGGCCGAAGCAATCGACCTTGTCCGCGCCGGACACTCGATCGTGGTCGCCACCGGTACAGCGTCGGGGAAGTCTCGCTGCTACCAGATTCCGATCGCCGAGGCAGCTGCTCGGCCCGGAAACACCGGCACCGCGTTGCTCTTGTTCCCCACGAAAGCGCTTGCCCAGGATCAACTTCGTTCTCTGTCTTCGCAGCGATTTCCCGAGGTGGTTGCTGGCACCTACGACGGTGACTCCACACCCGAACAGCGCAAGTGGGTGCGTTCGACCGCCAACGTCGTACTCACCAATCCCGAGATGCTCCATGCCGGCATACTCCCCGGACACGCCCGCTGGGCAAAGTTTCTCGGACGTCTCGACCATGTCGTCATCGACGAACTCCACGTGCTGCGGGGTGTCTTTGGCACACACGTGTCGCACGTCCTGCGCCGCCTCCGTCGCCTGTGTCACCACTACGGATCCGACCCGAAGTTCATCTTCACCTCCGCCACGATTGGGCAACCCGGCACACTTGCAACACAACTCTGCGGCGTCCCCGTCACCGAAGTTTCGAACGATGGGTCGCCTCGTGGCGAACGAACCATCATCATGCTCAACCCGCCGATCGTCGACGAGGCCCAAGGGCTGCGAACATCGACCAACGCAGAGACGGCCAGTATTGGTGCCGAGCTCATCAAGCGAGGTCACCGCACCATCGTCTTTTGCCGTTCCCGGAGGGGCACTGAACTCGTCACCGGCGACATTGCCCGCAGGCTCCCAGCCGATGCATCCGACAGCGTTCGCGCGTACCGCGCTGGATACCTCGCCGCTGAACGTCGGACGATCGAACATGAGTTGTTCGAGGGAACTCTGCGCGGTGTCGTGGCGACCTCGGCGCTCGAACTCGGAATCGACGTTGGTGGTCTCGATGCATGCGTTCTCAACGGTTTCCCTGGCACGGTCGCATCGATGTGGCAGCAGATCGGGCGCGCAGGACGTGGGCAACAACGATCTGCCGCGGTCTTGGTGGCCGGCGATGATCAGCTCGACCAGTGGATCATGGCGCACCCATCCGAACTGCTAAATCGTGAACCCGAACAGGCGGTCATCAATCCAACGAACCCGTTCATCCTCGGCCCGCATCTTGCGTGTGCTGCGTTCGAGAAACCCATCTCCCACGACGATGACCGGTATTGGGATGACGCGCTCGACGACGGTATTCGTGATCTCGTCCGTGACGATCACATCCAGCTCAAGCCATCGGGAACTGGCTCACCGCTTGCTGTGTATGCAGGCAGGGGCCGCCCAAGTCGCGAGATCGGGCTTCGATCCGGAAGCGCAGACGAGCTCCAGATCGTGCGGAGGGACGGTTCGATCGTCGGAACCGTCGATGCAGCGAGAGCATGTTCTGTCGTGCACCCTGGCGCGATCTACCTCCACCAAGGCAAGCCGTATCGAGTCATCACACTCGACCTCGACGATCGTGTCGCGACCGTCGAAGACTCCGACGGCGACCACTACACCCAGGCCCGAACCAAGGTCGATATCACCGTTGTTCGGGCCGACAAAAAGACCCTTCTCGGCACAGGTAGAACTGGTGTCGAGGTCTGCGTCGGTGAGGTTGAGGTGATCAGCCAGGTCACCGGATACCAACGACGAGAGGTTCGCAGCCGCCGAATTCTCGCCAACGAGACCCTCGACCTACCACCGTCCAAACTGCGTACTCGGGCGTTCTGGTACATGATCCCGGTCGATCAGATCGAGGCTGCTGGGCTCGACGCAAGTCAGGTTCCCGGAGTCCTCCATGCGGCCGAACACGCTGGAATCGGCATGCTTCCCTTATTCACCATTTGCGACCGTTGGGACGTCGGTGGCGTGTCCACGCCGTGGCATGCCGGCGCCGGCGGTCCCACGATCTTCATCTACGACGCACATCCCGGAGGGTCAGGCATTGCCGAGCTGGGGTTTCACGAGCGAGACCGCCATCTCCGAGCCACACGAGATGCAATGGCCGCGTGTGCCTGCGTCGACGGCTGCCCATCGTGTGTGCAGTCACCCAAGTGTGGAAACGGCAACGACCCGCTCGACAAACACGGCGCAGTTGCGCTGCTCAATCAGATTCTGGACGAGAGCTCAGTTACAGGCAGCGGTGACATCGGCGACGAAGTCGAGGAGTAGCTCCCAGCCAGCGTCGCTTTGTTCGGCGAGGCTGTCCGTGTTACCCGGAAAGAAGGCTCGACATCCAGGCGCCGGTTTCTCGTTGGCGAGTTCTCCGCCTTTTCGAATGAGCCCTGCCACTGCAATGTCGTCAGACCACACGGGGCGAGCCCACGTCTCGAGCGACGGGAGCTGTTCGTTTGCCGGGATGTACACAACCGGTTTTGGACGACTGGTCGTCGTGAGCCCCACCTCTCGCTCATCCTCGCCCGGAGCGATGTAATCCAGCTGGGCGAGACGATCGAGTTTCGGTGGGTTCTCGGTGATTCCGCCGGCCTCGACGAACATCGACTTCAGGCCGACGACGGTCGAGTCTGTCCCGAAGATGTTCCAGTCAAAACCCTCACCTTTCACGTCGCCGAGGAGCAGGACGACGTCGTCGGATGACGTGATGTTCGAGTCGAAGACATCGTCTTCGAACCAGGTCAGCGTGAAGCCCGCGTCGAGGAGTCCTTGTTGGAGCCTGGCGGTCGCCGGCGTGTTTGCAGGATCTGCCTCGTTTGAGACGACGATCACCACACGGTCAGATGCTGTTCCTGTGAGGAGTGTGACTGCACGACTGGAGTCAGAGACATTGCGTGCATTGTCGGTGGCCTTCACCGAATAGGTGACGACCACGCCAGATTCGATCTCATCGGTGAAGGTGGTGTCGGTGCCATTGTCGATCTCGATCGTTTCACCGGCGACGGTGCGACTCACGATGTAGTTGTTGATGCCGGAGATGTCCGTGACTGGATTCCATTGCAACGTGACACCTGCATTGGACTCGACGACGTTTGGACGCCCCGGTCGCTTCGGTGCATTGGAGTCGACGCCGACCTGTGCGGTCACGCCATCGGTGCCGTCGCTGGTCCCACCAGGGCCAATCGCCACGACTCGGTACGTGAAGATGTCACCATCGGAGAGGCCCGTGTCTATGAAGCTCGGCGTCCCGACGACAAATCGTTCTGTAGCTCCCGCCGGAGAGACACGGGAGACCTCGTACTCGTCGACAGTGCCGTCACGCGATCGATCCCAGGCGAGCTCGATGACACCATCGGAGGTGTTGACGACCACGAGGCCAACTGGAGCATTGGGTGCGTCGTCGATCTCGGGAAGCGGTTCCGCGGTGATCGGAGGGACCTCGGTTGAGACCGGCGTCGTGTACGCCGCGGGCGTCGACCCAGTGCATGAGGCCGCAAGGAGTGTCATCGACAGCACGACAGCGGCGCGTCCGAGGAAGTTCCTATGGCATTCAGGGTGCATGAGACATCAATTCTTGTCGTTCGGAGGTGCTTTGACGCGTCTCGTCGACATGACGTGACCAATACCTCTTCTTCGACGCTGTTCTATCGACTGAATCGCCGCTAGATCAATTGTTGATGTCTTCTCGACGCATGTGGGCCTCGGCGATCAGTGTGCGCTCTCCAACTCCGATGAATGGAACACCATTCGCAATCGCCGTGACCTGCACCGCGACGTACTCGCCATCAACTGAGGCCGAGACTGCAACCCCGCTGCCCATGCTCGAAGCGACCGCCTCGGAGGCTGACGAAGACGCCGATTCCGGCTCGACGGCCGCAGCACGGGCACCCTCCCGAGCAGCGTGCTCAATCCGAATTTGAAGGGTGATCACCTGGCCGACCCAGACAAGCCCGGCGATACACAAGATCAGCAGCGGGAGGACCAAAACAAACTCGACCGTGGCCTGACCGCGCTCGGCTCGTCGCTGGTCCCCTCCGCCGCTGGCCATCAGACCTTACCGATGATCGAGTCGACGACGGCGTCGAACAGCTCCCCGATCTTGCCCGTGCCTGTCGCCCAACTCACGACGATGAGGGCAATCGTCGCCGCCCCGAGGAGGAGCAAGGCGTACTCGGCCGTCGACTGGCCCCGGTCCCCTCGTCGTTGGAGAGCCAGGAACATCGACGATGTAATCCTGTGCAATGTGATGAATGTAGTCAGGTGCATGAGTGCACTGCCTTTCGTCTGTGGAAATCGTTTGCGGGCACAGGTGAGCGCCGAGAGGAGGCACCCGGATCATCCGGGAAGACTCGAGAGCGCCCCTAGGAGGAGCGGAACGACGGCGAGCACCACGAACGCCGGGAGAATGCAAACCACGAGCGGAAACAACAGCGACACCGTCAGTCGTTGCGCTGCGGCATCTAGTGCACGTGCGCGTTCCCGTCGAAGGTCGTGCAGCACGATCTCGAGGTGCGTCGCGAGCGCCACGCCATCAACTTCGGCTCGGCGCAATACATCGAGCACCCGAATGAACGAGGCCGACGTCTGCCTCTGATCCAAAGACAAAATCACCGAAGCCAGATCGGCGCCCAGGTCGAGCCGCTGGCCGACGAGTGCGAAATCCTGAGTCACTACTCCGAGTTCTCCGTGCTCGACAGGTAGATCGCCGACGGCCGAAATAGCCGCCCGAGGAGTGAGGCCCGCCGCTATTGCGACCTGCAAGAGAAGAACCGCGTTCGGGAGGCCTCGGGTCCGAGCGGACATGAGTTCGCGGTCGTGGCGTCGGCGCTGCCACCAGGCAAGGCAGCGTCGTCCTCCAACCAACCCCGCCGAGATGCTCAGAATGACGATCAGCCCACTCATCGAAGGCCTCGCATCAACGACCGCATCCACAGGAAACCAAGTGCGTCGAGTCCGATACCGGTCCCGAGCAGAGCCACACCAAGACGCCCCTGGAACACCAATCCGCCGCGAAGGACGGACGCAACAACAGCAAACACCACTGGCAGCATCACCAACACGGCACCGGACATCGTTGCCTGAACAAGCAGCACCCGACGACGAGCATCCAATTCGAGGTCGTCGCGTATACCGCCACCAACGACATCGAGCGTGGTGGCAAGCTCACCACCTCGGCGAACTCCGAGGTATAGCGCGCTGCTCATCAGACGTTCTGCGCTCGACTCTGCCCCGCAAACCCAGTCGTCGATCGCCACACCAAGCGGCCGGCCCGTGCTCGATTGTGTCGCCACCCTCACGACGCCGACTGGGAGCGGGGTGACATGTCCGACCACCTCGTCGAACGCCTCCTCAACGGATCGTCCAGAGCGAATGGTGCGGGAGAGTCGAACGCAGATCTCGGGAAGCATCGTCTGCGCGCGTCGCACTGCACGCCGCGACCCGAGCCGGCGGCCGAGTAGGAGAGCGAAGAGCAAGAGGCACGATGCGCTCAGCGCACCAACGACGCCTGCAAGGAGAAAGCCGAGAACAGCGAACGTTGTACACGTGATGCCTACGAGGATCAACGGTGACCATGTGAGTTCGACTCCGAGTTCGCGGGCATGCGAACGCAGCGTCTGATCGAAACGCCGCCAATGCACTAAATACTGCGACGACGTGTTCGTGGCCGTCACCGACCGCGGATCAATGAGTCGTCGCGGAATGCTCATCTGTCGACCTGTTCGGTGGCGCTGAACAACTCGTCGAGAACCCAACCATCGCTTGGCGCGTCGGGTACGGCAGCGATCGACTCGACCCGACGTTTCCCGTTTGACCGTCGAGCCGTCATCACGACGAGGTCGACACACGATGCGATCTGCTCACGGACAGCGTGCAAGGGCAGGTCGGCCTCGCCGAGGAGCATCATGGTCTCGATGCGCCGAAGAGCATCCGACGCACTATTGGCATGGACGGTCGAGAGCGAGCCGCGGTGCCCGGTGTTCATTGCCTGCACGAGATCGAGCGCCTCGGCGCCACGCATCTCGCCACAGATGATCCGATCGGGCCGCATGCGCAATGCATGACGAGTCAACTCGCGTAGACCAATCGCGGCCGTTCCCTCTGTGGCGCTTCTCGTCTCGAGCCGCACGATGTGACCCCCCGGAAGACGAAGCTCGGCTGCATCCTCGATGGTCACGATTCGGGCGTCGGGGTCAATGCACCCGCCGAGCGCATTGAGCAAAGTGGTCTTCCCTGATGACGTCCCTCCGGCCACGATGATCGTGAGCGAGTCCTCAACAGCGCGCCGCAGGATTTCGCGCGCCATCGGCCCGGCCATGTCCTTCAGCGAAAGATCGCGATCGGGAAACCGACGAATCGTCACGCAAGGGCCGTCGACGGCGAGGGGCGGAATGATTGCATGCAAGCGTGAACCATCGGCCAATCGCACGTCGACACTTGGTCGCGTTTGGTCAATGCGTCGACCTACTCGTGCGGCCAGCCGGCGAACCAAGTGTTCACTCTGTGATGGGTCGAGGCGCTGGCCGGTGCGTTCGAGCTGACCTAACCGCTCGACCCATACAGCACCATCGCCGTTGACCATGATCTCGCTCACCTCATCGTCGATCGCATACTCATGGAGCGGTCCCAACCCATCGACGCGAGCGCGAACTTCGCGCAAGAGCTTGGCGACGCGTTCTCGACCGGCCAGGGGTTCGGTTGTCGCGATCAGCTCACAAATTCTCTGATCGAGCGAAGCCTCACCCTCTGGTGTCGTGACCTCAGAGGTTGAACCCCTGGACGAGGCCTGGGCTTCGAAGCCCTCCCATAACGCACGATGAACAGCCTCCACCGTGCCAATCGAGTCGGCCCTGATCATCGAGGGGCCGCCACTACCCGAGAGTCCGCACACAGCTCGCGCACGACCCGCCGCAGCCCCCGTGGAAGGCGCTTTGTGATGAGACCGGCATCGACGGTTCGCGCAATAGCTGGATCGACAGCCAGACGACTGGTCACGGGTTGCCCCAGCACAGCCTCGACATCGATCGTTCCCAGCGATCGACCACCTTCTACCAACTCGACAATGTGGTCGACGACTACGGGGCATGACCTGGCTCTTCGCAGTGCGAGATAACACGCGCGGACCACCATCGTTGTCTGGTCGCCTGCGGCACAGACCAGCGGCCGAAGGGTGATCGGGTCTGAACCGAGCACACCAACATCGGCGATGACCATTCCACCCTGGCCAAGCGCTGCGACCAACTCGGCACAACGTTCGGCCGACACGTGCGGTGATCGCAGGAGACCAGCGGGGATGATCCGCAGCGTCGCATGTACCTGTATCTCGAGATTGGAAAGCGCATCTGAGGAGACCGAGGCGTCAGCAGACAACCACTCGTGCACCCCCTGCGTCGCTGGTAGGTCACCACCAACGCCAAAGATCGCCGGCTGGTCGCCGCAGAAGTCGACAATCGTCACGGGAACCGTCGTTGACAATGACGCTGCGACTGACGCAGCAATGACCGAGACACCTACGCCCCCTTTGGGGGCAACGAACGACCAGAACATGGGCTCTCCGCGCACTTGCGCATGAGTCGACAACTGGGGAAGTGTCGGGCCAACCGAGAAGGTGGCGAGAACGGCGCGTTCTGTGCCGTGTGCCACCTTCGCGCAGAACGAACACTCGTGGCAACGCGAGCGATCTAGTCTTGGCACGATGGGCGACACGAACGTGATCCCTGCACGAAACGCTGCAGCCTTCTTCGACCTCGACAAGACAACGATTGCCACCGCATCGATGTTTGCGTTCAGCTCGACCCTGCGTGATGCGGGATTTATCAATAAACGCCTCATCATGCGAGCAGTGTGGGGTCGTCTCGTCTTCAAGTACCTCGGCGCCGACCACGACCGGATGGAAGACATGCGCAACAACGCGCTGCGGCTGTGCACGGGATGGGATCAGCGGGAGGTCTCCGCGCTGGTCACCGATGCGCTGGCCGAAGTTATCGAACCCATCGTCTACAGGGAGGCCGTCGAGGAGATCGCGGCCCACCAAGCCGCAGGCCACATGGTGTTCATGGTGTCTGCCTCGCCTGAGGAGGTTGTGGTGCCGTTGTCGAAATACCTGGGCGCCGACGGTGCAGTGGCCACGATCGCCGAGACCGACCGCTCCGGGAAGTACACGGGCGAAGTGGAGTTCTACTCATACGGCCCCTACAAGGTCGATGCCATCGAAGCTCTCGCGCTCGAGCACGATCTCGATCTCGACAGCTCCTACGCCTACACCGACTCGATTACCGACCTCCCGATGCTCGAAACGGTCGGCCATCCCATCGTCGTCAACCCTGACAAGGCACTCGCACGCATCGCCAACGATCGCGGCTGGGAAGTCCGCTGGTTCTCCAACACGGTTCCACTACGCCAGCGGGTCGGCGAGCACGCAAAGACCGGAGCCGTGGTGGCAGGTGTCGGTGCGCTCGCTGGTGGCGCCGGCTGGTACATGCGATCGCGTCGCCGGACTGCCTGGCGCCGTTAGCGAGCGGTGATCCGATAGAGGCCGCCACTCCGACTAACAGCCAGCATTTCGCCGCTGCTATCGACTCCGAAGCTCGAGAGCCCGTCGACGGCTGACAGGTCGAGCCGTACTGGCTCTGCGCTGTCGTCGACTCGATAGCCGAATACTTCGCCAGAACAGAAGTCACCGTAGAGGTATGTTCCGCGCAGCGCCGTTATTGCTGAGCCGCGATAGACCTCGCCACCGGTGATCGAGCAACGACCACCTGCATGGCTGTACGTGATGACCGGTGCCACGTGGTCGTCAGGGATCGTGCCACTTCGATAGGGCTCTGCACCTTCGACCTCGTTCCATCCGAGGTTCGCCCCGTTGCCACCTCCTTCAGTTGCGCGAAGCACGGTGACCTCCTCAAATCGATCTTGGCCCACATCGCCGATCCAGAGGTCTCCGGTCGCTGGGTCGAAACCAAATCGCCAGGCATTGCGAATACCCCATGTGAAAACTTCAGGAGCGCCGCCATCGGCAAAGGGGTTGTCGGGAGGGATGGCGTATCCGGTTGGTGCAGCCACGTCGATCCGCAGAATCGATCCGAGGAGTGTGTCGGGGTTCTGTCCGTTCTCGCCTGGGTCGCCTCCTCCCCCGCCATCGCCCATGCCGATATACAGAAACCCGTCGGGACCGAACGCCAGCTGACCGCCGTTGTGGTTACCTCGCGGTTGAGAGATCGTGAGAAGTGTTTCCGCCGATTCAGCGTCAGCACTCAGGCCGGCCATCTCGTAGCGAGCAATGACGGTGGTCCCGCCCGTGTCGGTGTAGTCGACGTACATTCGCTCGCCATTTGCAGAAAAGACGAGACCGAGAAGCCCTTGTTCGTTGCCAAGACTGACCGAGCCACGAAGATCGAGCGCAACGTCAGCATCGTCGGGTCGTCCTGTCGGAAGCCGGACGATCCGACCACTTTGTTCGACCACATACAGGTCGTCGGTTGTCGGACGTGCGACCACGGCAACAGGGCTCGTGAATGTGGAGATCAATTCGAGCTCGAGGCGGATGGTCTCGAGCGGCACCGTGGGAATGATTGTCGTTGTCGTTGTCGAGGGCGCCGCGGTCGTCGTAGGCGCTGCGCTCGTAGTTGAGGGTGGGGTGATGGTTGACGCCGGGGCATCAGTCGGGGAACTCGACGGCATCACCGTCGCATCGTCGTCAACAGCGAGCTCGGTCGCAGGCTGTCGTTCCGAGCCGACCCCATCTGCGTCTCCTGCATCAGGTGTTGAGGATGCGGAATCAGACGCACAGGCGCTCAACATCAACGCGACCGCGAATGCCCAGCTGGCTGTCGACAATCCACGGTTGGCTATCGAGAATCCGTGGCTCACCAGCCCGATCGTACCAACCGTCTCTCTTCCACCTCGGTCAGCCAAGCCATCGTCCTTCACGTCGCATGCACTCCCCACGCGTCACCACTCTCAGCGAAGGGGGTCTGACCCCTTTTTCGAAAAAGGGGTCAGACCCCATTTCGCGATTTGATCGAAATCAAACGGGCACGGTCGCGACGGGGATATGCCGGCCAAAGGGGTCTGACCCCTTGATGCGCGCGGAGAGTGAAATTCTGTACCCGCTCAGACCGTTCGCCATGGTTTGGCGGTCGAGACGGCGAGAGCTCGAAGTTCGGCGAAGTTCTCGCTGATCTGGCCTGTGATGACCTCATGACGCAGTGTTGGACTGGCATTGGACGCAGGCCGCCAGATAGCGCGGCCACCAGTGAACCCTGAGCAACCGTTCGCGAACGCCACCTCGAGCTGGGCTTTGTACTGCTCGTAGGTCACCCCCGATGACAGCAGGACCCACGGTTGTCGGCAGGCATCATTCACCGCTGCACAGGCGTCAGCCCATCCATCAGGGTTTGTTGGGTCGCCCGGAAACTCGAGCTTCAACACATCGATCGGCAGGTCGGTGAGCTGACGAACGGTGTCGAGGACCACGGCAGGTCGATCTGCATCATTCATCCCGAATGCCACCGGCTCGACCAGGAATGCAATATCGAGGTCGTGGCAGATCCCTGCGGTGTCGACGACAACTTTTCGCTGCTGCTCGGCATGAGTCAGGCGCTCCGGTGCATATGGCAACAGCAACTTCGCAGCGCTCGCACCGTACTTTTTTGCATCGAGGGCAGTCCACCCAGGCATCATCTGGGTTGGGCCGGCCCACGGGTCCTGCATGTAGCCCTGCGCCTCCAGTGCAGCCATAAATCCGGTGGACCCCGCCAAAGCACCCGATTCGATTGCGTACGGAAGGCTGAACTCAGGTTCGAGCATCACTCCGCTGGCTTGAGGTCCGACCCCACGAATCAACTCGAGCTTGAAGTCGATGATCTCTTGGTCGGTGGCCTCGCCGGGCAAGACTGCCTTGAGCGAGTCCCGATGGTCGATCGCAAGAATGGCGAACACACCCTCGTTGGTCGCAAGCGAGTCGAGACCTCGCATTTTGCCGGGGGTCATCTGGTGCATTGGTTCAGGCTCCGCTGTTCGGGGGTGGGTCGGCAGGCATACCACCAGGGTTGTGCAGGTTGGGGGTTTGCATGACGGGCTGGGTCCATGCGCCGAGGTCGCCGTTCTCCCAGTCCTCGTGGATCCACGTGAAGTCCTCATGGAAACAAGGCGGCGTTCGGCGGTCCTTATCGACGAGATCGCCGGCCAGGTAGTTGAGGAAAAACATGTTCGATCCGGGGCAAGCAACACTCGAGTGGAAACCCTTCGGTACGAGCGCAGTGTCGCCGTCGTGCAGGATGACCGTCTCGTCGAACCCGTCCTCGGGCGCCCAGTTTCGGTGCATGGCAAAACCGTTGCCCGGGTCCAGGCGGAAGAAGTAGGTCTCCTCCAGGTACGGCGAGCCGTCGACACCATCGTGACGATGCGGCGCCCATCCCGACCAGCAGCCGCGTGGCACATAGACCTCGTACAGAATGAGGCGTTCGGCATCGACGGGCGGCGCCAAAACATGGTTCACCTGTCGATGTGATGCACCGCCACCGCGCACTTCACTCTTCATCTGGTCAGGCGTGATGAGACGCGTTGG
>RCNE010000716.1_pt1 | contig 17668 bp, 23 predicted proteins | sample 2041361 | NCBI WGS metagenome assembly RCNE01 (sample SAMN09708229, study PRJNA481090) | Marine sediment metagenome, whole genome shotgun sequencing project.
CGCTGCCACTTTCTCGGGGTTGAGGGGCCGAGTTACGCCGTGGAGAGTGGCGTGGCGGGGAAGCTGGGCAATGCCTGCGCCCAGCCGTTCCCAGGCTGCCAGCGTCTGGTCCGTGTCGGCGAGACCGAGGCTGTCGATCCCACCAACTCTCCATACAGCGACGCAACCGTCGTCGGTCCAGGCCAGTCCCTCCTCGAGATCGGTAACTAGGGCGGTCATGCCGCCTCCGTCTTGGGGGGGACCCACATTTGCACGGCACGTGGCCGGCGCCCGAGAGCCACAACCGCCACGGGGGCGGCCGGGACGGTCACCTCAATAGTGCGCACGTTGATCCGCTGGGCCACTGCCTGAGGCACCTCGACAACGAGCCACCCAATGACGGTGTAAATCGTCCACAGCGGAGCCCGCCCATCGAGGCGACCCCTATGCAAAAACGCCCCCATTCCCAACCCAGCAATGGCATAAATAAGCCAGGCGCGACTACCCAAAGGGCCGTGCTGCCAGAGACCGCGGGTCAGCCACACCACGCCAAGACCCATCGCCGCACCCACCGCGAAGTTCAGAGTGACGCGACGGCCCCACACCCGGGCCACCACCAGGGGGTAGCGGCGGGCCCGAGTGAAGGTGCCGCACACCGTCAGAGAGGCAGAGTCGCTCACGGTCCGAAGTTGTAGGGGATCGTGTTGCTGGTGCGGTTGCCGAGATCCGTAGCTTCGCCTTGGGTCTCGCCGACCAGGAACTCGAGACCGCCAGCGAACAGGACCCAAGCCACCAGGGTCCCCACTGCAATCGAACTGACTACCGCCACCACTGCGCCTTTGGCGACCGCTTTGACGATCCAATAGATGATCCCGGCGATCCCGAACAACAGCAGTACACCGATCACCTCGGCAGCTATGCCGTCTACAAGATTGAGCACAAGAAATTCTCCTTTCGTTGCTTTGCCGTGTGCGGCGCTATCCCACTGGGGGTGCCGCCAACACCTCTGAGACTTCCCAGGCACCGTCACCACGATCGACAACCACCAGCGACATCTCCAGCTCCTCGGTTGGACCCGACACATCCACCACAGCACGGACCAACATCACGTCGGTTCGGCCCTCAGCGAACCTTCCTCCCAGGTGGGTGACGACCGCGGAGCCATAAGTGCGGCCAACTGTGCCGGCACCGAGATCCGGAGCGGAGAACCGAGATACGTCGTCGCCGACCAGCCAACCCTCGATCCAGCCGCGCGCCGCAACAGTGACCGGATCTCCTGACTCGGGGTCGATCTCCTGCATATCTGCGATCAGCGGCGGCCGGGTCTGTCGAGGAGAGATCGGGATTCGGGTCACTCCCCCAACTGGGCGGGCTGTACCCGAAACAACAACGACCCCCACCCCATAGATGGCCTCACCGGCGGTGGCCTGTACCGACCAGTAGCCATCGCCCTGAGCCTCAACGCTCGCCAGCACGACCGCGTCGGCTACGTGAGCGTCGATAGCTCCCAACCCCGCCGCTACCGCCACCGTCAGATCGTCAGATGGCTCCGGGATCGACGCCTCCAGATCCTTGGTCCTCGCCAACGCCAGCGGACCCGAAACGGCGGCTACGCCCACGACAGCCCACAGCACCACGGTGAGGATCTTGCTCAGGGTGTGACGACTGCGAAGCGAGCTGATCATTTGGTGGTCTTCTCCGGCGATGGCCCTATACCCCCGCAATGGTCAGGTCAGACCCTCCGGATTGAACACACGACCGCAGCTTCTTCTCAGCCCGCTCGCGACGCCGGTATGCAGCGTGATACGCCATACCCTCGGTGGCCGCCACGGCGCCCATCGACACACCCAACGCCCTCGACTGGACAATGATGCGGGCGGTCCGATCGTCGATCTCCGCGACCGACATCACCCAACGGATCAGATCAACCTCGGCCATCCGATCGATGACCTCATCTTCGACACAGTCGGCCGACGACAACACCACGCCAACAGGCCGGCCAGCGTCGCGAGGGCCATGTTCCGCTAGGGGTAGGGTCGCCACTACTCGCGTCCACGAGCGCTGCAGTCCACGGACCACATGTTTGCGTGCCTGACCAACGACAGACCGCGTCGGCCTTGATGGAAGGCCACCTTTGCGGAGACGTTCCCAACATGCCGCCACAATCAGCTCCCCGACATCCTCGCCCGTCCATGCCGTCAGGCGACTCGAAGCCCACTCAAGGTCAGGAGCCAGCACCGCCAGCGCCACCTCCACCCCAACCGGCCCCAACTCCACCAACTCACAGACCAGGTCGTCGGCAGCACCGTCACCTGCAGCCACAAGGAGCTCGTCAACCGTCCCGTAGCCGACAAGCCGACACACCTCGGTGACATCGGTGCGGGATTTCACGTTGGTGCTAAGTGCCTTCCATTCCATGTGGCAGTCCTCCGGATAGCTGGTGTTGGTTGACACTCAGCTTCCGGGACTCCCCCGCGACCGGACCGACCCAGCCGCTGACACACACACAGTTTCTGTCAGACATCCGTTGTTGTGTTACTCACACCACAGCCAGCCCCAATAAGGCGAATCCAGACACATAGGGGACACAACGAAGTGTCGGACAGAACGTCTGACAGTGGTTAGAGTGACTGGATGACCACCCGCAAGCGGCCCCGTAAGACAATCACGCTCGACACTGACGTCATCACCTATATCGACTTGTACGCGTCGAGCCACGGAGGACTCGATTTCTCTCGTGCAGTCGAAGCAATCGTCCGAGACCATGCCGAAGGAATCAACGCCGCTCTCCTGGCAGCTGCCGTCGGATCCACCGATCCCGGCGCCCACGCACAACACCTACCCAGCATCATCCGAAAGCCCTCCCAGTGGACCAGCCGATAACCCGAGGCACCTACATCGAGGTCGGCACTGCGACGTACCTGGTCGTGCAACACGATGCCCTCGCCGAGCTACCCACCCTCGTCGCTCTGCCCTCAACGACAATGCCACTCCCCCACCGGCCGCCCCTGATCGTCCGCGACAACACCTACGACCTCTGGATCCACGCCTTCGCCCCTGCCACGCTGCTACGCACAGACATCACCACTGTCATCGGCACTGCACCCGTCGAAACGCTGACTGAAGTCGACACGGCTTTAGGTGCCATCCTCGACCTCGAGACCCTCCCCACAAGCACCAACGTCTACAGCTAGCCCGGCACCAATCCGACGAGTTGGGGACTCGGGAGAATCACCCCTAGCCCAAAGCGCGGGGTAGGAATGCTGCCACTTGGGCTCGTGTCACGTTGCTGCTTGGGCAAAATTGGTCATTCGTCGGCGGGTTGCAGCCAGTAGTGATTCCAGCAGAGGGCAACCATTCAATATCGACCACACCGCATTGGGTGCGCTACGACTCGCCCTCCCCCGCTACTCACGGACCGGTTCAGGTTACGTCAACGATGAGCGTGTCCAGTGCCCGGTGCAGGAACGCAGCTATCTGTGCCCTGGTCACATTTCGATGTCGGACCAAAACGATCGTTCACTGGCGGGTTGCAACCTCTCGTCACTTCGGCTGTGGCCAGCATGTCGATCTGAGCCTCAAAGACCGGCCCATCATCATCGACAAATACGTCCCCGCTACCGTCATCGGTATATCCGAGGGCACGTACCAGAAACGCTGCTATTTGACCCCTAGTCACTGGACTGTTCGGACAGAACTCGTCATTGACCGGCGGACTACATCCCGATGTGATCCCAGTAGCGGTCAACCATTCAATATCGTATTTCTCAACGAAGTCTCGTGCAGCGACACCAGAGTGGCGCTCTTCGCCGCAGTTGGACTCGGCGGAGGCATCGGCATCGTGTTCCTGCTCTTCTTCTTCAGGCGGCGTAGAGACAAGGACGGGGACCAGCAGCTCGAGACCAATCTGACTCCTCATCTGATCCGGCTCAGCCTGTCGACAGCTCTCGGTCAAGCAACAGGGTGACCAAGTAGGACCAGCTGATCCCGAACTCGTCGGCGGCCTCTTCGATTACCGAGATGGCCTGTTGGGACATGTACAGCCCTACCTGCACCCGGCGCTCCACCTCGTCTTCGCCGACTCGAGGCTGGCGCCGGCGCCGGGCAGGGAGCCCAAGCTTCTTCCGACGTTCAGCATCGCCCCTATCCGCTGTCATCTCGGACCTGACCGCATCGATGTGGTTGACGAAGGCGTCTATGACGATCTCTCCATGCGGAACACCATCGTCGTGAGCTCGGTCGCGTAGATCCGGTACCAGGCGGTGCGGGAGCAGGGCGTTGCGCTTCCGACGTATCTCGTCGCCAGCTCGCTCCTTCGCCGCGGTCTCTGTCTTGGACTGCGACTTCCTGGTCTTTGGCCTTGCACTTTCACGCTTGGTGTCCGTTGCCTCCGTAGTCTTGGCTGCGGGCGCTGGTGGTGAAGAATCAGCGGAAGGCGCGGTCGGCTGCGCAGCGGCGAAGCCTCCAATGTCGAGGTTGAGTTTCCGGGTGGAAACCTCCTCTGGTGATGGAGGAACGGGCTTCGGTACCCCAAGCTTGCGATCGGTCATGAAGACACCGACCCTTGCTCGGAACCGGTTGTGGAAGCTTCCGCGAGCTCAGCGAAGCGACCAAGTATTTCCTCGGCGAGATGGAGATAGTCGTCGGCGAGTCCCTGGGCGGTCTGGCTATATCGTGGAATAGCCTTCAGCGCATCGGGTGCGCCACTACGGAGGGCCGCTAGCCGGTCAGATCGAGCCGCTTCGGCCGCGACCTCGTATTCGTGCGCGAGCTTCCCGTCCATCCTCATGTCATATGGTCCGCGCTCGGAGAATCGGATCACCGTCTCAAACACGGGTGCAATCTCGCCAAGCGATGCCTCAAGTGTTTCTCTGACCTCGCGGCGAATTGCAGTTGCGCTTCTTCCGACTCCGAAGAGAACAACACCGAGCAGTTGCAGCGCGGGGTTTAGGTGACCTTTGATCCGTTGGTATTGGCGCGCCATCAGCTCGAGCCCCTTCAACGACGCAGCGTCATGCCTAACGGGAACCAGCAACCCGCGTGCGGCCACCAAGGCAAGGTCCACAATCACTCCCCCAGCCGGTGGACAGTCCAGAATGATCAAGTTGTACCGAGACGCCACTGTGGATAGGGCTCGTTCGAGATTCCGTAGTACCTCGACGTCGGCCAGTTGGGATGAAACCACGGCCGCGATGTTGCCGGTGAAGTCTCCCCCGGCGACGACTGAAAGCGATGGCCTGACCTCTTGTAGTGGGATCTCGAGAGGCCGACCATCCACCAAGGCGTCGAAGAGAGCTCGGCCTCCGTCATCACCTTCCTGACCGATGTATCCAAGATCGGATCCGAGGTTCCCCTGCCGATCTAGGTCGACGAGGAGCACATCCCAGCCACTCTGGGCCGCGACGCCGGCAAGGTTCGCTGCAACGCTTGTCTTGCCTACGCCGCCCTTGCCGTTGGCTACTGCGATGACGTTCTGAATCAAGTTGGTCCTCGCTCTCGAGCGACGCTCGTGACGCAGCTCACATCCTTCCGAGCCGATCCTATACCGAGGTCGGGACCGTCCCGGGTATTTCACCTTCCTAGTGTGAGGCTCCTCTGTGCCAAGTCGCGGAGTTCCCCCGCCTGCGTACGTACTAGGTATTGGCTCGGTACAATACTAACCGGTTCTTTGCATGGTATAGCCCCACCATAGCACCAGCTGCTCCCGGGCTGTCTCCAGGTCGACCCCATGACGTACCCGCTAAGTACCCAGTACTATTGGTTGCGAGCAGCGTCCTCGAAAGCTGCGTACGTCGATTGGAACGACAGTGGCACCGTGCCCGTGCCACCCGAACGGTGTTTGGCGACATTCAACTCTGCCTTTCCTTTCGCCAATGGCTCGGTGGGGGAGTAGTAGTCGTCCCGGTATAGAAACATCACGATATCGGCGTCCTGCTCCAAGCTGCCCGACTCCCGAAGATCTGCAAGACGTGGACGTTTGTTCTCCCGCAGTTCCACCGAGCGGTTCAATTGCGACAGGGCCAACACAGGAACTTCGAGGTCCTGAGCCAGCGCCTTAAGCCCTCGGCTGACTGACGCAATCTCCTGTTCCCTGTTGTCGCCCGAGCCCGCCATCAATTGCAGATAATCCACGACGATGAGGCCGAGGCCGCCTGCATCCCGAGCGATCCTCCGAGCTCTCGCCCTCAACTGGCCGATCGTTGCGCCCGCCGAATCCTCAACGTACAGAGGTAGAGCGTGCAATCTTTCAGCAGCTGACGTCAGCCGACCCCACTCGCTATCTGTGAGTTCTCCCCGCCGAGCTCGTTGGCCGTCTACACGACCTGTTGAACACAACAAGCGCTGCACCAATTCGTGCTTCGACATCTCTAGCGAGAAAAAGGCCACCGGCCCCTGGCTCTCCGCGACACGGTGAGCGATCGAGAGGGCAAGTGCAGATTTCCCAACGCTTGGCCGAGCCGCCAGCAACACCAGGTTCCCGGGGGTGACTCCGGTCAACAGCCTGTCGAGATCTAGGTACCCAAGAGCGAGCCCAGTTGACCCTGAGGTTCGTGCTGCTTCGAAGTCGTCCAGAGCCGAGCCCAGCAGGGGAGCGAGCCGTTGGACGCGTGTCCCCGACTGTTCGAGGCCGATCTCGTAGACGCCCTGTTCGGCCTGGTCCAGCACCATGGCGACCTCTTGCTTGAGGTCGAGAGCGTCAGACCGAATCCTTTGCGCCACACCGTCGAGAGCGCGTCGAATCGCGAAGCCCCGGACGATACTGGCGTAGTGCCCAACGTTGCTCGCAGTTGGGACGTCGTCGAGCAGCTTGGTGATGTACCCGATCCCACCGATTCGTTCCAGCATTCCAGCTTTGGTGAGCTCGTCGCTCACGGTGACAGCATCAACTGGTTTGTGAAGGTTGTAGAGCGCCGCAACGGCTTCGAAGATCTCCTGATGCGCAGGAAGATAGAAATCCGACGCCACCAACATGTCCATGGCCTCGTCGAGAGCGACCTCGGGAGCTAGGAGAACTGCACCGAGCACGGCAGATTCCGCCTCCTCGCTATGGGTTGCACTCTGTCTGCTATCCCTGATGAGCGTCATGATGCTGTTGTCTCCATCTCTCTCAGTCGGGCGATCATCTTTCTGCGGCGATCCTCAAGATCGTCTGTAGGGACGACCGGCACACTTCTTTCGACCAGCACGTGCATCTTCTCGGCGACCGCCGGAGCCGGCTTATGCTGGGTTCGAAGGAGGAGTGACGCCTGCGTAGAGTGATCGTCAAGGCGCCTCGCCCGATGACGTGATGTCGCCTCCGTGCCATGTGCGCAGTCCTCTAGCCCACACTCTCCGCGATCGGGCATCTGGTAGCACTTTGCAACGGCATACAGAAGTCCCCAAGGTGTCTCGACAGGCTTGTCGCCATGAGCCAACAAGTACACAACATGCACATACGCAGAGACCGCGATGCTCCTGTTGAAACGCTTTCGTGCATTCGCAAATTTGTCTTTGTTATAAAACTGCCGGTGCATTTCGGTGCACCGAGTACAGGACTCCATTTTTGAGGTGCGCACCTGCTCTTCAATCTTGTCTCTATCTATAAGAAGAGGTGTCGCGGTCTGGTGCGTCCCACCCGTGGGACTTTCTGACCCTAGGTGCGTCCCACCCGTGGGACTTTTAGCGGGGTTAGGTGCACCTGTATGGGACTTTTCTGCGGTTAGGTGCGTCGTCGTGGGACTTTTCTGTTCCGGGGTGATGGGATGCTCTATCAGCTTGGGGAGAAGGATGTAGCTGGCCATGTTGCCACGGCCTCGACCGCGGTCTTCTTTGTAGACAAAACCCATCGCTACAAGGCGGTCGAGGTACCTGGCTGTAGTAGTTCGAGGTGTAGACACCGATTCTGCGAGGTCTCGGAGGCTGTATCCGTCGATGCGGCGCGTTCGGTGCTCGGCGATTTCCCAGAGGCGGGTATAGAAGCCGATCAGCGCGAGATCCGCATCGGGATGGGCGCGCAGAGCCAGGGGAGTCAGGGAGAAGCCGTCAGGAAACATGGTGCTGGGACGTTGCGTGTCCGGGCGCACCTCTTCTGCGGGCAAGTAGCTCAGCTCACCCATTGTGTTGTCTCGCAGGACTCGCGTGCGACCCGGTCGGGAAATGCTTCCCGTGATCGCGCGCCACTGCTATGGTGACTGCATACAACGCAGAGTCTCCATACTCTTTCTCGTCCGAAGGCCCGCTGGTACCGGGCCTTTCGACATTTCTAGATTCTTTTTGGACACGACTCGAGCTCGGGCTGGTACTCCGAGCAGCGCCGCTAGGGCGCCTCTCCTTTAGGCGCTCATCGCTTCCGGTAGATCTTGAATTCTTTGGAGAGCTTCGATGCGAGCATCTGCCTCGGCGCGGATCTTGTGAGCGGCGGCTGCTGGATCTCGAAGCATCCGAGCTGCATCCTCTCGGCTTGCTCCGCCCTCTATCAGTAGGAACGCTGCGGCCAACTCGTCGACCTGGCTGTGAGAGAATCGGCGATGGCGCCCGACCTCCTCGCTGTCGCGTCCGTACATCTCGTCTGCCATTCGTGCAATCCGATCGCGCGACGCACGGATCCCCTGCTGTGCCAAGAGGAAGGCGACGTCGGTGGGGGAGAGCATCGATTCTATGAGCACGTTCACCACCTCCAAGACTTACACGTGTGTAATTCACCAGGAAGGTTAATGGCCCGGCAACGAGATTCCAAGCACCCAGGCGCGTTTTGATCCGCGCGGGGGGTCGCGCCGCGATGTTCCTTCCGTCTGAGGGTGTTGCTGCGTGCACGCCTTCTTCATGGTCGCAACGCGAGCTGAGGATTGAACAGGAACAATGCGGTGCCTGGCGTGACCACCCTCGTGGGGCATAAGAGTGTGGGCCTCGGGTGTTGGGCTTCGCGTTCGACGGAGCCTAGGTCCTTCGTCCGTGCCCGCCGCGCTCACGGTTTCGGCGGATGGATGCGACGACGACGGGCTGTTCAAGATGCACGATCCGAGTGACCATTGGTGGTTAGGAGTTATCAACAACGCTGGGGCAAACGTCGCGAGATGTGCCAAGATGTGGATGCGGTCGGCTACCCAGGGTGGCCGGTAGGGGAACAGGAGTGGTTATGTCAGTTACGAGAGCGCTTACATCGGCCATCGCAGCCAGCCTCTTGCTTGCTGCCTGTTCGGGGGGAACAAACGGTACTGACACGGTCCCTGACACGACCGCCACAACCTCCAGCAGTACAACGTCGACAGTCGCTCCAACGACCACACTTCCAACATCGAGCACTACGACCACGACGACGCTGCCAGTTGTGACCGATGATGAAGTATTGGCGGCCTGGAATGCGTACTGGACCGTGTGGGCCCGCCAGCGAGCATCTGATCCGATTGATCGTGGCGCCCTCGAGGAGGTGGCGAGCCCGGAGGTTGTGGACGGGGCTATTGCTTTCTTCGAGAAGGAGCGGGAGAACGGGGCACCACTCATCGTTCCTCGGGTCTATCCGTCGGGAACCGTGACGGAGGTCAGCGGGGAGTCGGCGACTGTCGAGGCTTGCACCCTGATCAGTCGACCGCCGACAGGCGTACCGGGGTCGTTGTATGACGTGGCCATGGAGCAGACAGCGAACGGGACCTGGATCGTTGCTGAGCTTGCTCTTGTGTCCGGTGCGGGGTGTGTGCCGACGGCTCTCGCGGTCGAGGCCATCGATGCCTACGAAGCCTATTGGGATGACCGGGGGACACTTTCGAACCCAGCGGATCCCGACGCACCCTGGCTAGCCGAACGCATGACAGGGGAGCATCTTGAGGTGCTGGCGGAGCTGTATCGGGATTTGCAGGAGCGGGGGCTCTATTTCACAGGACGTCCGGAGACGCATCCGGAGGTGGTCGAGGTCGATCTGAACTGGTCGGTCGTGATCCTCGATTGCATGGCGATACCTTCGGATTGGGGAGTCTATGTAATCGACACTGGGCAACGCACAGACGACGCCGAATCGGTCGGGGATGGTCGACTAGATCTCAGGTCGGCGCTTATGGAGAACGAGATGGCCGACGCCTCTGGAGTGTGGCGCGTAGCAACTTTGGCAGGGGAGGTGAATGCGTCGTGCGACTTCGCTCCCACAGAGAACGGCTTGCCGCAGTCGTAGCGGTTGGAGTAGGGCTCGGCCTGTTCCTGCTTGTGCTTGCCGCGACGCCTGCTGACGCCGTCTGTGGTGGTGGGGGTGGTTTCGGAGACGTCGGTGATGTCTGGGGCGAATGCACGGGGAACACTCCAGGACAGCCTCCGACATCGAACCAGCAAGCTCTCTGGGAGCACTACTGCCTCAATACTCCACAGGCCGAGGATTGGGGACTCGTGTGGCAGGACGTACCGGGAGAACGGGAGCTGAGATTCTTCTTCGTCGGGTACCTCAGGTCTGATGAGTATGTAGACCTGAATTTTGACCCGACTGGTGTCTATGGCTGGTACACGATCGGGTGTGTCGAGTGGTTCGACGAAGACTCTGGCGGTCCTGCCTGGGGCTGGGTGGACAACGGTGTAGAAGTCTTCGAGGTGACTCCGCCGGTTCCGGTCCAAACGATCTTGGACAGAGCCAAGGCCAGGGTGGATCCGCCATACCCGACGCTCGGAGCAGCGCCGCCATTTGAGGACGTAATTGTCAAGGCGCAAACGTGGCTTTGGCTCGACGGATACCCGTGGGAGCCATGGGAAGAAACCGAGACCCAGGGGATGGTGACAGTCTACGTCGTGGCCACTCCGACTCGTGTGGAGTGGGAGATGGGGGATTCTGGTCTTGCGGTGTGTTCTGGGCCGGGTGTGCCCTGGTCGCCGGGGGCCGATGAGGCCGATTCTGATTGTCACTACACGTTTGTAGATTCGTCGGCGATCCTGCCAGGGGGAGAGTTTGCTGGGTCGGCGAATGCGGTGTTCGATGTCGAGTGGTGGATGGATGACCCGTGGAACGCCGGTCGTTACATGGGCGAGAACGGAACGATTGAGCGTGAGACGTTCTTCACGATCGATGTCGACGAGATCCAAGCCATCGAGACCGGCGGCTAGGTCGGAGAAGGGGGAGGCCTGTGATGACTCATACTGAACGCAAAACTACTTCGGGCAACGGCCGTGGGGATCTCCGCGTCGAGCCTCCCGACCGGGCCCGTCGTACCCAAATTCCGCAGCTGGTAGTGGCTTTGTTTCTTGTCGCCTTCTTCGCTCTCGTTGCGGTGGTGCTTTATACCCAGGCCACTGCCCGGGAGCCTGTGGTCTCTTTGGCGGTGGATGTTGCTCGAGGAGAGGCGATCGAGCCGGAGATGTTGCAGGTGGTTTACGTGTCCACCGACGACGCGATCGCTTTTGTGTCTCCCGATGCATCGCCGGCGATCTTCGGGCAACGAGCTATCGCTGACCTCCCAGCGGGCACTTTGGTATCTGCGGCGCTGTTTGTGGACAACACGACGCTCGATGAGGGTGAGGCCGTTGTCGGGTTGGCGTTGGGACCGGGGGAGTACCCGTCACCGTTTTTGGCTGTAGGTGATCACGTAACGGTGGTGCGCACAGTGCGTGACTCCTCGGAGCTGGCTGACGCCATCGGCGAGGTCGCTCCGACCGCACCCGATGAGGGTCTCGAAACTCCCAAGCCGGGTGTCGCCAACTTCGTGCTGGTGGCTGACGCTGTCGTGTTCGACCTGTCACCGATCGGCACCCAGGGCGACCTGTTCGTGTCGCTGCGGCTTTCAGAGGACGACGCCCCGGTCGTCGCTGCAGCAGACGCTGCATCCGCGGTTCGACTGATTCAGGTGCCAGCTTCGGAGCGTCGATGAGTCTCGTGGCGGTGGGATCAAGTCGGGGAGCCCCTGGTGCCACAACCCTCGCTATGGCGCTGGCGGCCTCATGGCCGTCTGACCGCAAGTTGCTGATCTGGGAAGCGGACGCCGATGGGGGAGTGCTGGCAGCCCGCTACGGCCTTGGCGATCAGCCAGGTGTCGCCACGCTGGCTGCTACCGCTCGACAGGGTCGCCTCAGTCGAGACCAACTTTGGGACCACACCCAAGCCCTACCCGGCGGCACCCCCGTCGTCGTCGGCGCAGAATCCGCCGAGCAAGCCACCGTGGTACTTGGTGATGTGGGCAAGCAGCTCGCTGAATGGTTCGCACGTCATGGATCCCTGGATGTCATTGCTGACGTGGGTCGTCTCTCGCCTCGCTCACCGGCCGTAGCGATCGCCGAACACGCCGATATCACCTTGATGACCGTGCGGCCCCACCTCGAGGAGCTCCGCCCCGCCGCCCACCGACTGGCTGCCTTGGCGGCCGCCGGCGCCACCGTTGCATGGGTATTGATCGGCTCCGGGCCCTACAGCGCCGACGACGTGAAGGAAGCATTCAAGATCGAGGTCGCCGGGTCGATCCCATCGGACACCCGAGCCGCCGACATCATTTCGTCGGGTGGCTCTGCTCGCACCTTGCGCCGGTCTCTGCTGATCCGCTCGGCACGCACTTTGGCAGAGGATCTGTGCGGCCGGCTCAGCCCCCAGATATCAACCGAGACCCCACCGCCAGCTGCAGTACCGGATGAGGAATCGCCCCAGATTGGTGTGGTGTCGTGAGCGTCGACCAAGCCCTAATCCGGCACCTCCAGTCAACGATCGGTGAACAACTCACCGAAGCAATGCGTCAGGTAGAGGATCGCGCGGAGCGTCTATCTGCAGACGATGAGCGGCAACTGACCCGCAGAATGATCGCAGCGGAACTGGAAGGTCTCGCCGAACGTGCCTACAGGGAATCCCGGCAACCGTTGACGGACCAGGAGGAGATCGACGTCTCCCGTGAGGTCATGGACCGGCTCCACGGCCTGGGCCGTATCCAGCCGTTGCTGGAGGACCCGACCATTTCGAACGTGTTCATCAACGGCTGCGATTCGGTGTTCATCACCTATGTCGACGGCTCTCAGACACCGGGCGAGCCGGTTGCTGATACCGACGAGGAACTGATCGCGCTCATCGTGAAAGCAGCCCGCCGCCTGGGCCGCTCGGAGAAGCAATGGGACGACACGTCTGTGTCACTCGATCTACAGCTCCCCGGTGGTGATCGTCTGCATGCGGTGAGGGGTGTGACTGGCCGCCCGGCGGTGTCGATCCGCCGTCACAATTGGGAGCTGAACACCCTCGAGCATCTCCAGGAGCTGGGCCTCACCGACCGGGCATTATCGGAGTTCATCCGGGCATCGGTGCGGGCCAAGTTCAATGTGGTCGTCGCTGGTGGCACCAACACAGGCAAGACCACACTGCTGAGGGCCATGATCAACGTGATCAGCCCTGACGAGCGGCTGATCACCATTGAGGACAACCTCGAGTTGGGAATCGAACGCTTCCGGGATCAGCACCCCAACCAGGTGTCTTATGAGGCTCGGCCCCCCAATATCGAGGGTGTCGGCGAAGTAACGATGGCGTCTTGTCTCAAGCAGGCGCTTCGCCAGTCACCCAACAGGGTCATCGTGGGCGAGGTCCGTGGCGTCGAGGTGATGGAAATGCTCCAAGCCATGAGCCAAGGTAACGACGGCTCGATGTGTTCGATCCACGCCAACTCGGCGTCCGGTGCCCTGGTGCGGCTGGCGCAATACGCCGCGCTGGCCGGCTTGGAGCAGGCGACAGCCAACCTGTGGATCGCCAACTCGGTCGATCTGATCGTCCACATTGGGTGGGTCAACAAGATCCGGCGGATCACCTCAGTGGTCGAGGTCCGAGAGGCTGAGGGGTTGCTGGTCAATTACAACACCGTGTTCAAGCCGTCAGCCGACGGCCGAGCGGTACCGAACCCCGGCCACATGCAGACCGCCACGATGGATCGCCTAGTCGAGTCGGGGTTTGACCGGCGCCTTCTGGAGCGCCTCGATGGCTGGTGGGCAGCATGATTGGTGTCCTCATCGCTTTGACAGCCGGAGCGGCGTTCGGTGCCGCGCTGTGGCTGGTCTGGGTCTCGATCCAGGGACAGCGGGTGCTTCCGGATCCGCGTCGGCTGGTCCCGATATCGGTACGACCCGAGCGGGCCACAGTGATTCTGCTTGCCGCTGCGGCAGCTGGGTTGTTGGTGGCATCGGTGTCAGGCTGGCCAGTGGCGGGCCTTGGTACTGCGGTGGTGGTGTTGTATGCACCAACCCTGCTGGGCGTCAAGGCCGACCGTCAACGAGAGATCGACCGGGCCAAGGCCATTGCATCGTGGACCGAGATGACTAGAGACACCGTTGCGGCGGGTCGGGGTCTTGAGGAAGCCCTGATGCTGGCATCGGCCGTTGCGGCAACTGTCATCCAACCCGAGATGCGTAGTTTCATCCGCCGAGCTCAACACCGCGACATCGAGGTCGCCTTGGAGGCCCTCGCTGACGACCTAGCGTCCCCCGCAGCAGACTTTGTCATCGCTGCACTGCTCAATGCTTCACGGAACAATGCCCGTGACATGGCTGCCCTGTTGGCTCGCCTCTCGGTGGCTATCCGTGACGAGGTCGACATGCGAATCGATGTCAACGCCAGACGAGCCGGGATCCGGACCGAAGCCAAATCGGTGATCGTGGTGGTGCTGGTCACTGTGATTGGCACCACGTTGTATGCAAATGAGTTCGTCGCCGCTTATGACACCTTGACGGGGCAGATTGTGATGGCGTTGATCCTGGCCCTGTTTGCTGGCGGTACCTTCGCTCTGCTGCGTTTGGCGCGTTTTGCAGCACCCGACCGCTTTGAGGCGCGCCGAACCCAGCCAGTGGAGATCCTCGAATGAGTACCCGACTGCTGCTTGTGGTGTTGGCCGGTGGGGGCCTTGGCTACGCCGTCTATCTGGTGTTGCGGGCACTGCAACCAAGGGCGGTTGCTCTGCCCGTGGCGCTCGAGGGGCTCGGCCGGCGCCGACCGTCGATCGCTGAGCTCGCAGGTGCAGGGGAGGCTGGACAGACGACCCAGTCCGACCTTGGACTACAAGTCCGCCGGTTTGGGGTGGCCGTGATGGAGGCCACCGGTCTAGTGGACATGGGCCTTCTCCAACAAAAGCTGAGGGTGTTGGGCAGACCTGTAGAGGTGCATGCCGCCCAGAAAGTTGTTGGGGCACTGTTTGGTTTGATGTTGGGGGCTGCCGGCGGGATCGTGCTGCCCCTTGGGGGAGTGTCGGTGTCGCCGGGAATCGTGTTGGCGGTAGCCCTCGTGCTGGGTGTTGCCGGGTGGGTCTATCCCGACCTTCCACTCAACGACGAGGTGGAGGAGCGGAGAGCCTCATTCCGGCACGCACTCTCGGCCTACCTGGACCTGGTCACCAGCCTCTTGGCCGGTGGGTCCGGTCTCGAAACGGCGCTGCATGCGGCTGCGGACTCCGGAGGAGGATGGGCATTCGCTGAGATCCGACAGGTCCTCGTTCGGGCCCGCCTAACAGGCCGCACCGTGTGGGAACTGTTCGACGAACTGGGCACCGAGTTCGGGGTCGAGGAACTACGTGAGATGGCGGCCGCCGCCCAACTCGCCGGCGACCAAGGCGCCCAGATCCGCACCTCGCTTGGTATCAAGGCCGACACACTCCGCAAAGAACAGCTCGCCTCGATCCGCGCCAGGGCGGAATCGGCGTCATCGAAGATGCAACTGCCCTCGGTGCTGTTTGTGGTGGGCCTCGTGATCTTTTTGTTGTACGGGATCTTGTCGATCGACACGACGCTGGCTCCCAACGAAATCACCGTAGTGACCGGCCTATAGAGGTCGGCGAAAGGAAAGGAAGGCAAAGGATGGACGGACTTATCAGAACAATGGGGATCTATGCCGAGGCATCCATGGCGGATCGGTTCAACGTCGACATGCGAGACGAAACCGGGGCGCTGTCGCTGCAATGGGCCGCGGTGGGAGCGTTCTTGATCTTCATTGCCATTGCTGTGGCAGCGATCATGATGGCCAAGGCGACGAGCCAAGCCAACAACATCCCCGATGTTGTCAACACACCGTAAGGACCGTGATGCGACGACTCAGACAAGACGAGCGCGGGGAACTGACACTGCAGCTGTCGGTGATCTTCCCCGTGCTCATCTTGTTCGTGTACCTGTCAGTACAAGTGGGGCTGTGGTGGCATGCCGGCCACATCGCGGAGGCGGCGGTCGCCGAAGCTATTGAGGCGGCCCAGGTGGAAGGTGCCACCGACACCGACGGTGCCGACGCCGCAGTCTGGTTCCTGTCACAAGCCGGCTTCATGGATGGGGTGACCATCCAAGTAGGGCGCACCGCCGACACAGTGACCGCCACCATCACCGGCAACGCTTTTCAGATCATCCCGATCGGGAGCTGGCCGGTGTCGGCCACAGCCTCCGGACCATTGGAGCAAATCGTGTCTCAACCAAACCGATGAGATTGCACACCAACCAACGAGGAGCGATCGCCCTCCAGGCGGCCGCAATGGCCCCTCTGTTGGCGCTCGTCGTCCTTTTGGTGCTGTTCACCGGCAGAGTGGTATCTGCCAACATCTCAGTACAAGCCGCCGCCCATGAAGCTGCTCGGGCCGCCTCGCTCGCAGGCTCGAGCGCTGATGCGGCCGTCGCTGCTGAGGCCATGGCCGCCGCCAACCTCACCGCCGGCGGACTGACCTGCCGTAGCCTCACCGTCACTCCCGACCTCTCCCAATTCCAGCCCGGCGGGTGGGTGTCAGTCACCGTCACCTGCACCGCCGACTTCTCCGACATGACCCTCCTCAGCGTTCCCGGCTCCCGCTCGTTCTCAGAGACCGCCATCGAAGTCATCGACACCTACCGAGGAGGATGACGTGGGTTCACGATTCCTGAAGCGTCTCCGCTCTGACGACTCCGGTGCCATTGCCATGTTCACCGCGGTGCTGGTGTTGGCACTGATGGCCACTATCGGTCTGGTGCTGGTCGGCGGTCAGAAGGTCACGGCGCTGCGAGAAGCCACCAACATTGCTGACAACGCTGCCCGCGCTGGTGCCCAACACGTCGATCTCGACTCGATCCGTAGTGGCGGCCCTGCTGAACTCGATTCCGGCGCGGCGATAGCGGCAGCCAACAGCTACCTGGCTCTGGTGGGCCGCTCGGGCACACCCGTTGTGTCGGGTGACACCATCACGGTGACAGTCACCATCACCTACAACCCGGTGATCCTCCCGATCGGTCCGGTCACTGTTACCGCCACCGAGTCGGCTAGCGCCCGCATCGTGGAGGGCTGATGGCCTGTTCAACGCCGGCATGTTTCAGTGACCATTACAGGACGTGGAGAAAACTCTCATGAGACGCGTCGTTGACATCATCAAAGGTCTGATAGCGCTGGCGTTGACCGTCGGCCTGGTCGGCGGTGTCCCCTACCTGTTGGTCACCTATGTTGGATGGCCCCTCCCGACCGAGATCCCCAGCTGGGATGTCATCGAACGAACCGTCACCCAAACGGGTATCGACCAGGTCATAATCACCAAGACGCTCGCTGTCGTTGTGTGGATCACTTGGTCGCAACTGGTGTGGGCTCTTGTCGTCGAAACCGTCGCTGCTATCGCGGGCCGGGTAGCAGCCCGTACCGCGACTCTGCCCGGGTTCCAGGTCGTCGCCGCCAGGCTGGTAGCCACCATCACCCTTGTTGTCACCAGCCTCGGGCCAGTCAAGCCGGCGCTTGCCAACCCGCTAGAAGCGCTCGAGTCGCCGGCACCGACTGCTCACGTGCTGGTCGTCGACGACC
>RCNE010000717.1_pt1 | contig 17651 bp, 16 predicted proteins | sample 2041361 | NCBI WGS metagenome assembly RCNE01 (sample SAMN09708229, study PRJNA481090) | Marine sediment metagenome, whole genome shotgun sequencing project.
GAAATGAGTATAGTAACTTCAATTACAAAAGAAAACACTGTTGCTCGTTTGTACAAAAACAAGAATAGCCGGGTAAAGAAAGCTTTATCTTTTACTACAAAAAGAAATAAAGCTAAATTGGCTTAATTCTTAATTTTCATTTTAATGCCATTCATTTAGGCCATCAGATATTTCTCGACAAGCATACATCCTACATAAAAGGAAGCGATAATGATCCAGACAATTTGTGGAATCATCCATTTATATTCCTTAATTGGGAGTTTCCGCAGTTTTTGCATATAGGCTACGGTTGCCCATAAGGTAATTAGATTGCCCAAAAAGGCAACTTCCAACTGGTTTAAGAGAAAAGTGTATAGTGGATATAACCATACCAGGACCAGCAGGAAAACACCGAAATGGAAGACTGGATGTTTCCTCCCTTCTGTTTCATATACTTTATAAAGAAGCCAGAACATGATGATAGTAAGCAGAATCCAAACTGTGGCAGCGGCAGAATCTATCCAGGAAAGTGCATTGATGATATTTTCCATAATATTTATATTGTAGGGGGTTTAAAGTTTATTTTGGTTAATTCTTCAGTACCGGTTCCAATACTTCCCATACATTATTGGCCACTATTTTTTGTCCTTTAACGGTAGGATGAATACCGTCTTCCTGGTTTAATTCAGGAATACCCGCAACATTGTTAAGCAAAAAGGGGATAATAAGCGTTTCATTCTTATCTGCCAGTTCAGGGAAGATCCTTCTGAATTCGGCCGTATACTCCTGGCCCATGTTTGGCGGTATCTGCATCCCCGCAAGGATGATGACTGTATCCGGGTTTTTCTCTCTTACTGAATCCACAATATCCTGGAGGTTTAGCCGGGTCTCATTTAAAGGGATACCCCTCAAACCGTCATTGGCTCCTAATTCCAAAATAAACACATCCGCTTTTTGATTCAGCACCCAGTCAAGCCTATTTCTGCCGCTGGCGGTTGTTTCACCGCTTAGTCCGGCGTTTACAACCGTGTAATTTAAATTAAGGGAATCAACAATTTGCTGAATTACTGCCGGAAATGCCTCCTTTGTGTCAAGACCGTAGCCTGCTGTGAGGCTATCACCAAAGAACACAATAACTTTGCTGTTATCGGTTTTAGCGACACTATTTTCCGTTTGTTCGGTTGCAACAGAAGAATTTCCATTGGTTTGGCCGGACTTTCCTCTACAAGCCACCAATAGTAGAAACACTAAAAAATAACGAAACTTTAAGATGCTCTTCATGGTTTAAGGGTCTAAAAGTCGAAATCATTTCCTTATTTTGCTGCGTTGTTGCAAATAAAATTTAATTTCTATCAATGTCAAAGATATTAAACGTTGACCAACTGGGGAAGACCTATTCCAGTGGTTCTAAAAAACTAACTGTTCTGGATTCTATTTCCTTTGAAATAGAAGAAGGGGATACCTTTGCCATTGTGGGCCCTTCAGGTAGCGGCAAAACTACTTTATTGGGGCTTTGTGCAGGTTTAGATGAACCCGATTCTGGTTATATAGAACTTTGCGGCACCCGAATTAACGAATTAAATGAGGATCAACGCGCCCTTTTGCGCAACAAAGAAGTGGGGTTTATTTTTCAGGATTTTCAATTACTTCCCACGCTGACTGCGTTAGAGAATGTAAGTGTTCCGTTAGAATTACAAGGGGTAAAGGAAGCCAGCAAGCAGGCGATGGAACTTTTACAGAAAGTAGGATTGGCAGATAGATCACACCATTATCCCTCTCAGTTATCAGGCGGTGAGCAACAGAGGGTTGCTCTGGCAAGAGCCTTTAGTAACAGGCCTTCAATCCTATTTGCCGATGAACCTACCGGCAACCTTGACGAAGAAACAGGAGAAAAAGTGGTAAGACTACTTTTTGAACTTAATAAAGAAGCAGGTACTACTTTGGTTATAGTAACACATGACATGGACCTTGCAAAACGGACTCAGCATATTCTCAGGCTTAAAGGGGGAAAGATAGCGACTAACGAAAGCACAGCAATCTCGTGAAAAAGCGACAGGAAGCCTCATCTATTGCAGGCACAGGCTGGCTTTTTAAAATGGCCTGGCGTGATGGAAAGGCGAGTGGGGGCAGACTAATCTTGTTTGTGGCCTCTATCATCCTTGGCATTACAGCGCTGGTTTCAATCCAATCTTTTAGTGATAATCTTAAAGAAAATATTCTTCTCCAGTCCAAATCACTTATGGGAGCTGATTTTATTATAGATTCAAGACAACTTCCGAATGAAAAAGTTCAGAGAATAATCGATTCATTAGGCGGAGCGAAAGGTATGGAAGTAAATTTTGCATCCATGGCGGCATTTCCAAAAAATGAAGATAGTAAACTGGTTCGTGTGCGGGGGCTTGAAGGTGAATTTCCACTTTATGGGAAATTAGAGACTGAGCCTACAGATGCCGCAACGACATATATTTCTAAAGAAGGAGCTCTTGTAGATGCTACTGTAATGCTGCAGTTTGAATTGGAAGTTGGAGATATAATCAAAATAGGCAATGCAAGTTTGCCAATTACGGGCACACTTATATCTGCACCCGGTAATAACGCATTTGCCAGTTCTGTGGCACCTCCGGTTATTATTCCATTTAGCATTATTGAACGAACAGGTCTACTGCAGATTGGGAGTCGACTGGACTATAACTACTATTTTATTGCACCTCCTGAGATGGACCTCGATGCTCTTGACAAAGAACTCGACCCTATTTTGGATGCTGAGAATGCAGATCTTGATACACATACATCAGGGAGCAGACAAATGGGTAGTTCTTATGGAAATATTGGAAAATTCCTCAACCTGGTTGCATTTATTGCTCTTTTATTGGGCTGTGTAGGTATTGCAAGTTCGGTGCAAATCTATATAAAGGAAAAATTGAGGTCGGTAGCCGTACTTAAATGTATGGGTGCCAGCCGAAAACAGACCTTCCTTATTTATTTGATTCAAATAGCGGGCATGGGTCTTCTGGGGGGTGTTATAGGAACTTTAGGGGGTATATTGTTGCAGCTGACATTTCCAAGCCTGTTACGGGAGTTTTTGCCTTTTGAGGTCCAATTGTCTCTATCACCTCAACCCATTATAATGGGGTTATTGTTGGGCGTGTTTATGTCTGTACTATTTGCGCTTTTGCCACTTATGAGTACCTGGTATGTCTCTCCATTGCAGGTTCTTCGCATACAGGAAACACCAGAGGAACGCCCTAGAAAGGCCAGAGCGCTTGTGTTTATGGGAATAATAATCTTTATTTTCCTGTTTTCCCTTTGGCTTTTAGAAGACTTGCGTTATGCCCTGGGTTTTGTGATCAGTATTGCGGTAACTTTCTCCATATTGGCAGGGGTTGCCACGCTTTTTATGAAAGGAATTAAGAAATACTTTCCTACCTCCTGGGGATTTACATCAAGACAGAGCCTGTTGAACCTTTTTCGGCCTAATAATCAGACTATGGTATTATTGGTAGCAATTGGCGTTGGTGCTTTTTTAATTAGCACCCTCTATTTTACAAAAGATATGCTGTTAGCTATGGCACAGCTTGATAGCAATAGTAACAGTCCCAACATAATTCTGTTGGACGTGCAGAGCGAGCAAAAAGAAGATGTTGAAAATAGCTTAACCCATAAAGGTCTTCCTGTATTAGATAATATTCCAATAGTTACTATGCGTATGCATACGATAAAAGGACGTGCTGCGAATGATCTTAGACAGGACACAACCCTGACAATGAATAAATGGTTTTTAAATCACGAATTTCGGGTTACTTACCGCGATACCATGATTTCTTCGGAGACCCTTACTGAAGGTGAATGGATACCTGAAATTCCAAAAGAAGGTCTTATCCCTATTTCCATAGCTGATAATATTGCGAGAGATGCTGAAGTTACAGTTGGCGATACCATTGTTTTTAATGTACAGGGCGTTCTGATGGAAACCGTTGTGGGTAATATTCGCGCTGTGGACTGGGCAAGAATGCAACCTAATTTTAATCTTGTCTTTCCTAAAGGAGTTTTGGAAAATGCCCCACAGTTTCACGTTATAACGACCAATGCATCCAATGCGAAGGCTTCAGCCAACCTGCAGCGAGAACTAGTTCAAAAATTCCCTAATATCTCGGTGCTCGATTTGCGGCAAATTGTAACGCTCATAGAGAATGTCCTGGATAAAATTGCGTGGGTGATTAACTTTATGGCCTTTTTTAGCATCCTTACCGGTATAATTGTATTAATAGGAGCTGTGCGCACCAGTAAATATCAGCGCATTAAAGAAAGCGTTCTTTTACGAACCCTGGGCGCAAAAAGTAAACAAATTCTGCAAATCACAGCCCTTGAATACTTTTATTTGGGGGTATTGGGAAGTGGTATAGGCATATTACTTTCACTGATAAGCAGCCAGCTACTGGCCACCTTTGTATTTAAAGCACCCTTTGTGCCTTCGCTAGTGCCCTTTTTAGTATTGCTACCCGGGATAACGTTACTCGTTCTCTTAATTGGCCTTAGCAACAGCAGGAGCGTGTTAAACAGCCCTCCTTTAGTCGTGTTACGCAAGGAAGGGTAGTAGGCTTTACGATTCTCTTGTAACCCGAATACAGCAAGTGTGAGAAATCTCTTTAGATCCTATTTTTCATTATCAAGATCTTTTAGGATTAACTTCAGAACTGTTGTGGCTTCTTCAGGGGAATAAAAAGAAGTAAAATCTTACATATTTACACTTTTTTTTCTTGGTGCAGAACCATATTTTCCTTTGCCAATACCTTATAATCCCTTTAGAACACCGGCTAAAAAACGCAAAATACCGATGAAGGGATTTTTGCTTCGATTCTTTTCATCCGAAATTTTTATCGCTTTATCGCAAATTTTCCCAGCTACCGAAAAATAAGGTGCTTTCAGCGATTTATACCCTAAGGATATCACTTTTTGTAGTTATTTTATTATACCCAATCTAATAGCATGAAAGCCTTTTTAACCTTAGTACTTATTCTTTTATTCGGAGCGGTTGCTCTAGCCCAAAAATCTACAGACTATGGCAAAGTTGAAACATTTCAAATGGATATTGTTCTGGATTATAGCCTTCTTCTTTCTCACAATAGTGGGCAAATTGAGGGAACAAAAGAAGACGCTGTTGCGCGCTTATACAAATTCAAGAATACAAGAATAAAGAAAGCTTTGGCTTTTTCTAATAAAAAAAATAATTCCAAATTAGCTTAAACCCCAAACCTATGATACTATTTATTTTATTATTACCCGTTGCACTTTTAATGAGTTATTTGATTGTTTTTCCAAAAACCAAAGGTGTTTTAAGATCTATTAAAGTACCTACAGGACGTAGATAAGTCCCCCCTTTGTACTTTAAATAATGCGAGAGTAGTTCTTAAGTTAGGTTTTGTTTAAGCTACTGATTGATGAAAGTCGCTCTGACCTATTTCTTTAAAATTCACAATATAGTTTGTTCCTTTTTTGGAAAAGTCCCTGATTATAGATCCTTTTAGTTGACGGGCAAGGTTATGAATTAGCTTTAAGCCCAGGGAACTGGTATTTTTAAAATTCACTTCGTCTGAAAAACCAACACCATTGTCCCCAATATTGAGGACGTAGTCCTTGTCGGCTATTTTCTTTAACTCAATATGAATTTCCCCCTGGTCATTGCCTTTTATTCCATATTTAAGAGCATTTGTAAGTGCTTCGTTAATAAGGAGGCCAAGTGGAATAGCGGTATCTATGCCTAATTCTATTTGAGGAATATTTAGATTTACATTAACGTTACTATCGGCCCCTTTTACAGATTTCACCAGGTATTCACTTAATTCTTCAACATAGGATTTATAATCTATTTTAGAGAGATCGTCGCGCATATAAAGCATTTCATGAACCATGGCCATGGAGATGACTCTGTTCTGACTACTTTTTATAAGATTTTTTACTTTCTCGTCCTTTATTCCTCTTGATTGAAGACTTAACAGGCTGGAAACGGTTTGCAGATTATTTTTAACCCTGTGGTGCACTTCTTTGAGCAGTGTGTCCTTTTCATGTATCCGTTCTTCAACTTCCATTTTGGTTTTATAAAGGTTGTGGTGTGCTTTTAACAAGTTTTTACCCAGAACTCCACCAAGGAGGTAAACTGAGAACAAAACGCTTAAAAAGCTAAATAGGTTTTGACTCTCAGCGGGAACCACATTCCGGGTTAACGAAAAATCGGAAATTCCCTGAACAAAAATTAAAGCAATAATTAGAACAGTGATGTACAAATAGATTTTCCCATAATTGCGTGTTGTAGCATATCCCGCAAATACAACAATGGCGAGTACAAAAATAAACGGACTGTTTATGCCACCGGTTAATATGGTGATGGCTGTAGCCGAGGCTAAGCCTAGTATAGAAAGAATGTTATAGGTAAGCGTTAGGTTTTTATGAGATGCATAGGCAAGGTTATTGATTACGCTCAACGCCCCAAAAGCAATAAATATATGGGGAACTATTGCATAAATATCCAGAAAACCAAGACAAATCAAGCCAAATACCAATGAGAAAATAGATGCAAAATAGCTAACCCTTAGGGTCAGACGTATTTTATCCTGTAGTCTGTGCTGATGTTTGATTGTTTCTTCCATGGTCTTAAGTTATATTCATTAATGTAGCCATGCTACATATAGGAAATCGCAACCGAATTTGGGAAGCGAATTCCCTTAATAGTGTAAAGCTAGATATGTTTTACCAAATATTCAACAGCTATTCGGACAAATAGTAATTTAATTATTTACAATACCAAAAAGTGTTTTATTTTATTGTTATAAAGGCTCCAACGGTAGTTGAAAAATTGCAATCGGGTTTTTCCTGACTTTTTTAGCATTCAGAATGGCCTGACATCTATTTTTATCTATCGTTAGCGTTTTTCGGTAAGTACATCGTATCCCCTTTACATTAGGGAAGAGGTAGCTAGCATGCTAATGGAAGTCAGGAATTTATGTCTGGAAGATTTTATATAAAAGGAAAATAAGGTGTTAATACTTAAAGATATGGCAGTATAAACTAAAAAGGCGTCCATATACGGACGCCTTTTTAGTGATAATAGTTAATTGTTAATCTTCAATCAATACCCATTCCCCTCGGTTTATTAGGGGCTCTGCCTGTTTAAATTTGACAGTCTTGCTTTCGCCAGACATTACATTTTTTATGGTGACCCTTTCATTTCTGCCAATTTTAGGTTTTTCCCTCACAATGGTTTCAGTAATCGGGGCTCTACCACCTTGATTTTGCCCTACTGCTCTGTTCCGGGCAGCTAATTCATCATTATTCGGAATTTCCTCCTTAGTAGTCTGTAGTTTTTCTTTTGGTCTTTGTACATTCCTGGCTTCCTGAATCTCATTGGTTTCAGCTGAAGGTAATTCCCCTTTGAACAGAAAGGAAACTACTTCCTTGTTTACGTTGTCAATCATGCTTTTAAAAAGTTCAAAAGCTTCAAATTTATAGATCAACAAAGGATCTTTCTGCTCGTGAACGGCCAGCTGGACAGACTGTTTCAACTCGTCCATTTTCCTTAAGTGAGTTTTCCATGCGTCATCCACAATGGCTAGCGTTATATTCTTTTCAAAATCTGTAACCAATTCTTTACCATTTGTATCATAGGCATTTTTAAGATTGGTAACCACATTAAGCGATTTAATACCATCAGTAAAAGGAACTACAATGCGTTCAAATTTATTACTACTGTCCTCGTATACCTTTTTAATTACAGGGAAAGCCGTGGCGGCACTTCTCTCCATTTTACTCTGGTAATAATCATAGGCGGCAGCATAGGTTGTATTTGCGATCTCCAGAAAACTCTGTTTGGCGAATTCCTCTTCCGTAACCGGAGAGGTAATGGAAAAATACTTGATGAGTTCAAACTCGAAATTCTTGAAATCATTAGCGGCCTTGTTGGTATCAGCAATTACTTCACATGTATCATATACCATGTTTGCAATATCTACCTTAAGTCGCTCACCCTGTAGAGCATGCCGTCTTCTTTTATAAACTACTTCGCGTTGGGCATTCATTACGTCATCATACTCCAGAAGTCGTTTACGAATACCAAAGTTATTCTCTTCTACTTTTTTCTGTGCCCGTTCAATAGATTTGGTCATCATAGAATGCTGGATCACTTCTCCTTCTTCAAGACCCATTCTATCCATCATTTTTGCAACCCTGTCTGAACCAAAAAGCCGCATTAAGTTATCTTCCAAAGAGACATAAAATTGTGAACTTCCAGGATCTCCCTGACGGCCCGATCGACCTCTCAACTGCCTGTCTACCCTTCTGGAGTCGTGTCTTTCCGTACCTACGATAGCCAAGCCCCCTGCCTTTTTGACTTCTTCAGATAATTTTATATCCGTACCTCGTCCTGCCATGTTTGTTGCAATGGTTACGATACCTGCAATACCTGCTTCTGCTACAATATCCGCTTCTTTTTTATGCAGTTTCGCATTCAAAACATTGTGTGGAATTTTTCGTATACCCAGCATTCTTGATAGTAATTCAGATATTTCCACAGAGGTGGTACCAATAAGTACCGGTCTTTTTTGTTCCGAGAGTTTGGTAACTTCGTCAATAATGGCGTTGTATTTTTCTCTTTTGGTCTTATAGATAAGATCGTTTCTATCATCCCTCGTAATAGGTCTGTTTGTAGGGATCTCCATAACATCCAATTTATAGATCTCCCATAATTCACCTGCTTCCGTTACGGCGGTACCGGTCATACCTGAAAGCTTTTTGTACATTCTGAAATAATTCTGTAAAGTAACCGTAGCAAAAGTCTGTGTCATTGCTTCGATTTTTACATTCTCTTTGGCTTCAATAGCCTGGTGTAATCCGTCTGAATACCTGCGCCCGTCCATAATACGCCCGGTCTGTTCATCAACTATCATCACCTTATTCTCAATAACTACATACTCCACGTCTTTTTCGAAGAGCGTATATGCCTTTAACAGCTGGCTCATAGTGTGGATACGTTCGCTTTTTATTGCAAAATCTTTGAATAATTCCTCTTTTTCTGATGCTTCCTTTTCGATTTCCAGATTTTGATTTTCAATTTTAGCAATTTCACTTCCAATATCCGGCATTACAAAAAAATCTTTTTGGTGATCTCCCGAAATATATTCAATGCCTTTATCTGTAAGTTCAATCTGGTTGTTCTTTTCGTCGATAACGAATAATAATTCCGCATCTACCTGAGGCATTTCCCGATTGTTATCCTGCATATAAAAATTCTCAGTTTTTTGAAGGAGTTGTTTTATGCCTTCTTCACTTAGAAATTTAATAAGGGCTTTATTCTTGGGTAAGCCTCTGTGGACCCTAAGCAATTGAAAACCACCTTCTTTGGTATTTCCAGCGGAGATTTCTTTTTTGGATTCTGCCAGAACTCCAGTAAGGTACTGACGTTGTTTTTGAACAATGTCTGAAACTTTGGGCTTCAATTCATTAAATTCATGACGATCTCCTTCAGGCACAGGCCCGGAGATGATTAACGGAGTACGGGCATCATCAACCAGCACAGAATCGACCTCATCTACAATGGCATAATGATGTGGCCGTTGTACAAGGTCGCCAGGTGTATGGGCCATGTTATCTCTAAGGTAATCGAATCCAAATTCGTTGTTGGTTCCATAGGTAATATCTGCGTTGTAAGCTGCTCTTCTCCCTTCAGAATTAGGTTGATGCTTGTCTATACAGTCCACGGAAAGTCCATGAAATTCAAATATTGGTGCCATCCACGCACTATCCCTTTTAGCCAGATAGTCATTTACAGTAACCAAATGGGCCCCTTTTCCTGCTAGCGCATTCAGGTACATTGGCAGCGTAGCAACAAGTGTTTTACCTTCACCGGTCTGCATTTCTGCAATTTTACCCTGATGCAAAGCAATCCCTCCGATTAACTGTACGTCATAGTGTACCATATCCCAGGTGACTTCCTTTCCTGCGGCATCCCATGCGTTTAGCCATAGGGCATTATCACCCTCCAGACTTACATATTCTTTGGAGCCAGATAGCAATCTGTCAAATTCTGAGGCTTCAACAGTAATAGTTTCATTATTTACAAATCGCTTTGTGGTTTCTTTAATTACCGCAAAGGCTTCAGGAAGAATCTCGTTTAAAGTGATTTCGGTAATTTTATAGACCTCGTCTTCAAGTTTATCAATTTCCGCATATATTTCCTCATTTCTGTCAATATCCAGAGAGGATTTTACTTCTTCTTTCAATATGTCAATCTGCTTCTGAAGTTCTTCAGATGCTTTTGATATTGTTAGTTTGAACTCTTTTGTTTTTTGCCTAAGTGCATTATGGTCCAAGCTTTCAACCGCTGCCTCAAAGGATTTTATCTCCTCTAAACGAGGTTGTAGTTCCTTAACATCCTTCTTAGCCTTGTCACCTACAAATGCCTTGATGACTGAATTTAAAATACTCATATATTATTCATGTTTTGATAGCATGCTCTTCAGGACTTAAAGTGCAAGTTATTAAGTCCTAAAAATGAGCAATATGCTATAGAATTGTAATATCCTTTTTAAAGCAAAAGGTATTCCAGATTTAAAATTCCTCCTTAAACTTCATTAAACCTGTCAAAATTACATAAAAAAAAAGCCTCAAATGAGACTTTTAATAGGTTTTAGGAAACTTCTTTAATATTCATCCTCATTCCAGAGGTAATCTTCTTCTGTAGGGTAATCCGGCCATATTTCTTCAATTGATTCGTATATCTCACCGCCTTCTTCCTCCATAGATTGTAAATTTTCAACGACTTCCAAAGGAGCTCCAGTTCTAATAGCATAATCTATTAATTCGTCTTTAGTAGCTGGCCAGGGTGCATCGCTTAAATAAGATGCTAGTTCTAATGTCCAATACATGGCTTAATTCTGATTTTAAAATTTTTGCAAAAATAGATTTTAAACCCACATTGCCAAGTAAAATCTGAATAAATTCACTTATTTTATCAACAATTTAAGGTTTTGATAATTTCATAACGGAGAAAAAGTGTAATTATTAGCCATTTTTCTTGGGAATCCACTTTATTTCATCCGCCTTCAAATCGTATGACAACTTCCGTGCCAATACAAATAAATAGTCTGAAAGACGGTTGAGGTAAGTTAAAACTATGCTGTCAACAGGTTCATTTTCATGTAGTAGTGATACCATTCGCTCTGCTCTTCTGCAAATAGTACGAGCAATATGACAGTATGACACTGTTGTGTGACCGCCGGGCAGGATAAAATGGGTCATTGGTGGCATGGTTTCATTCATAATGTCCATTTCATTTTCTAATTGCTCTACATCTGAAATGCTTATCAAAGGGATATTCAGACGATCTTTTCCACTTTTTAATTGTGCTTTTTCAGGGTCCGTGGCTAAAATAGCACCTACGGTAAACAATTTATCCTGGGTAGTAATAAGAATCGCTCTGGAATGCTCATCCATTTCCTGATCCCTTAGGAGGCCAAGCCATGAATTTAGTTCATCCACAGTGCCATAACCGTTAATGCGAATATGATGTTTGGCAACCCTTGTACCTCCAAAAAGTGATGTTGAGCCCTTGTCTCCGGTTTTGGTATATATTTTCATAGGCTATTTTAGAACTTTTGAGTTGCAAGTTAGGAAATTGGCTTTATATGTAATTTTTACTCTGTGATAAATAGGAAACCATAAAAGATTCACTCTTTTTCCTTCCGCTCATAACCATCCATGAATTTCCTTGATTTTCTTTTCTTAGAGCTTTTTTTACCAAGAATAGAAATGACTAAATAGATAAGGACCACTGCGGCTAATATGTAATAGATACTGTTATTCATAGTTCATAAATAATCTTTCTTAAAGTTAAGAGTTTAAATTCGAATCTTAAAATGTTCCCGGGCTTGTGTTTTATGGAAAAAAAGAAGGCCGCCAAAATAAATATCAGCGCTAACTGTTACAAAATCTGCAAGAAGTAATTTATTCCACAGTTCTTTCGAGGCTTTGTTTTTCCTGATATCGCCAATATATATTATTCCCTTGGGTTGTTGTTTGGCGTAGTTTTCCATAGCCAAAATTTGAGATTCTTTAACCAGTTTCCCATAGTATTTTATATCAAATGGCTCTTTAAAGGAAAGTGATGGAAATTCGTCTTTCACTTTATTTCTTAAAAGCTCATCTCCCTCTTCAAAACCTATACTATTTGGTTTGAAGTAATTTAGGCATTTGAAAAATATATTCAGTGATTTTGATCTGCAGTATTTATGTTTTATATAAAGACCCTTTGTAACAAAGCGGTAAATAAACGGAGAATGAATTCCGTGCTGGTTAGTTGCCTTAAACCAAAATTTCAGATAGTGAAAGGTATTGGACATTAAAGTAAATTCTAATTATCAGTAAATTTGAATAGTGCAATTACAACTATTTGAATTAGTCTTCCAATAGCGCTGAAAGCTCAAACCATCGCTCTGTTTTGTCCTCAAGATTTTTTATAATATCTTTTAATCTTATTGATAAAAGATCTATTTCTTCTCCCGATAGAGCAGTATTAGCAAATTCATTTTGAAGCTCCTTCTTTTGATTTTCTAAATTCTGAATAGACTTTTCCAGTTTGTTATACTCTTTTTGCTCCTCAAAAGACAGTTTTTTGCTTTTGTCATCAGACCGCCAGGAACTTTTATTTGTTTTATTTTGGGTACTATTCCCCTTTTCCGCCCTTTGTTCTATAACTGCACTGTCTTCATATGCCCTGTGATCTGAATAATTCCCCGGGAAATCTTCAACAATTCCATTCCCCTTAAATATAAACAAATGATCTACTATCTTATCCATAAAATAGCGGTCATGAGATACTACCAGCAGGCATCCGGGAAAGTCCAGCAAAAAGCTCTCAAGGATATTTAAGGTAATAATATCCAGATCATTGGTTGGCTCATCCAGGATCAGGAAATTAGGATTCTGGATAAGGACGGTACATAAATACAATCTCTTTCGTTCCCCACCACTCAGTTTTTCTACAAAATCATATTGTTTCTTTCTATCAAATAAAAATCGTTCCAAAAGCTGTTGAGCCGAGAGTTGTCTACCTTTTTTTAAAGGAATATAATCCCCGAATTCTCGAATGACATCAATTACTTTCTGACCTTCTTTTATTGTAATTCCATTTTGGGTATAGTATCCGAATTTAATGGTCTCTCCAACTACAATTTTTCCACTATCCGGCTGTTCAAAGCCTGTGACAATATTCAGGAAAGTAGATTTGCCAGTACCGTTTTTACCAATAATTCCGATTCGTTCTCCCCTTAAAAAATTATAATCAAATTTATCGAGTAAGATAATTCCCGGGTAGGCTTTAGAGACTTTATGAAGTTCCAGAATTTTACTGCCCATACGCTCCATATTTATCTCCAATTGAATTTCATGGTTCTCTCTCCGTTGGTGTGCCTTTTCTTTGATGCTATGGAAATCATCAATACGCGATTTGGATTTTGTGGTTCTTGCTTTAGGCTGTCTTCGCATCCAGTCCAGCTCTTTTTTATAAAGCAATTTGGATTTATGTTGTTCTACCGCTTCGCGTTCCAATCTGCCTTCTTTTTTCTCCAGGTAGTAGGCATAATTTCCTTTGTATGAATAAAGCTGACCATTATCTAGTTCCAGGATCTCATTACAAATCCTTTCCAGAAAATACCTGTCATGAGTAACCATAAAAAGAGTTATCTTTTTACGACTAAAATAATCTTCGAGCCATTCTATCATCTCCAGATCTAAATGATTTGTGGGTTCATCCAGAATTAATAGATCTGGCTCATTCAACAGGGCATTGGCCATTGCCAGTCTCTTTTTTTGGCCACCGGATAGACTGCTTACTTTGGCCTTAAGATTTTCTAGTCTTAATTTGGAAAGAATTTGTTGGTATTGCGTTTCAAAATCCCAGGCGTTACTCCTTTCCATAGACTCGAAAGCTTTTTGGTAAGCTTCTTCATTTTCGGGATTGTCCAGAGCTGCTTCATAGGCAGCAATAATCTTTAGAATCTCATTGTCAGATTCCAAAATGGTTTGCTCTACGGTTAGTTGAGGATTAAGATCTGGTTCTTGTTCCAGAAAAGATATTCGAATTCCTTTACGGTAGTTTACGGCACCGCCATTTGGGACATCTTTCCCTGCCAGAATATTTAAAATTGCAGTTTTACCTTCTCCGTTTCGGGCAACCAGCGCAATTTTCTGATTCTTATTTATGCCAAACGAGAGGTCTTCGAACAGGACTAATTCTCCATATGATTTGGCTATATTTTCTACGGAAACCAAATTCATTGGAGACCTGGGTTGGAATTTGTGAAATAGCGGTAAAGTAAGGCATATCTATGACCAAGTATGGCAAATACAACTGCTATTAGCGGAGAAAATTGTTGAATTTGAAAAATCCAAAGTACCAGGGTAATAGCCATTAAAACGAGTAGTATCAGAATATATTTACCCATCCATTTTGGGATTCGGTCTTTTCTTAGGAGAAAATAACAAGCTACAATATTGAATGGAAATGCCCATAGGATATTAAAATTATTTGCGGTTGCCGAATGATCGGTCAGAAACCATAGGTAGAAAATGAGTAATCCTGCAGATCCGGTAGTCAGAAATAAAAAAAAGTCGAGCCTCCTGCTCCGTGTACCATTTCTTAGATCTATATATGATATTGCGAGAGTAAAGAGTAATAAAAGAACTAACCAAAAAAGCGGTGATAGGCCAAAATTATTAATAAATTTTTTGTTGTTATAATCCAGAACGGCACGTTCCCGAAGGACCAAAGGGCTCCCGGTCAAAGTTGTATTATTCATTTGTAGCATAACATATTTGGGCAGGAACATATATTCTTCAGGGGCAGCTTCCCTATCTATCACGGACCCCAGAGCAAGGTCTATGCCAAAACTTGACCATGAATTTGTAAGCAGATTTTGTTGTATCAGATCTCTGAAAGTGTAGTGGTTTTTAAGATGCTCTCCATTAAATTCAAGGCTGTTTCCAAGAACTTTTTTTAATACCTCTGGTAATTTAGTAGCACAATTATCAAATAAGAAGTCGTATTTATAATCCCTGTTTTCGGGCTTTCGGTTGTTTTCTAAAAACCGGAATAGGGCGTTTTGTTCTTCCCGATCAAGATTTAATATTTGTTCTTTTACCCATCTGTTTTCAAGTTCATAAGTAAAGAGGAAATCTGAAAATTTTGACACACTTAAGGAATAAAGCAATTTCCCGCTGGCAAATTTATAATAGAAGTTAGGGGTATTAAAATCAAAAGTTCCGTAATTATAAACCCAATTTATTCCTTGATCAGTGTCCTGAACTCGAAAAGCACTATGCCCGAAACTCGAATACAGATCCTGACCTGAGTCACATGTAATTATGCTAATTTGGGCATTATCTGATAATTGAGCCTGAAGCGAAAAACCAAAAAAGGTGATCCATAATATGTTAAGGAAGCGAAGTTTTTTAAATTGAATTCTTAGTGCTCTGATCACTTGTGGAATAACTATTAACGGCAAATATCCGAATAAAATATGTTAAGAAAGAGTTAGAATAAAAATTATATTATTTTTACTGAAACAGCCAGCCATGAAGAAACATATTCCACAGTTTATTACAATGCTTAATATTTTATGTGGATGTATTGCTACAGTGTTTGCTGTTTTAAATATGTTGGAACTTGCGGCAATTTTTGTTTTTCTGGGAATTGTTTTCGATTTCTTTGACGGACTTGCTGCAAGATTGCTGGATGCACAGAGCGAATTAGGAATCCAGCTCGATTCGTTAGCTGATCTTATAACTAGTGGCCTTGTTCCGGGTATTGTTATGTTTCAACTGCTTGCTATGTCTCAAACCGGTGGATGGAATCTCGATTTATCAGGTACCTCAGAAGCTTTAACATGGACCGGATTTAAAATTTCATTCCTGCCTTTTTTTGGTTTTTTAATTACTCTGGCTTCTGCTTACAGATTGGCAAAATTTAATATTGACGAAAATCAAGCTACCTCATTTATTGGTCTTCCAACACCGGCAAATGCCTTATTTATACTTTCACTTCCGTTAATACTATTATACCAGGGAAACGACTATTTAAATCAAATAATTCTAAATCCATGGTTTCTGATAATAATTACCATTCTGAGTTCCTATCTGTTAAATTCGAGGATAGAATTATTCACTTTAAAATTTAAGAACTGGAGTTTTAAAGATAATGCCCTGCGCTATATCTTTGTTATTGTAAGTTTAGTCTTACTTTTGACTATGAAAATTTTAGCGGTGCCTGCCATTGTGTTTTTTTATATCGTTAGTTCTATGGTATATAAGATTGGTGACAGATAAATTCTAATAGGAATAGAAATCAATTTTCGTTCGCTCCCCTATAATCCAGGCGTTACCAAATATGTTTATTGCTTGGTCATAGTAGAAGCAGTATTTTAAAAATCCAATTTCTTTTTACGAAGTTCAAAATTCTGTCCCAAATAGACTTTACGTACCATTTCGTCTTCTGCAAGATCTTCAGGTACGCCCGATTTTAAAATGCCACCTTCAAACATCAGGTAAGATCGTTCTGTTATTGCAAGGGTTTCCTGAACATTATGATCAGTGATTAGGATACCAATATTCTTATCTTTTAATTGAGCCACAATTCGCTGAATATCTTCAACCGCAACCGGGTCAACACCAGCAAACGGTTCATCCAGTAGTATAAATTTAGGGTCAGTAGCCAGGGCTCTTGCTATTTCTGTACGTCTGCGTTCACCACCGGATAATAAATCTCCTCTATTCTTTCTAATATGCCCCAGTCCAAACTCCTCTATAAGCGACTCCATTTTCATGTGTTGCTCTTTTTTACTCAGTTTAGTAAGTTGTAAAACACTTAAGATATTATCCTCAATACTTAATTTTCTAAATACCGAAGCCTCCTGGGCTAAATAGCCTATACCGTTTTGAGCCCTTTTATACATCGGAAATTTTGTGATCTCAGTATCATCTAAAAAAATCTGTCCTCCATTGGGTTTAATAAGCCCTACAATCATGTAGAAGCAGGTAGTCTTTCCGGCTCCATTCGGACCCAGCAGCCCAACTATTTCACCCTGGTTAACCTCCAGGGAAATACCCTTGACCACCTTGCGCCCTCTGTAGGCTTTCATTATGTTATCTGCTCTTAATTTCATTCAGAAGAATTATCTTTCAAATCTAAGTCATTCTACTTTCTACTGTTCAGAATTATAGTTTTTTTAACCTTATTGTAACTCCAGTTGTTCCCAATAATTCTTTGATTTTTTCATCCAAAACACCTTTGCTTTAGGCTTTCGTATCCAGCTTGAAGATTCTCTTTATTATTATCTGCTAACAATTTCCCATCCATTTTAGAACGGCAGGTATTAAACTTCTCACTTGATTTTGACATTTTTATTTTCTTTTTTTGCTTCTCTCTGTAATACAACTTTTGAAATGTAAATGCTTATCTGGTAAAGTATAAGAACAGGTACAGCTACTATAATCTGACTTGCCACATCCGGAGGTGTGATAACAGCAGAAAGGATAAGTACAATAACGAGAGCGATTTTTCGATATTTTTTAAGTATCTCCGGGGTAACCAACCCAACTTTCGTAAGAAAGAATATAATTATTGGTAGTTC
>RCNE010001307.1_pt1 | contig 17650 bp, 14 predicted proteins | sample 2041361 | NCBI WGS metagenome assembly RCNE01 (sample SAMN09708229, study PRJNA481090) | Marine sediment metagenome, whole genome shotgun sequencing project.
TTTTCTGCAGGAAGACAAAGGTCCTGAGCTGGCTAACGCTGCGATCGAATTTATACGGTCCACTTAGAAAATATGGCGTTGTTCTTTTTGTTTTCTATTTCCAATATCAATTAGCGTTCTCTCTTAAAGTATTTATACTTTAACGTAAGTGTCTCGATTGCCAGCTGGTTCGAAGTGCCATATAAAGTAGCCAGCTCCCAGGATATTGGATACGCCCCAATAATATTCCAGGATGCCAGGGTTTCCCCGTTTCCACCAAAGAAAGCAATTTGAATATCCATGGGGTTATAGTCGAAATCCTCGAAGGAATTCTTACACCAGGCTTCAGCGTCTGATGCGATGCAGCGCATCCAGCTTCTTTACCGGATCGAACGCAAGATCAAAAACGACAGCCCGGAGCAACGACACGCAGTACGGCAGCAACGTTCATTGCCAGAACTCGATGACTTTAGACAGTGGCTCGATAAGCACCTGGTTGTGGTACCTCCCAAATCGGTATTAGGCAAGGCCATGAACTACGCTGATAGACAATGGCCAAAGTTTATAGCCTACACACTTGATGGCCGGCTGCGCATTGACAACAACTTAACTGAAAACACAATTAGACCGTTCGTGATTGGGCGTAAAAGCCAGTGCAAACTTATACAGCCTGATCGAAACAGCGAAGGCCAATGGCATCGAACCGTATCGCTATTTAAGAACGGTCTTTACTGAGCTACCCAAGGCCGGCTCGCTTGAAAACATTGAGGCCTTGTTGCCGTTCGAGCAAAAACCGGCGTATGATGAATCGGTCTGAAATTAGACTGGTCGCTTACCGCAAAACTCAGCAAATTTAATTTCGATTAAAAAAGTACCCCCTCCGGAAATCCATACGGGGTAAAGGATCTAGCGGTTTTTTCCCCATTACGAGGGAAAACCCTAGGATCCCATAATCGAAACGGCCAAGGCCGACGGTCTTGAATCTTACGCGTACCTCAAGACGCTGCTTACCGAGTTGCCGAAAGCCGGTACCGTTGAAGACATCGAAGCGTTGCTGCCGATAGCTTCGGTAACCAGGCAGCGTGAAGCTGCTTAGTCGTGCTGTTTACAATGCAAGAGCGTCGAAGATGGATCGCTTACACATTCCACGAGCGAAAATTTGCATAAAGGAGTTAACGTGACTCACAAACTCATCCCTCTTATCAGCCTGGCGCTGCTCGTTTGCAGCCCATTCGCGTTCGCCGATGTCATCCGCAGCGAGGCCAACAATGGCAATCTCGTTATGGAAGGCGTACCCAAGATCCCGGCCTCGGTGGTCGCGGACCTCAACCGCTACCAAAACGTCCGCTCGGCGGGTTTCCAGGGCTGGACACAAGACGGCGAGGGCATTTTTGTCACGACACGTTTTGGTGATGTCAGCCAAATTCATCATGTCGGCCATCCGGGTGGAGCGCGAACTCAACTGACATTTTTTGATGAGCCGGCGGACGGCGTTTCACGTCAACCACAGGGTTCCAGAATGATTTTTACGATGGATGCAGGTGGCAGCGAGTTCTCACAGATTTTTATGCTGGACCCTGACGGTACCGATGAAGCACAGATGTTAACCGACGGTGAGTCACGCAACGGTGCGGTGGTATGGGACCGGCGCGGCAAGATGATCGCCTACCAAAGCACGCGCCGAAACGGTGCTTCGAATGACGTCTGGACGATGAACGTGGATAGCCCGGAAACTGCTGACATAGCTCTCGAATCGCCGGATGGCACCTGGTGGGGTCCGGAGGATTTTTCGCCGGATAACGAGAAGTTGTTGATCTTGAACTACGTCGGTAACGCTGACTCCAGAATTCACCTGTTGGATCTGGACAGTGGTGACAGGCGCATGCTGGCCGGTAATCCGGAAAATCCCAGCTCCAATTTTCCGGTGGCGTTCGACCGCGAAGGTAAAGGGTTTTTCTACATTACCGATGTTAACGGGCAGTTTCAGCAACTGGCCTGGCAGTCCCTGAAAAAGGGCTCCTCTCCGGATTTTGTGACAGCTGACATTCCCTGGCATGTTGAAAACGGGGCTGTGAGCGATGACCGCACCCGCGCCGCCTTTACAGTGAACAACAACGGTTTTTCCCAGCTCTATCTTATGGACACGCACAGCCGGAAATACCGGGCCGTGGATACTCTGCCCACCGGCCTGGTCCGCGGCCTGGAGTTTAGCCCCGACGGCAGCCGACTGGGAATGACGCTGAATACGTCGCAAACTCCCAGTGACTCTTTCGTGCTGGCAATGGGTGAAGGTCCGCTTGAGTTTGGCAAGCTCACACGCTGGACTTACAGCGAACTGGGCAGGCTGGATACCGACACCTTCATTCAACCGGAACTGGTTTCCTATCCCACCTTCGACAGCAATTCAGGCGGACCGGAATCCATCCCGGCCTGGGTTTACAAGCCCAGGGCCGAGGGCCTTCACCCGGTAATTATCGTCATTCATGGGGGCCCGGAGGGCCAGTCGCGACCCTCATTCAGTTCTACCTATCAACTGTGGTTGCAGAAACCTGGCGCCGCAGTAATCCGGCCGAACGTGCGGGGCTCTGATGGTTACGGCAAGCACTACATGTCGCTGGATAATGGTTTCAAGCGCGAAGACTCGGTGAAAGACATCGGTGCTTTGCTGGACTGGATCGCCACCCAGCCCGACCTGGACGAGAATCGGGTGGCTGTTTTTGGTGGCAGTTACGGTGGTTACATGGCGCTGGCTAGTGCCGTGCATTACAGCGATCGCCTGAAAGCCGCAGTGGATATTATCGGCATCAGCAATTTCGTCACTTTCCTGGAGAATACCCAGGACTACCGCCGCGACCAGCGCCGTGCCGAGTACGGCGATGAGCGAGATCCCGCCATGCGGGCACACCTTGAGTCAATCAGTCCGCTGAATCATGTCGACAAAATCAATATCCCGATGTTTGTGGTGCAGGGTGAGAATGACCCGCGTGTGCCGGTGACCGAAGCTGTACAAGTCGTGAAGGCCCTGCGAGAACAAAACGTACCGGTCTGGTACATGAATGCACTGAACGAGGGACATGGCTACCGCAAGAAAGAAAATCGCGATGTGTTTACTCAGGCGACTGTGATGTTTTTTATGAAGTACTTGTAAGGGCGCAACGATGATGCCCAGCACCTTGCGGATAGGTTGCCGCTATCGAAGCTGGTGCACAAATGCATTTTCTCTACCGTCTTCACTCTCATCAAGCCGTGGCAAATTGAGACCTGATACCCCCTGAAAACTGCTTTCCATATTCTCATGGCCCAAGAAGTTTACGGCAAAGTAAAATGCCGTTGGTGGAGTATGATCGACCCTGGAAAAACTTGATTCAACCATACAACTATTTTTTTAACCCCTGGTGGGTAGTGACTGACTCGATGCAGGATAGTGAATTCTTAATTACACCATCGGAGCTATGCAAGTCTCTGTGCGTGAAGCCAATCGTGATGTGCGGAGAATAGTCATTAAGAAACGCAGGTACTTCGCCTCCTGATATGTGATAGGCCAGCGCAATTTGCTTTCTTAGCACTACCAGATCATCAGAACTGATTACCAGAAAAAACGTCCGGGCGATTTCTCCATTCAGGATGGTTTTTGACTCGCCAAGGCATTCGATCTTGAAGCTGTGCTGTTGGATATGAGTTGCAGCGATCAAATTGATTTGTTGTATCGAGATATTAGATGACAATCGCTCGAATTCAGGAGGTGTCACTACCGTGACGTGGGCTTCGCCTCTGTGTTTCAAAGAAACATTGAACGTATTTTCGAGGTTCTCTCGAAGTCGTTCGGTCGGTGCAAACGGAATGTTCATCGCGAGATAGCTTGCGTATTTTCCGGTCCCCGTGTGGGGCACAAACTCAACGGACTCCGCACGGTAAATATCAGCACTCAAAACGTAACCGGTGCCCGAGTGCACGCCTGTGGACGCTGCGCGCTGCGGTTTATCAGGGTCAGGTTGTGCCGGGTCTGACACGTTCTTTTGGGGTTGAGTCTCCGCCGTTGGAAGCGATGACGGCGCATCTGGTGTTCTGGTGGATTTCGGAGCCTGTACGGAGTCAGTCGAGGATGGCTGCCCTGTGGCTGATTGCCCCATTGTTGATTGTATTGGGGCTGATGGAACCTGTCCAAAATACCCACAGCCGGGAAGTATGAGCAAAGTCGTGGCGCAGACTAACGCGCGACACAATAGAAATCGGCGCATGGCCTCGGTTCTGTATTAATGCGGGGTTGGTGCCCAGGGGGAGACTTCTCCCACATCCTTTCGAATACTAGCACCTGAAGCTAGCGCGTCTACCAATTCCGCCACCTGGGCAATCGAGGGCGAGACTGTACCCACACCGTGTTTTCTTGTCAATCCACTGGTGGTTTTTATGTGTCAAATTTGCAGGTTGTTTGTTAACCTCAGTCGGTGAAAACGCCAGAATCGATGGGTTACCCCCTTGAGGTGTCAGGTGCGCAAATGAGCGACTTGGTGGGGACGGTCATGGCGCACCTTATGCCCATTATTGACTCGGTTGAAACAACCCCGGTTGACTCGAGCGCCCGGATTTCGCCCGAACAACTGAACCGACTGCGTGAGCCTTTGCCACAGAGTGGCGACAGTTTGGAGCCCGTATTAACCACCTTGCTCCAGGACGCCATGAAGGCCTCTCTAAGCCCTGTTTCGGGTGGATTCATGGGCTATGTTCCCGGCGGCGGGATTTTCTATGCTGCACTCGCTGACCTCATTTCCGGAACCATCAATCGATTCGTCGGTGCGGCTCCCGTTGCCCCGGGGCTCAGCGAGATTGAAGCCAATGTCATCCGCTGGTTCGTTGGCATTCTCGGGCTGCCCGGAAGTTCACGAGGTTTTATGACCTCGGGCGGATCATTAGCCAATCAGTCCGCTTTGACAGTTGCGAGAACAGTGACTTGCGGAGAAAGCTTCCAGGACGCGGTCATCTACCTCTCCGATCAGGCCCACAACTGCCTGTCGAAGGCGGCCCGGCTGTGTGGGTTTCCCTCACGCAATATCCGGATTATTGAGTCAGACGCGCGCTATCGGCTGTCTGTACCTGCGCTCAAGCGTGCCATTGACCATGACCGCAACGCCGGGCTCACTCCGATGTTCCTGGCGGCGAGCGCGGGCACCACCAACACGGGGGCCATTGACCCGCTCGATGAGCTTGCCGCGTTGTGCCGGCGGGAAAAGCTCTGGTTTCACGTGGATGCCGCTTATGGTGGATTTTTCATGCTCACCGAAAGGGGGCGAGCCCGGCTTCGCGGCATCTCGCAGGCCGATTCGGTGGTGCTGGATCCCCATAAAACACTGTTTCTGCCCTATGGTACCGGGGCCTTGCTGGTACGTGACGGCGCCTGGCTCAAGCAGACCTATCAAGCGGAGGCCGACTACCTGCCGGACACCATGGCTGGTGATGAAATCATGGATTTCCGCGACATTTCACCGGAACTGACTCGACCTTTCCGGGGATTACGCGTATGGTTGCCGCTGAAAATCCATGGCGCGGAGGTTTTTTCCGCGTACCTGGATGAGAAGATGGATCTGGCAAACCTGGTGAGTAATGAACTCGCGGCCAATCCCGCACTCGAAATTCTGGCCGCGCCCGAACTTTCAATTCTGGCTTTTGCGATGGCACCAAAACCCAACGAATCGTTGGACGCCCGCAATGACCGAAGCAGACGCCTCTTATCGCTTGTCAATGAGAAGAACCGGGTACACCTGACGGGAACCGTGTTAGGCGAACTGTATGTTTTGCGCGTGGCCATTGGCGTTTATCGCACCCATTTATCCCACATTAACAGGCTGCTTGCCGACGTGCAGGCCGCCATCAAAGAAATAGAAGACTTGAATGACTAAAAAAACAAACTGGAAAGACAACGACCCTAAAGCATCGCGTGAAGCGAAACGCTACGAACACCCGGTACCCAGCCGGGACTATATTCTCAAAACCATGGACGTGTACAACGCGCCATTGGATGCCGATAAACTTTACGGCCTCATGGGTGTTAAGACCCAGCGAGACAAGGGTGCCGTAACCAATCGACTGAAAGCGATGGTGCGGGACGGACAAATTCTGCGAAACCGTAAGGGCGATTTTTGCCTGGTCGATCGAATACCTGTACTGACAGGGCAAATCATGGCACACCGCGATGGCTTCGGTTTTGTGCGTATTCCGGATCAGGAGGACGACGTTTATTTGTCGCCCCGACAAATGATGTCTGTGTTTCATGGCGACCGCGTAGCTATACGTGTTACCGGGCACGATCGCCGCGGCCGTCAGGAAGGACGCGTGGTCGAAGTGCTCGCTCGCCGCAGCGAGGAGTTTGCGGGACGCTATATCAAGGAAGGTGGCGTTGGCTTCGTCATTCCTGAAAACCCGAGAATTACGCACCATCTTGTCATCCCCAAAGGTAAGGCCATGGGGGCAAAAGCCGGACAGATGGTGGTGGCTAAACTTGTGCAGATGCCAAGCTCTCAACACCAGGCTATTGCACACATTATCGAAGTGTTGGGTGAAGTAACCAAGCCGGGCATTGAAACGGACATGGCCATTCGTACGTACGGTTTACCCTACGAATTTCCACAGGACGTAATAGAACAAACCGATGCGTTTTCCGCACGCGTTACGCCAAGTGCAAAAAATGGACGGCTGGATCTTCGCAAACTGCCATTGGTCACCATCGACGGTGCCGATGCCAGAGACTTTGACGACGCCGTTTACGCAGAGCCGCTAAAAGAGGGCGGCCACCGTCTTATCGTTGCCATCGCCGATGTGGCGCATTACGTAGAACTGGATACACCTCTCGACGAGGAGGCTATTAAACGCGGCACTTCGGTTTACTTTCCCAATCGTGTTATTCCGATGTTGCCGGAAGCGCTGTCTAACGGTTTGTGCTCCCTGAAGCCTCAGGTAGACCGGCTATGTCTGGTATGCGACATGCATATTAGTGAACAGGGCAAAGTGACGCAGAGTCACTTCGCCAAAGCGCTCATGCATTCGGCTGCGCGCCTTACCTATAACGAAGTCTATGAAATCGTCTGGAACGACAACTCAGCGCTGCGCAAGAAACGCGCGAAGTTGATCCCGCATCTGGAAGATCTCAGAGCCGTGTACGAAAGCCTTGGCAAGGCGCGTGAACGTCGCGGTTCAATTGAACTCGACCTGCCTCAGTCCCGCTTCGAATTTAACGACGATGGCAGCGTGGCTGCCGTCGTGCGCTACCCCCGCAATCACGCCCATCGACTCATTGAAGAGTGCATGGTTACCGCAAACGTTGAGGCCGCGCGTTTTTTGAAACGGGTCAAGTTACCCGCGCTTTACCGCAATCATCCACCGCCGGATGAAGATCGCATTGAGAAGCTGTCCAGTTTTTTGCAGACCGTGGGGATGTCTATTCCCCGACGCGAACAAGTCACGCCAAAAGACTTGAGAAAAGTGGCGGCCGAGATGAGTGAACGACCGGATTCTGCGGCGCTGAGTATGACGCTGCTTCGTGCCATGATGCAGGCCGTATACGAACCCAAGTGTGACGGCCATTTTGGTTTGGCACTTAAGGAATACGCACATTTCACTTCACCCATTCGGCGCTATCCGGATTTGCTGGTTCACCGCGCCATTGCGCATGCGCTGGCTGGCGGTAAACCGAAAAACTATGCGTATAGACTGCCGCAGATGGAAGAGTTTGGTCAGCAGTGTTCGATGACCGAGCGGCGGGCCGAAGAGGCCAGCAGAGATGTCGAGAAGTGGCTCAAATGTGAGTACATGCTCGACAAGGTGGGTGAAGAGTTTGAGGGTACTGTGGTCGCGGTCACAGAGTTTGGTCTGTTTGTTGAAATCAGCGACCTGCTCGTCGAAGGCCTGGTCCATGTTACGGCGTTGGGTAACGATTATTATACGTTCGACAATGCCCGTCATCAGCTGGTCGGTCGACGCAGTGGCGACAGCTACTCTCTGGGTCAAACTGTGCGGGTCAGGGTTGCGGGCGTAAGCATGGAAGATCGCAAGATCGATTTCGACATGCAAACATCGGACAGTCATCGCAAAAAGGTCGGCACGAATTACAAAGACAAACGTCCTGGAAAAAAATCCGGAAAGCCTCGGCCCGCAAAGAAAAAACCGTCCGGCTCAAAGTCGGGACGATCCAAAAAATCACGCGGCAAGCGCTAGCTCGCATTATTCATGAGTGCGCTGACAAGATGTATTTGGAGCACGAATAGAGGAACGAAATGACCATTGGGCACACACAGTCTGTTAGTTTCCGCATGACGGTTTTTCGATTACTGTGGCGCGGCCATTTGCGACGATCCCTCTTGAGCCGTAGATCACTATGGCTCGGCGAGCGATCACCGCAACGGACCACGCGAGCAACCGAAAACTCCGCCAACTCATGAATAATACGGGCCAGGTCTGGTATGTCTGAAAAAGAAATGGTGTTCGGCCTGCATGCCGCCATGCACGTATTAGATTCATCACCCGAACGCGTGCTTGCTGCTTTCGTTCAGGAGGGGCGCACAGATTCGCGCCTTGAACAGGTGCAATTGGCGCTGGACGTATGCGGTTGCCATGTGACATCACTGTCGAAGAGTCAGCTCGATCGGTTAGCGGTCGGTGGTCGCCATCAGGGCATAATTCTGGAGGTGCGCGCAGCCAGCGCACTGAGCGAGTCGGATCTGATGGAGCTGGTAACAAAGGCGGGCGACGGCGTGCTCTTGCTTGTTCTCGATGGCGTTCAGGATCCCCGTAATCTGGGCGCCTGCCTCAGAGTGGCAGACGGTGCCGGAGTAACCGCCGTTGTAGCACCCAAGAACCGCGCTGCGGGGTTAACTGTTTCTGCAAAGAAAGTCGCGTCTGGCGCGGCTGTCCCCTTTGTTCAGGTGACCAATCTCGCGCGGTGCCTGAGAGCCTTGAAGGACAGGGGTGTCTGGCTCGTTGGGACGTCAGATCAGGCAACTGATACGTTATTTGCTTCCAATATGACGGGGCCAATTGCAATTGTCCTTGGTGGAGAGGAAAAGGGTATTCGACGACTGACGAGAGAGTCGTGTGACGCGCTGATTTCAATTCCAATGTCTGGATCGGTGGGTAGTTTGAACGTATCGGTAGCGGCGGGTATTACGCTTTACGAGGCGGTACGTCAGCGCCTTTAGGTTTACCGGGGGCTGTTTAGAATCCGTTTGGTTCTGTCCAGACTTCGAGTGCCACGGTCCCCGAGTTTCAATGCCAGCGCAACCTGCAAGGCATCCAGAATAGCCAGCTGCGCCAGTCGTGAACTCATGGGTGTGTACAGGCCGGTGTCTTCGTCAATATCGACTAGCAGACTCAACTTCGTGGTGTCGGCGAGGGCGGACCCGGGCGACGTGATTGCGATGACTTTTGCGCCTTGGGATTCAGCGGTTTTCGCTGCATCGATTATCGCTTGTGACGTGCCGGTTTTCGACACTACAATCACGGCGTAGTCTGCGTTCGTGATCGAAGCCGCTTGTAATATTGTGGGTGAATCCGCGTACGCATTACACGGTACGCCGAGTCTGAAAAACTTGTTCTGCGCGTCCATGACCACCAGCCCTGAAGCGCCAATACCGTAGAAATCGATCCTGGATGCCGACACCAGCGTTTCAACAACTTTCTCAACCACTCGCGGATTGAGGCGCTGCTGCACCCCGATTAATTCTTGTATGCTTCTGCCAATGACTTTGGTGATGATTTGCTCAGCATCGTCGTCGGCCGCCACGTCTGCGTGAACTACGTGCTCCGCTGCCGCCAGATGCTGAGTCAATCGCGTTTTGAAATCGCGAAATCCTGATGCACCAACAGAGCGGCAAAAGCGGACAACCGTGGGCTCGCTGACCTCAACGGCGCCGGCAATGTCTGCAAGCGTACGGTTGATGACGCTGTTCGGATTATCAATAACCCAGTTGGCCACGCGGCGTTCGGCGCTGGTGAGTTGACTGCGGATTTGCGCGATTCGGTTCAGCATAAACTAGTAAAACTACATAAAAATATGGGCTTATTTCCTAAGTTTAGCTTTAAAATGGTTCGAAATGTAGTAAAATTACAAATTATCGGTGACAATCATCGGTAGCTGTCTGCCAGGTAGAGTCGGTCTACTATCAGGACAGGCTCCTTCCAGTAGGGGAGCCCGGTTCTAAAGTGAGGCAGGTAAGTTCATACGGGTGCCTGTTCGAGTCGGTCATGTCCGGATCGGCCAGCGTACCTGTGCATTGTTTTTTTTAATGAATCGAGACGCGTTCATGGCCAAGTTTATTCCGGTTGATCCATTTGACCTTGTGATTTTTGGTGGTACCGGCGATCTGGCGCAGCGAAAATTGCTGCCATCGCTCTATCACAGACACCGCGATGAGCAGTTCAGTCCGGACAGTCGCATCATTGCCGTGTCTCGCGGTGCGTTGAGTCAGGACGATTTCAAGTCACTGGTTCGCGAGGCCCTGGTCGCTTACCTGCAGGAAGGAGAGTTCGAGGAAGACTCCTGGCAGGCGTTTTCAGCGCGCCTGTTCTATCACGAGCAGGATGTCCTCAGCACCGAAGGGTGGGGTGGTCTCGAGAACTGCATGGACTCGACGCACCTGCGAATCAGAACGTTCTATCTCGCCATGTCGCCGTCGTTGTTCGGGGTAACGGCAAGAAACATTACCAGTGCGGGTTTGGCTGATGCCCGGTCACGAATTGTGCTCGAAAAACCGGTAGGCAGTGATCTTGAATCGGCCATGGACATTAACAACCAGGTAGGCGCGGTGTTCGACGAACAGCAGATCTACCGCATCGATCACTACCTGGGTAAAGAAACGGTGCAAAACCTGTCGGCGTTGCGGTTTGCCAATTCACTGTTCGAACCACTCTGGCGACGCGGCGCCGTAGATCACGTGCAAATTTCGGTGGCCGAACATCTTGGCGTCGGTAACCGTGCGGAGTTCTATTCGCGCACCGGAGCACTTCGCGATATGGTCCAGAACCATATGCTGCAACTGTTGTGTTTGGTCGCCATGGAGCCCCCGACCAGCATGGATCACGACGACATTCGCAACGAAAAAATTAAAATTCTCAAAGCGCTGCGTCCGATTACCAGCGACAGCGTAAAAAGAGTAACCGTACGAGGCCAGTACAAGGCGGGCGCAATTAGCGGCATCGCCGTCAAAGGCTACGCTGAGGAACTGGCTGAGCAGGATTCTGCAGAGTCGGGAAGCAACACGGAAACGTTTGTTGCTATCAAGGCAGAGGTCGATAATTGGCGTTGGAGCGGAACGCCGTTTTATCTGCGCACCGGTAAACGTCTGGCCACCAAAGCATCCGAGATTGTGATTCAGTTCAGACCTGTGGCGCACTCTATCTTCGATAAGTCTGCCGGTGCAGTCGTTCCCAATCGATTGACGATTCGGTTGCAGCCAAACGAAGGTGTTACTCTAACGATGATGAGTAAAGAGCCTGGGCCTGGTGGTTTTAAACTGAAATCGTTACCCCTTAATCTCAGTTTTTCAGAAGCATTCTCACTTCGCTATCCCGATGCGTATGAGCGACTTCTGATGGAAGTGCTTCGCGGCAATCCGGCGCTGTTCATGCGCCGTGATGAAGTGGAGTCAGCCTGGGCATGGATCGATCAGATTATAGATTCCTGGGAAGAGGCCGATCAAAAGCCTGAAACCTACGTAGCAGGCTCGTGGGGTCCAACCGAAGCCGCGCTGCTGCTTGATCGCGACCGGCGTGAGTGGCATGACCCCGATCAGGGTTAGCACATTCAGGACTCGCCCTGTAACGTCAACGAGAAGTCAGTAAAGGTAATTGCCATGAAGCTCAAGAGTATATGCAAAGACCGGGAAGAGGCGGCACGCGCACTTGCAAAGCGATTGGGCGAAGTGCTTTCACACGGGATCAAGCAACGAGGCAAAGCAACGCTTGTAGTAAGTGGCGGTACGTCGCCGGTTCGACTGTTTGAACTGCTGAGGCAAGTACCATTGGATTGGAGCAAGGTAGCGGTTATCCCAAGCGATGAGCGACTGGTGCCGACAGACTCCGCTGAGCGCAATGAAACCATGGTCAGACAAACGCTGCTAACGGGATTGGCTAGCGACGCTACTCTGATCAGTCTGGTTTCTGACGAGAACGATCCTGCGGCTTGTGAGCAATTTGCAAATGACAATCTTGCAATTCTTGATGGTCCCTTTGACGCCGTTGTATTAGGCATGGGTGACGACGGTCATACGGCGTCCCTGTTTCCGGATGCGTCGGATATTGAATACGCAATTGGCAGTGACAAGCTATGTATCGTTCAGGATGTTCCAAGCCAGAAACGGACTCGTATCAGCCTTACGCCCAAAGCGTTGCTGAATTCTCGCGAAATTGACGTACTGGTTTTTGGCGACTCCAAGTACGCTATGTTGGAGAAAGCCATTGCCTCGGGCCCTTCTGCCGAGTTTCCAATTCGCATTGCGCTTCATCAAACTCAAGTTCCGGTAATCACCTACTGGGCGCCCTGATTAAAGAGTGTTTAAATCATGAATACGAGCAAATCACTAAACTCTACGGTTGCGAAGGTCACTGAGCGCATTACTGCGCGTAGTCTGACAACGCGCGCACGCTACATGCAAACGACGCAGGAAGCGCAGCACCAGGGGCCGCACCGGACTGCGCTGTCATGCGGTAACCTGGCTCACGCGTTCGCTGCATGCGGGGCCGAAGGTAAAAGCGCACTAACAGGAGAGTCGCGGGGCAACCTGGGGATCGTTTCCTCATACAACGACATGCTCTCTGCCCATCAGCCTCTGAAAGACTATCCCGAATTGCTCAAAGAGGCCGCATGGCAGGCCGGTGGTGTTGCACAGTTTGCAGGCGGTGTGCCAGCGATGTGCGATGGTGTCACTCAAGGGCAGCCGGGTATGGAGCTGTCGCTGTTCAGTCGCGATGTGATTGCTATGTCGACCGCTGTGTCTTTGTCGCACAACATGTTTGATGCGGTCATTTGTCTGGGTGTGTGCGACAAAATTGTGCCTGGTCTTTTGATCGGAGCACTCACGTTCGGTCATCTGCCGGTAATTTTTGTGCCTGCCGGCCCCATGACAACCGGCATCGGCAATTCGGAGAAAGCGCAGGTCAGGCAGCTTTATGCCGAAGGCAAGATTGGTCGCGACGAACTATTGAAGTCGGAATCACGTGCGTATCATAGTCCGGGCACGTGTACGTTCTACGGCACAGCAAACAGTAACCAACTGCTCATGGAATTTATGGGCCTGCACCTTCCAGGCACGTCGTTCATTAATCCGGGCACGCCGCTGCGTGACGCGCTGACCCGCGAAGCTGCGAGACGCGCACTTGCAATAACACGACTGGGTGACGAGTACACGCCTGTCGCCAATGTCATTAACGAGCGCGCTATAGTCAACGGCATTATTGGTTTGCTTGCTTCCGGTGGATCGACCAATCACACGCTGCATCTGGTTGCCATGGCGCGCGCGGCAGGCATCTTGATTAATTGGGATGATTTTGACGCACTCAGCGATGTTGTGCCATTGCTCGCACGGGTCTATCCCAACGGCAAAGCCGATGTGAATCATTTTCAGGCGGCCGGTGGCATTCAGTTTTTAATTCGATCGTTGTTAGAAGCAGGCCTGCTGCACGAAGACGTGACTACGGTCGCCGGTGAAGGGATGCACCACTACATCACAGAACCTTATCTTGAAGACGGCGAACTCAAATGGCGTGAAGGCACCGACAAGAGTCTCGATGAAGACGTTGTTCGCAGCGCCAAACAACCCTTTGCCAAAAGCGGTGGACTTAAACTGCTTGCCGGAAATCTCGGGCGTGCCGTTACCAAAGTGTCTGCTGTAAATCCGGAGCATAGAGTTGTAGAAGCTCCGGCCAGGATATTCAGCGATCAAAACGAGGTTGTGGCAGCCTACAAACGCGGAGAGCTTAACCAGGATGTCATTGTAGTTCTTAAGCAGCAAGGGCCCATTGCAAATGGTATGCCGGAGCTTCACAAGCTGACACCTTGTTTGGGCGTGCTTCAGGACCAGGGCTATAAAGTGGCGCTGGTAACCGATGGAAGAATGTCGGGTGCTTCCGGCAAAGTACCCGCCGCCATACAGATTACTCCCGAAGCCTGCGCCGGCGGAGCGTTGGCGCGTGTACGTGATGGTGATGTGATTACACTGGACGCGAACGCTGGCGAACTGCGCGTACACCTTACCGACGCCGGGTTGGATGACCGTGCAATGGTGATTGATGTCATTGACTCAGGGCATGGTTTCGGGCGAGAGCTGTTTAGCCAGTTTCGACAGAATGCATCGTCGGCGGAAGAGGGTGGAGGACCGATGGTCTTTGATAACACGCCGCAGCAGGTTGATGCGGTAGAGCATCACGCATCTGAAACGCAGCTGGTCTAAGGCAGGAATCATACAATGACGAAATCATCAGAGACATCAGAAAGGCGCTACCGCGACATCCATCAGATTTTATCGATCAGTACGGTTATACCCGTGGTTAATATCGATGAAGTTGAACACGCCGTGCCCTTGGCGAAAGCCCTGCTGGATGGCGGTGTCGGCATTATTGAAGTGACGCTGCGAACGCCGGCGGCGATAGAATCGATTGCGCGCATTTGCCAGGAAGTACCAGGCATGTGTGTGGGGGCGGGTACCGTTTGGACAAAGAAAGCGGCCAGGCAGGTGCGTACTGCCGGCGCCGAATTTATTGTCTCTCCAGGGCGCAGCGACTCGGTACATCGATACTGCAAAAAACACGACATCCCTTTGCTGCCTGGCGCTCAAACCGCCAGTGAAATTGCCGTTTGGGTCGAGCGGGGGCTTGAGGCGGTCAAATTTTTCCCGGCTGAAGTTGCCGGTGGCGTTAGCGCCCTTAAGGCGTTTAGCGCGGTGTTTTCCGGAATTAAGTTCTGCCCTACTGGTGGCATCAGCAGCACTTCAGCCAAAGACTATCTTGCACTACCCGCCGTGGCATGCGTAGGTGGCAGCTGGCTGGTCAGCAAGACAGCGGTGGCCAGTGGCGACTGGGCGAGCATCACAGCGGCAGCGCAAAAGGTTAGTCAAAAAACACCCGATGCCAAGACCGTGAATCCGGGGTCTTCCTCCTCACCCCCCTGGGATTGAGGTATTCAGTCGAACTTACTGTGTTCGCCTGACGGGGTCATCGTCACTGGATGGAAGGTAGTTATTAGTCGCGTCTGCAATGCGGCGGTGGTGAGATGACGCAGGCGGTCTGGTGTCCGGGTTGGGTAGGGTCTGCGCCACGTCCGCCATTACGGGCCTTAAAAATTCATATATATCATATGAATATAGATTTTATCTCGAAATAAAATTAGTCTATGGAATGTACCTTCGTTACTATATCGACCGGAATCATAGTGAGCTACCCATCATAAGTGACTCATTTTCCCGGTTGGCCGCAGGGGTCATTCAGTATCATTTGTCACGTATATATCGAGTCCATCAGCGACTGTTCGTCGTTACTGGATACCGCTTATGCGAGTGGTTTCCCGGGCTGGAAGCGCCCACCTGTCCAGTGTGAGCGGTTCATGATGTGCTCTTGCGAGCAGGGTCCCCATAACGTATGATTCGCGCTCCTTGCGATAGGAGGCCAAGCCTCTCGCCCGCAGGGAACTCCTTGCTACACCTACCGCCCCACATTGGGTGGCTTAAAGGGTAGCTTTAACCCGTAGGGAGCTACAATGAGACACTACGAAATCGTGTTTCTGGTCCACCCTGACCAGAGCGAACAGGTACCTGCCATGGTAGAGCGGTACCGCAGCATGATCGAAGGCAAAGGTGGCGCTATCCACCGTCATGAAGATTGGGGCCGCCGTCAACTGGCGCATCCGATCAAGAAAATTCATAAGGCCCACTATATTCTTCTTAATATCGAGTCCGACCAGGAAACCCTGGACGAACTGACAGCGGCGTTTCGTTTTAACGATGCTGTGCTGCGTCATCTGGTGGTTAACCGCGATCAGGCCGATACCGAGCAATCGCCAATGGCCAAGAGCAAAGAAGAAGAGAAAGCCAAAGGCGGCCGTAGCGACCGAGGCGACCGTGGCGATCGTGATGATTCTCGCGATTCGCGTGACTCGCGTGACAGGAAAGAGGCGAGTAGTGATACCGCCGAAAAACCTGCTGAAGCTCCTGCCCAAACTCCTGCCGAAGCTCCGGCCCCCGAAGACACCACCACCGACGCAGATGCTGCGCCGGCGGCCGAATAAGAGGATAGAGATATGGCACGTTTTTTCAGACGTCGTAAATATTGCCGTTTCACCGCCGAAAATGTGACCGAGATTGATTACAAAGATCTCCTCACGTTGAAGCAGTACATCACCGAAACCGGCAAAATTGTACCCAGTCGCATCACTGGCACCAAAAGCCAGTACCAGCGCCAACTGTCTACCGCGGTGAAGCGCGCACGCTTTCTTGCGTTGCTGCCATACACCGATCGGCACTAGGCCAGGTCAGGGAGAATCACATGCAAGTTATCCTATTAGAACGAATCGACAACCTCGGCAGCATTGGCGATCAGGTCAAAGTCAAAGCAGGCTACGGTCGTAACTTTTTACTGCCCCAGGGCAAAGCCACTTTGGCCACACCGGTAAACATTGCCAAATTTGAAGCAATGCGCGCCGATCTGGAAGCCAAAGCGGCGTCTGAGCTCGCTGCCGCACAAGCGCGTGGAGAGAAAATCAAGGAAGTCGTCCTAACCATTTCGTCAAACGCTGGCTCCGAAGGCAAGCTGTTTGGTTCGATTGGTACCTTCGACATTGTTGAAGCCTACGAACGTGCCGAGTGTCCGGTAGAGCGCAGCGAAGTGCGTCTGCCCGACGGGCCATTGCGCGCCGTTGGTGAGCACCAGATCGAAATTCATCTACATACGGACGTTACTGTTCCAGTTACGCTCAATATCGTCGCCGACGAATAATCCGTGGTAACGTAGATCCAAGACCCGCTGCCTCGGTCATCCTCCGGGGCAGCTTGTCTCTGAACACCCATCATTTTAACAACCCAATGCTCAGGGGCCGGTTCTGAACTCCGACGACCAGTTTTATCCCGACATCGACGAATCCGTCGACTCGCTACGCACACCTCCGCACTCGCTTGAAGCCGAGCGCAGCGTGTTGGGCGGGCTCATGCTCGACAACAGGGCGTGGGATAAAATTGCCGATGTCGTTGGCGAAAGCGATTTCTACCGCCACGATCATCGGTTAATATTCGACGCCATCTATTCGCTGGCCGAACGTAACGAACCCATCGACGTGGTGACCATTTCCGAATTTCTCGACGCCCAGGGTCACCTGACCGAGACCGGCGGCCTGGGCTACCTCGGCACGCTGGCTAAAGACACCCCGAGCGCCGCTAATATCCGGGCTTACGCCAACATCGTCCGACAGCGTTCGCTGCTGCGAAGGCTGATCGAAGTGGGTGGCGAAATCGCCGATCTCGCACACGAGTTTACCGGCGAGCCGGTGCACAAGCTGGTTGATCAGGCCGAGCGCAAAGTATTCGAAATTTCCGAGAGTGGCAAACGCCAGGGTTCAGGGTTTGTGTCTCTGAAAGAAGTCATGCCCGGGGCGCTGGACAAGCTCGACAACCTCTACAATTCTGACGGCGAGATCACCGGGGTT
>RCNE010000718.1_pt1 | contig 17638 bp, 9 predicted proteins | sample 2041361 | NCBI WGS metagenome assembly RCNE01 (sample SAMN09708229, study PRJNA481090) | Marine sediment metagenome, whole genome shotgun sequencing project.
GCCCCCAGGAGCCCATTCTTCGCGGCTGGGAAAACCACCTTGAGGATAATCTGCCACCGGGTGGCGCCCATGGCCTCGGCGGCCTCGCGGTAGGTGTCCGGCACCGCTTTCAGGGCATCCTCGGCGATGGTGGTCATAATGGGGGCTGCCATGAGCCCCAGGATAATCCCGGTGATCTCGTCCGGTGATCTCGCCCGGTGATCTCGTCGGGGGATCTCAGGCGGGGCCTCCGGCCCGCGATGGCGCTCCGTGGAGCCTCTTGGCTACGCGCCTCTTCCAACGGAGTTGGGAAAGAGAGTTGGGGAGGAAACATGTGCCGAATGTTGGCAGGAATGGCTGCAAAAACAGAATCAGTTGATCAATCATTTTGGCCTCGATGTTTCCAACCCCGAAACGCACGATTATCTGTTTGATCAAATGAAGCTGTTTTTCTTTGACGAAGGCGAGGCGAAGTTCGTCGCCGAGGCGACCGCGGTCCGGATGTGCGGTCTGAAGGGCCATCGATCGGTCGGCGGCTGCCGCGCATCGATCTACAACGCCATGCCCATCGAAGGCGTCGAGTACTTGGCCGATTTCATGACGCGATTCGCCGCAGCGAATCGCTGATTCCGCGGCGCGCTGCGCCGCTCCAGCCGAACCCGACCCCCGGCCCGCGCCGGGGGTCGTTTTTTCGGGGACGGCGTCCGCTTCCGCTTCCGTGGCAGTGGCCGTAGCCACGGACGCCGCCACAAACGCATTAACGGTCCGGTCGAGGAACACCCGTGACGAGTTCTCCGGTGCCACCCGTAGCATTGATCGGCAACGGCGGCTCACCTTCGCCGGAGCGCATACTGCCGAACAATGCAACAAATGGCACCACACCCCGCGGCCCCCGGTGTCTGGCGCCTGCTCCACAATCGCTCGACGGCGGCTTTGTGGGGGCGGGCTTCCAGCCTGCCCCTTCACACACGCTCCGGTCGAGAAAACGCCACCACGAAGTCTGACGCCCTTCAATCCACGCCTCGCCCCCTCCAAGGCGATGCCTTCGTGACCCCTTCGTGTCTTCGCGTCTTCGTGGTTGCGACGGAGCGATGCTTCTATCCAGCATCCAGCATCCAGCATCCAGCATCTCCGGATCTTACTCAGGCGCATCCTCATCCAACCGGCTCCCGAAGATCGTGTTCGCACGGTGTTCGATAAGGCTGGCCGAAGAGTCGGGTGAAATGGTCGGATCGAGATCCACGTGGTGAGTCGTCAGGCTGGGGATGTGCTCTCTGAGATAGTCCCGCAAGGTGACGTTGGTCGGTCCATAGCCGTCGTGATAGAGGTGGTACTCGAGGGCATAGCCCATATCGGCGGCGGTCTGGAATCGATCGGCGGGATCGGGCTGCAGCGCTCGATCGACGATGTCGGCAAGATCCTCGGGTACATCGGGTCGAGTCTCGCGGAGCGGTTTTGGAAAAGACATCCCGAGGCGGTGGAGGCGCTGGAGGGACCACGCGCCGCGGGAGGGCAGTTCGCCGGTGAGCAGTTCGTGGGTCAGAACGCCGAGGGCATAAACATCGGAGCGGGCGTCGGTGGGCTTTCGGGTGGCCTGCTCGGGTGGCATGTACTCAAGGCGTCCGACGAGCAACTCCTCGTCCTGTTCCATCACTTCTCGAGCTTTTGCGATGCCGAAGTCGGTGATCTTGACGACCCCCTCGTAATTCAGCAGGACATTCTTCGGTGAGATGTCGCGATGGACGATTCCAAGGGAGACGCCATCACGGTCGGTGCTCTGGTGGGCGTAGTCGAGGCCCCGACAGACCCGGCTGGCGATGAACGCCCCGAGATCGGCAGGCAGCGGGAGACTCTGGTCGAGGTGGGCCCGGATGTAGACTTCCAGGTTGAGCCCGTCGACGTATTCCATGACGATGTAGTAGTTGCCTTCGGCGAGCCCGAGGTCGTAGACCTGGACGATGTTCTCATGGACGAGATCCGCGACGAGCTTCGCCTCACCGATAAAGAGCCGGACAAATTCCGAGTGTTCGGCGTACTTTTCGAGGATCGTTTTAATGGCAACCGTTTTCTGAAAATCCACCGCACCGAGCAGGACGGCTTCATAGACCGAACCCATCCCTCCATCCGCGATATGACGCAGAATCCGATAGCCGCGTTCGGTTCCGATCTTTTCCGGCTTCATCCCCACAGCTTAACCCACACCGATCGGGAATCGGAAACGGGGGATAAACTGGACTATTCGAAGAGTTTCACGAGGATGGTCAGGAGATCGTCGGGTCGAAGGCGGAAATCGCCGGTGACATCGCCGCCCGGCGCCGTGAGATCCCCGCCGCCGGCACCCACGACCGAGTCGCCGTCGCCGTCGGTGAGTTCTGCACCAAGTGCGGAGAGATCGGCGGCGTCGGTGGTTGTGTCAAGATTCGCGTCCCCGTTCTCGTCGCCACAGTTGCTCAGGACCACCGTGGTCGGGGTGTGTCCCCAACAACCTGCACCGTCATTGATATTGACCCAATAGGCGCCGGCGATGGGTGCCGCGACGGTCTGGGCGTTGGCGCCGGTGCTCCAGAACCACGCACTGCCCGGAGCTGCGGTGAGGTGGACCGGGCCGCCGTAGCAGGTCCCTGCCTGGACAGTCGCGGCGGGCAGCCAGCAACTGCTGACATCCACCGGGATGGACACGAGATCGCTGCCGCTTTGGTTGGTGACGGTGAGCGAGACCATATACGTCGACGGGACCTCCCAGGCGTGGCTCGGGTTCTCGGCGGTGCTCTGCGCTCCGTCGCCAAAATCCCAACTCCAGCCACAGGTGCCGTCACAGCTGCCGTCAAAGACGAGATTGGTTGATTGCCGGATCATGGGTGTCGTTGGTGTCGGCGTGAACGAGGCCACTGGAGGTGCCACCGGATCGCCAACCTTGACCTGGTGTGTGTGCGAGGCGGTCTCGTCGGCGGTTTCGATGGTCACGGTTACGTCGTACCAGCCCTCCGTTGGGTAGTTGGGAATCCACTCGAGGCACGATCCCCATGCAAGCGGGCAGAGATCGTGGACGATGACGGTTCCTTCACCGAGATCCCAGGTCACCCGATTGAACTCACTCTCCGGCATCTGAGGTGACACCGATGCGATGAAGTGAACCCAATCGCCGGGATCAGGTTCCGCCGGATTCCAGCTGAAGTCGACCGATAGGGGAATGATCTCGATGACCTCGAAATCGGCCGTCGAAAGGCTGTTCTGACCCGAAGAGGGATCGGTGAGGAGCAGACCTGCGGTATGCCAACCGGGCGAAAGCCAGTTTCCCGGAACGGTGCAGGTCAGCTCTCCGGGGCTTGAGGGTGGTGGTCCTACATTGCACGAGCCGAGGGCCTGCCCGTCGACCTGCCACTCGACCGATGGAGTCACCCCGGTTGCCCACTGCGAGCCGAAACCATGGATCTGGAGATCCTCGTCGGTGGCAACCTGATTGCTCGCCAGACCGATGGATGAGACCACGCTTGCGGCGAGAATCGTGACGCAATCATCGGATGACCAGAGCCCTCCGAACGGGGCGGAGTGCCGATAGTCGGTTGTCAGGCCGACGCTCCAGAGTCCGGGGTTGTCCGGCGTGAAGGAATGCAACGGGGTGATGGATGAGGGCTTTTGGGGGACCGGCGCGCCCGGGGGGGTGATATACCACGAATAGGCGCTCGGGTGTCCTTCGCTGTTGAGACCCGAGACGCTGATGGGCTCGCCGGTGAGAATGGTCAGCGTTGCCGGTCCATCGCAGAAGACCTGGGCACTGACGGACCCACCTGTGGCGGTCAGTATCAGGGTCATGAGTAGGGTGAGGTGGGTTCGCACGCGCACGTGTCTCCTTCGTCTCGATGATAGTCACCGCGGTGATTGTGGCGGGTGACCGGGATCACGAGTCCGTTCAAATGCTTAGCACTCCCAAAGAACAAACGTCATACGTTTCCTGAATGCGTTCTTCCATCGCAATGGGACACGGATGGACACGGATTTTCGGAGATTGCACGGATTTTTTTGAGAATTGCGTCGAGGTGACTTGGTCGCTGTACAACTTCGTGTTGGCGGGCTCAGCTACCTGCACGACGTGGCTATGGATTCGGACACGGATTTGCACGAAGCCGACCCCTTCACTTTTCCAGTGAATCAGCGCCTGGTTCCGTGGAAATCCGTTTCAGATCCAAAACGAAAACTTGCCGGTCTCCAATCACGACACTACGAAGTCGAGAGTCCTACCGGAACTCGTACTCCACCTTTGAGAAAAATCCGTGTGCATCCGTGTCCCATTCCGTAGCGATGTCTTGGCGTCGCCTAGCGGCGCGGCCGTGCTTAGGGTGACTCGGCCGAAGGGGCAGAGTCAGGGGAGTTCGAGAACGGGCACGAAAATGGCGTCGCCCGAATCCGCATCGATGACCGACGCATAGGCGAAGAAACCACCGAATCCCGAGTCTCGAACGATCTCGATTCGAGAATTGCGCTGACCGGAAACCGAGAAGAACGCAAATATGTCGTTGATCTGGATCGATTCCCAGGGACCGAGGGTCATTCGTGCAGGTGTGCCCAGGGCCCGACCGAGAGCATCAAGAAGCCGGACTTCCACCCCGACGGTCAACCCGTCGGTTTCGACGATTCCAAGATTGCTCCGGGAGTTCGCGTCGCTGTCGATGTGGATGAGGACGCCGCGCTCGCGCAGACCCTGGTTTGGACGGATCCCGGGAACGTACTGGCCGTAAGTGCCTTCCGAGCCGTGGTTGGCGGTTCGAGATGTCGCACAAAGCGCCGCCGATCCCTCCTGCGGCACGAGCCGCAGGGAGCCCGCGACGCCGCTGAAGCCAAAGAAGCTGCCGACCACATCGTCGATGGTCACCGCCTCGCCGGGCTGGAGCTCGAAGGTCTTGAGCACCGGAGGAATTCCGATGGCGCCCTGAAATCGAAGTTCCGCATCGACATGAACCGAGAAGCTTCCGTGATTGAGGACCCTCAGATCGCTTCGCCACTCGGTGCCCGCCTGCCCGGGCTTGTTGGCGACCACCGGAATCAAGAGGAATGGTGCGATTTCGGGTGTTGCGCCGGTGACAAACACGGCATCCCCCGTCCGGTTGTCGATGACCGATCCGTAGGCCGTGACACGTCCGGTGCCTTGAACCACGGCGACGGCGACATAGGGGTCTGAACCGGGCGCGCGCTCAAGATCGGGCAGCACACCGTTGATTTGGACGTTGGAGTAGGGCTCGATCTCGTGGAAGGTGGATGCGCCCAGGGCGACGCCGCTCTGACTGTCAAGGAGCGTGACGGCCACCTTGGCGGGCTGGCCGGAGGTCTCGGTGACCCCGATGTTGACCCGGTGGTCGGGGCCCGAGGTGGGCAGCACGATGATCGCGGGATCGCCGGCGCCGGTTGATTGATCACCGGTGACCCTGGGAGGAACAAACTGGCCGTAGGTCCCGGATGATGCGGTGTTGTAGATTCTGGATGTTCCGTGGACCACTCCTCCTTCGGTGTCCCGGACCAGAAGGCTGCCGATGGCGGAGTCGAGCCCGAATCGTTTCTTGACCAGATCATCCAACGCGACCACCGACCCGTGCGGAACAATCACATCGGTTTGCCATGGGCCGACGGCGGTTGAACCCGACGGGGGAATGAGATGCAGGCGGACCTCGGCATCAATCGACGGTGCAGCGTTGAAGATGCGCACATCGGAGCGCCAACTTGTATTCTGCGCACCCTCGGAATGGGCCGCGACGGGGTAGATCATGGTGGTGGAGTCGTACGGCGGTATTGATGGTTCCTGAAGGTCCAGGGCCCAACCGTTGAGGATCGGCCCGTCTTCGGATTCATTCTGGAGGCGGTGATCCTCGACGGTCAGTGTCCACGTTCCCGACATCGGTGATTGGGAGAGGCGGCCGAGGCTCTGCACCGGCTCGAAATCATCCGGATAGGTTCCGGAGATCCCGTCGTTGCCGATAGTGCGATCGTGCAGAATGACCTGGGTTCCGTTCGGCGCGGTGAGAATGAGCCTGAGGAGTTCCGGCGTCGGGTGGGCGAGATCGACGAGCACCTTCAGACTGCCGACGACTCCCTCCCGATCGACGAAGATTGACGAGACCGTGGGTGTCGTCGGCAGCGCCCGAAGGGGGAGGGCCGACTCTTGGGAGACAAACACCCCCCCGGCGGCATCCACTGCCTCCACGAGATCGACGATGGGCCGGACAAGACCGTTTTTGTCGTCCATGGTCGGTCGCCCGGTAGCCGCGAGGAGGAACTTGATCGTGTGCGGATCGCTGCCGGGTCTGGCCTGTTCGAGCAGCGCCGCCGCGCCGGTCACATAAGCCGCAGCTCCCGAGGTGCCGCCGAAATCCACGGTGATGCTGTTGGCTGCCGCCGCTTTGAGAAACTCGGATGGAGCAACGAGATCGAGGTAGGAACTCGAGTTCGAGTAGCAGGTGACGGCGCGCTTCCATCGGAAGCTGTCGTCACACAAGACGTTGCACTCGGGGTCGAGGCAGAAACTGTAAGGGAGCCACCCTGGATCGGCGTCCCATGCGGAACCGACCGCAACGGTCCTCGTGATGCAGGCCGGCGCGTTCAGAGCCCCGGTGTAGCCGTTGTTTCCAGCCGCGGCTACCACGGTGATCCCAGCTTCGGTTGCGGTTCTGATCGCCTCTGCGTAGGCGGCATTTGCTTCGTCACAGGGTCCGAAGAACTCGCCGCCGCCGAGGGAGATGTTGATGGCCGCCAACCTGTAGCCCTCTCCACTGCGGTGGAGAACAGCGTCCTCGATGGCTTCGACCACCGCGCCGGTGGTCGCGATCCCGCATTCAGCGTCAGAGGTCACCTTGTAGGCGAGGATCTTGGCCGCCGGGGCGACCCCGCCTGCAAACCTTCGATTGGGGCTCCACTGGTATGAGGAACCCGCCGCCACGGAGGCGACGGCGGTGCCGTGACCGATACAGTCCATGGGATCGTCGTCATCATCGGCGGTGTCGAGTCCGTAGACCACTTTCGCATTCGGGATGAGTCCTCCACCGAGGGTCGGGTGGAGATAGTCGACACCGGAATCGATGATCGCAACAGCGGTTCCTTCGCCGGCGATGCCGATCTGGTGGAGCGAATCGGCGCCGATCAACTCGAGCCCCTCGAGGGTTTGAAGGGTCCAGCGACGATCGGGTTCTACGCGCGTCACCTTCGGGTTGAGGAGAAGTTCGGCCAATCCATGGGTTGAAACCACGGCCGTCACGGCCGGTTGCAGGCGAAAGCTGCGTACCAGATCGAAATCTCCGGGCGGGATGGAGGTGGTGAAGTCCTCAACGGCTGCGGTGACGATTTTGCTGACGGCGACCTGACGGCGTTGGTCGGGGGCGCCGGGTGAGCGGGTGAGAGTCTGTTTGGTATCGGCGTCGGCCGCGAGGTGAATGATGACCTGCTGGGTCCTGCCCGCGGCAAATGCCTGGGCGACCTCTGGCGCCAATTCGACGCTCGAGCTGGGCACGGCCGGACCCATGCCGCCGAAAAGGAATGCAGCAATGAGCGCCAGAAATGGGCGTGCAGGTGTCCGATTCACTCTCGGCAAACCTCCGAACTCGGTCCGCGCTCCCCTGTCACTTGATGGAAAGAAGGAGTCCATCAAGTGGATCCGTGACGTTTTGCTCACCCTTCGCGGGAGGTGGTTTCTCGAGACGAAATATCATTATACCGCACCGCGCGCCGAACCACGGGCCGCCCACCGTGCGGTAGTATGGCGGCTGTGAAACGACTCATCATTGCCGACGCACATGTCGGCCAGCGAACCAACGATGCTGCTGACATGGTTTCGATGTTACTCAAAGCCCACGATTCGGGTGTGATGGAGATCATCTATCTTGGTGATGGTTTTCAATACTTGATCGGCATGTCCAAGTTCTGGACGGCAGGAGTCATCGAAGTGATCGAGACCTGGAGGCTCTTGCGGCGCTCCGGTGTGCGGATCGGCGTGGTCGAGGGAAACCGGGATTTCTTTCTCGATGCGCCCGATCTGGCATCCGAAATCGACTGGTCAGGGCACGCCTACGATTTTCAGTCGGGTTCTCGTCGTTTCCGACTCATCCACGGCGACAAGGTCAATCTGAGAGATCTTCAATACCGGTTCTGGTCGTGGGTCTCAAAGTCAGGCGTGGCGCGGCTCTGGGCTCGGTTGCTTCCCCGTTCTTTGGCGGTCTGGATCGTTCGTTCGATGGAAGCTCGGTTGGCTGCAACCAATCGGCGCTTTCGCTATCACAAACCCCTTGTTTCGCTTCGTCGTGCGGCCGAGGATGCCTGGTCACAAGGCGTGGACGTGTTGCTCTGGGGCCACTTCCACACTAATTGGGGATACACCCGTGATGACCGGTGCGCCGTCATTCTTCCCGATTGGCTCGACACCGGGAAGGCCGTTTTGGTCGATGGCGACGGAAACGCGGTACAGGTGGAGAAAAACTTGACACCCTGCGGACCGCTTTTCACAATGGGCTGATGGTCAAGAGACAACGAGGAACGGGTCCGGCCCCGTCGACCGCTGGGTTCCCTGCGGATTCGCGGACGGACCCCCGATCATGACCCGCCTGCTGCCGGGACCGTTGCTTGGGGTTGAGGCCGCGGTGCGGGTTCCAACCTCCAAAAGTCTGACCAACAGGGCCCTGATCGCATCGGCCGCGGCCGATGGCGGGTGCATTCAACGCCCCCTCGACTGCGATGATACGAGGCTGCTTGCGCGCGCTCTGGTTCAGGCCGGTTGGCCGGTCGCCTGGGGGGAGAAGATCGTTGTCGGTCCTCGGAGATCGGTGCCGGAGGCGGAGGTGAATCTCGGCAACTCGGGAACGGGCGCCCGGCTCATCCTCGGTCTACTGGCGTGTGTCGAGGGGCGGTTTCGGGTCGACGGCACGAATCGCCTCCGGGAGCGGCCGATGCTCCCTCTCGTCGACGCCCTTGTGGCGCTCGGGTCGGAGATCTCCAGCAGTGGCGGTTTCTTGCCGGTTGAGCTCGTCGGCAGCCGGTTGGCGGGGGGCCGCCTCCAGCTTCGTCCCGAGATCTCATCGCAGTTTGTTTCCTCCCTCCTGCTTGCGGGCCCCCTGATGGAGAACGGTCTCGAACTCGAAGTGATCGGTCCCGTTCCGTCACGGCCCTATCTGGATCTCACCCGTGATGTCATGGTGGATTTCGGGGCCTCGATCAGCCGGGACGCGTCGGATCGCTGGAAAGTTCAACCAGGAGGGCTCCGGCCCACCACCTATGTTGTTGAGGGCGACTGGTCCGCCATGGCCTTTGCGGCGGCGGCGGTCGCGGTGGCCGGGGGCTCGGTGACGATCGGGCCCCTGTCATCGACGAGTTCCCAGGGCGACCGAGCCGTCTGCGAGCTTCTCGAAAGTGCCGGACTCGAACTCGGATTTTCGGGTGAGGAACTCGAGATCTCGGGGCGCATGACCCGGCCGTTTGAAGCGGATCTCACTGCCACTCCGGATCTCTTCCCCGCCCTTGTCGTAGTGGCGGCCGCCGGACCGACAGGATCGGTGTTAGCCGGCATCGAGCATCTCAAGCACAAAGAGAGCGACCGCTTGACGGTGATGGTAGACAATCTCGGTCGGCTCGGCGCGGTCTTCGATCTCGGACCCACCGCCCTCGTGGTTCGCAAGGGAATTGAGCGGAATCACTCAGGAGTCATCCGGGTGACCGCAGCGGACGACCATCGAGTCGCCATGGCCATGGCGGTTGCCGCGCTCGCGGCCGGTGAACTCGAACTCGATGACGGCAGCTGTGTCGGTAAGTCCTTCCCGGGGTTCTGGAAGATGTGGGACACATTGGTCGATGGAGGAAGGAGGCGGGGATGAGACCGCCGCCGCCGCGTTCGCTTCTCGTTGAACATCCGGCATTGCCGCGGCCATTCGAGGCGGCAAATTCGATCAGATCCCTGGTTTCGTTGAAATCACTCGATCATCTCGATCGATACCGAGCCGCGGTCCAGTTGGTGGCCCTCAGCGCGTTGCTCGCCGAATTCGAACTCTGGCCTGGACAGTGGGCGCTTCGCCGCGCTGTGGCCGAAATCACTGATGACGGGCCGCGGGTTTTTCTCCCGTCCTTGCCGGTGCCGCTTTCTCGAATTTGGTCGAGGCTGGGCGGCGGCGATCTCGCCGCAGAACGAACTCGGACCGCCGTACTCAGGACCATCGCCGAGGCCACTGGAGTCGATCTGGAAGGGCGTGGCCGGGGCGCCTTCGAAACCGGCTTCTTTCTCGATGGGGCACTCGGGCGATGGCTCGAGAAGCTCGACCTACCCCTCGATCCCGCAACCGCGCGGTCGTTGTGGATGCTGCGCTGGTCGTTGCCCCCGTGTCCGGAAGTCGGTGACACGAGATTGTTGGCCGTCCCCGACCCGGCGATAGCCGAACGGATCGGTATGGCAATGTGGGCCGCGGCGATTCGCCGAGGGGCGTCGGCAAGCTTCGAGGTCGTCGGCGCCGGTGACGCGGTCAATCTGCGGCTTGGGGATTCCCAGGGCGGCGGACTTCGAATTCTGGCGGGGGAGTTCAGTGATCGTATTCTCAGCTCGCTCATGGATCGAACCGGAACCATCGAAGGATGCGCCGTGGCTCTCGGCCGATTTCCCGAGGGGTGGAACGCGACGCCGGCGCCGGTTGTTGATCTCGAGCACCTGCCGGTCCATCTCTCGATCGCGGGTCTTTCTCCGGCGCAGAAACTGAGCTGGATTGAAGGGCGTAACGGTCGATTCAATCCGTTTTCCCGTGCCGATCGCCGGTTTCTCACCAGCGCCGCCGCCCACCTTTTCTCGGGACCTCGACCTCGCCCGATCCGGAGGTTCCGAGAACTGGTCCAGGTCGCCGCACTGGCGCCGGACGGGGTGCCGGTCGAACACTGCCTGGAGTCGGCCGGAATCAGCGAAACTGATCTCGAGGCGGCCCGTCAGGATCACGCCGTGGTGCTCCGGCGGGGTCGAATCGCGGTTCCCGAATCGACACCGTTGACCATCGACCCCCGTCATGCCGAGGTGGTGGGTTTTTTCGATGAGGGGGATCCCCGGCGGCTGCTGCATGGAGCGCTTGCCGACGGCAATACCGGAGAGCTCCTCTCCTGGGCGCGGTCTCGACTGGACGATCTCGACGCGGCGGCCGTCAGAGGCCTGTTGGGCGGATTGGAGGCGGACGCGCTCGGCCCCGGGGTCCAGGCGGCTCTGGCGGAGGCGTGTCTCTGCCTGGCTGACATCCATGGGGCGCGACGAGCCTTGACCGGATTGAACGACGATATCGCACGGCCGTGGTCGAATTGGCTCCGCCTCATGGACCGGCCGCCCGAACTCGAGGTCGAGTTGCCGCGACCCCTGGATATTCGCCACGCGCCTCGCGCCAGCGCCGAGATCGCTCTCGTGAGTGTGAGACGCGCCTTGTGGTGGAAGAGCGAATCTGCCGAGGAACCACTGCAACTCGCGCGCACCGCCCTGTCCGGTCTCAACGGAATGGCCCGGCGCTGGGTGGAGATCAAACTGACAGCGCTTGTGGATCCGGACCGGCTGGCCGATGCCGGGTGGCGGCGGGAAGCGACCGGAGGCCACCCCGAGCTCATCGGTCTGGTTCTCTTCGAGAGATCCCTCCGGGCGATATTTGAAACTCGGGGCAAATTCGCCAACCGTCTTCTGAGGCGAGTGATGTCGGCGGAGCGCGCCCCGGGAAGATTGGCGTTCATGCAGGTCAACCTCGGGACCCTCGAGGCCGACGCCGGTCATCATCAGGTGGCGGAGGCTCTGACCTTGGGCGCGTTCCGGCTCTTTCAGGCGGCCGGGTTCCGCCATCGTCTCTGGGATGCCCTGCACAACCTGGCCGTGATGGACATCGATCAGCTTCGGGTGGATCGGGCGAGGGCCAGGCTCGATGCCGTCGCCGAAGCCCAACACACCCTGTTTGTCGAGATCGAACGAACCCGATTGGCATTGGCGGTGGGTGATCTGGAACTCTTTCGATCGCGGCTGGCCGGGTTGCCGTCGGTGGACGATCTGTCGAACACGCAGATCATCCAGGCGCTTTCGTTTCTCAATGGGGTGGAGGCGTTGTTCTCTTCCTCAGCGGAAGCGGCGGCCCCTCTGCTGCGAGCGGGTGGACAGGAGGGCCTGGTCTGGCTTGAACTGGCCGACGCCATCGACCAACGAAACGACAGACCGCCTGCGTCGCACACCGACGGGTGGGGTGTCCGGCGCGCCGCGTTCCTGGTGCGCGCCGGACGTGAGATTCGATCGACTCGAGAATTGGACGAGTTGATCGGCGACCCTCTCGATCTTCGAGAGGCGCTTGCGCTGACGCTGGTCGCAGAGTTCGGCTGCCGGTCCAGTTGGCCTGGACCCGATCTTCGTGGTCGTGCAGCCGTAATTCTCGCAGGGCGGGGGATGTCGGGCTGGGCCGCGCGGATCAGATGGGGGAGTTCCGAAGTGGAGACCCTGCTTCAGGGTTTCGTCGGGTTGGTGAGATCTCACGATTTCGGGGCTGAGATCGATGGCGTCCTCGAGGATGTGCTTTCGCAACTCGGCCTGACAGGGCTCGTCGTCCGGATGGTGGATCGGGATCGCGAGCTTGTGCGAGTCGGCACCGGTTTGGCGGGCATTGGCGAACTCCGCGGCCCGCTCGAAGTGATCCCCCTCGGTCCGGAGCCGATTCGAGGATCGGCCTGGACCCTTCTCTGTGATCTCCTGGAACTGATGATTCCTGTTGCCGCCAAAGAGGAGTTGAGAAGTGATCGCGGCGAGGTCCGGGTCGACGGGGCCTCTCCCGCGGTCGAACGGTTGCGCCATGAGGTGCAGCTCCATTCAGGTCCGGGATATGCCGTGCTCGTCCACGGCGAAACCGGGTCCGGCAAGGAGGTCGTCGCGAAAGAGCTCCACCGGCTTTCCGGGCGAACGGGAGAGATGGTGTCGGTCAATATTGCCGCGATTCCCATCAACCTAATCGAGGCGGAGCTCTTTGGTTCGGTGAAGGGGGCGTTCACCGGCGCCGAGCGGTCTCGAGGCGGTCTCGTGTCGGCGGCGGATGGAGGCACCCTTTTTCTCGACGAGGTCGGGGATCTCGATCTCGCGTTGCAGGTCAAGCTCCTTCGTTTCCTCGAATCGGGTGAGGTCCGACCAGTTGGTTCGGATCGGACACGTTTGATGGATGTCCGGGTTGTCTGTGCAACCCATCGAGATCTCGAACGTCTCGTTCGTGATGGTCGGTTCCGCGGAGATCTCTTCTTCCGCATGGCGGTTGCCAAGATTCGCGTGCCTCCGCTGAAGGAACGTGTCGAGGACATTCTGATCTTGCGGTCGATTTTTGAACGCGAAGCGTCACGTCAACACGGGCTGCAGGTGTCGAAGTGGAGCTCGGCTGCCGATCGGTGGTTGCTCAATCACCGGTGGCCGGGGAATGTCCGGGAACTCAAGCACACCATCGAGGTCGCCATGGCGCGAGCAGCTGGTGGGACCATTCGACCGGAGCACCTCCCCCTAACCGAACAGCCGACGGCGCTGCGCGGAACCTGGGAGAGCACGGTGGGTGATTTCAAACGGCGATTCTTGAGCGAGGTCCTGTCTCGGCATCGAGGAAATCGAAGCGCCGCCGCCAGGGAGCTCGGCATTTCACGCCAGGCACTCCTGTATCAGATCAAAAAACTCGATCTTGCTGATGTCTGACCGACCTGTTGCTGTGTTCCGGTTGGCGATTTGACCGCAACCTAAGATGAGCGATTCTCGGCGGCGATCGGAGTTGCCGGCCGGGCTGCAAACCGAGGCCGTTCCTTCCGCTTCGTTGTCCCATGACAAAAAAGATGCGGACCGTGAGGTCCGCAGGAGGAAGGAGGAGGTATGATGCGTTTACCAGGTCGTTGTGTGCCCGGCTAACTTTACAACTAGCAAGCATCGTGCCAACATTCCAAGCGAGGAAACAATTGCTGGTTGGTCAGCGAGAGAAACTGGAAATCGGCCTTCGCGAGTTGCGCCGATGCGCGGACGTGGAACTCCACGAGCGGGTGGATCTGCGCGCATGGACGAGTCTCGGTGTCGGAGGTGTTGCAACCCTGGTTGTTCGTTGTCACAACGCAATCTCCGTGGCTGCGACCCTTGACCTGGCTGCCTCGCACGGACTCGGATGGGTGGTGCTGGGTAGCGGCTCGCGGATCATTGCGCCGGATGGCGGAATCCGCGTACCGGTTGTGAGTTCAACCGGCGAACTCGCTCGATGGAAGGTGGAAGTGGACGGAATCGAAGCGGGAGCCGGTGCCAACTTGGCACAGGTGTGCCGCGCCGCTCGGCGAACCGGTCTTTCGGGGCTGGAGTCCCTCGATTTCGGAAACCACACCGTCGGCGGATTGATCCGCGCCGCCATTGATGGGGTGGTCGATCTGGGGAGTGTTCTCGATTGGATCGATTTCCAGGCTCCCGGCAGCGGACCTCTGAGGTGGCACGCGAGCGGTGATGAGCCCATCCCAGACCGCCAGCAGATCCGTCGCAAGATCATCACCAGGATTCGGTTTCGCCTTCGGCCGTCATCGGTGGCTAGGGTCCAACCCGGCGCCGTCAGAACGAGTCGGAGTCGGGCGTTGCGTTCAACCGGTCCGATCTTTCTCGACTCCCGCGATGCCACTGCGGCCGATCTCCTCGCCGAGGCCGGGTGCCGCAATCTGACGATCGGTGGAGTTCGAGTCGGTGGGGCCAGGGGGAATGAACTCATCGCCGGACGATCGGCCACCTCCGCTGATGTTGTGGATCTTTGCCGGCGAGCTCGGGACCGGGTCGTTGCCGCCACCGGCGTGGAGCTGGTTCCCGGATTGGTCTTTGTCGATGAAGACGGGCTGGAGATCACCTTATGAAACACGGTCCTCGATGGGTGATCGTCGCGGCTGTGATCGCGGTGCTCATCGAAACCGTTGGGCTTGCTGGGTGGTGGAGTTGGCACAGAGTCACTCGGGTGCTCGAAGAAAGCCCGGCCGAGGGCTCCGTAGCGCTGGCGCACGAAGTGTTTTTGCGTCTGCCGTCAGCGGTTCGTCTGTCGCGAAGGATGCCGGCCCGAGACCTAGGCAAAGCTCGAGATGATCTCGTCGTTGCAGCACTTCGTGCGGTGAGCCGCAGCCAGATTCGTTGGGCGCCGGCCGACGCCGCCGGTTTCGTCAACGACGCACGCGCAGGACTCATCGAAGGTGCACTGGATCTGGCGATGGAGGATCTCGCTGCCGCCATCGTCCGAAACCCGATGTCTCCGGATCTCCACTGGCTGATGGCTCTCACCGAACGGGCCCGGGGCTCCAACGCCGGCGCCCTCGACCATCTGGCGACCTCCGCGGGATTGGGATCCCGTGATCGTCCCCTGAGGATGGAATTGACCCCTGAGGAGACGGCCTGGGTCAGGATCGAGGGGCTCGAACGCCGTTTGGATTACTATCCGCGTGCGCGGAGCGTGGGGGTGATCGCTCTCGCCCGGGAACACCGAAGGCGGGATCAGACCCTGATCGGTCGGAAGTATCTCGAGGAGGAAGCGGGGGACCCCCGTATCGTGCTTGAACTCGCAAGGTGGGAGCTCGAAGATGGTCTCACCTCCGACGCCGAGGGCCGTCTCAACGATTTGGCCGGTCGAGGAGGTCTTCCGGCTGCGCTTCACGCCGAAACCTGGGCCGTGATGGCCACCGTACGAGACCGGCAGGGTGATGTCGAAGGCGCGTTGGAGGCAGCCGATATGGCCTTGACCTACGATCCGCGTTCAGCGGCTCCCTATCGGGTTCTCGCCGGTTTGGCGGAGCGCCGGGGAGACGTCCAAGAAGCCCTCGAGCACCTGCGGCGGGCGTGGGGGATGAACCCCACCAATGTTCCTCTGCTCATGTCGGTCGCACGAATCGCCGAGAAGGCAGGGAAACCCGATGATGCGCGCCTGGCACTCCAACGCGCGAGGACCGCCGATCCGACCAACCCGCGTCTGGCCGCTGCTCTGGTCGAGTTCCATCTTCGCCAGAGCGAGTTCATGGACGCAACCGTGACGCTCTCGGATGCTCTGGATCGTTTTCCAACCGACCCGAGGCTGCTCGGACTCGCTGATCGGCTCAGGGCGGAGGTTCGGCGGCGGTAATCGAGCGGTCGTGAGTCGAGCGGCGCGGTTTCGAGGTATCCCGCATCTCACAGGCGCAGGATTGAAACACAAAGGACACAAAGAACCACTAAGGGCCCACGAAGCAATTCTTCACCGCTAAGATCGCCAAGAACGCGAAGAACATCGCAGAGACCATCGCAAGCATCGCATTATTGACTCATCACACCATCACAGGAGCTCTTCGAGGGAGGAGAACCCAGGTTCGCAGAAATGATGATCGCCTGGAGAGGCCGTCCCTCAAGGCGGATGTCGGCACCCGGCCCTGGTGCGATGAGTTTTTGTAGTGTTTCGTTGCGATGGCCATAGCGATCGTTGCGGTCTTTGCGTTTCAACTAGTTCGCTGAAGTCACTCCGAACGATTCACGAAGTTGTACGCCGCTCCGGAGCTGAGATCCCATTCTTGTTTGCGGTGCTTTGTGGAGACCTTGGTGGTTCTTTGTGTCCTTCGTGTTTCAAAAAACGATATTCGTTGAAGGTGGCACACACGATCAACGAAGTTGACGAGTGAATCGAAAGCAAGGATTACGAATCCCACCTTACGACTGACGACTCACGATTCACCGAGGTCGGGTGGGAACCCCGGTCCCCTGGCGGTGGCGACAATCTTGGGATCGGTCGTGGCCGCCCACTGCATCTGGCGGCAGATGCCGCGTACGATCTTGACCTCGTTCTCGGTGATGCCCGCGCGTCCGAAGAGCCGTCGGAGTTTCCGCATGATCCGCTCGGGGTTGTCCCGGTCGGCGAATCCGATCTCGGCGAGGGCGAGCTCGAGGTGGCCCATGAGACCGTCCACCTGAGTCTCGGTGGCCGGCAGCGGCGCGCTGTTGTCGGGCGGTTCGAGCTGTAAAGTGAGATAGCTCAAAAGGATGGCGACGGCCTGGGTGAGGTTGAGGACCGGGAAGTGTTCGGCGGTGGGGATCCGAATAACCAGATCGGCCCGATCGAGGTGGCTCCGACTCAGTCCGCGGGTTTCGTTGCCGAAGACCAACGCCGCGTCGCTGAAACCGCGTCGAGCCAGGTGGGTGGCGCCTTCCGATGGTGTCAGGACCGGCAGATCCGTGCGGCCGCGAGTGGAGGCCGTTGCCGCCAGAGTTCGGTAGTCTGCTACCGCGGCATCAAAACTGTCCCATGTGCGGATTTCCAGGTGCTCCCGGGCTCCACACGACCACCGGCCGACCTGTTCGTCATCCGCGGCGACCGACGGTCTTACCAGATCGACACGTGGAACCTCGAAGTTGGCGGCCACCCGAAAGGCGGCGCCGATGTTCCCGGCGTGCGAGGGTTCAACAAGGACGAGAGAGGCGATGGGCATAACGCCGGACATCATAGCTTGGATGCTCATCACGTACAGGGGAAATGGATCGGGGGTGTCGGCTTCAGCGTCATTTTTGAAACACAAAGGGCACGAAGGGCCACAAAGAGGGCCACAAAGCATCGCATTTGAAAGTGGGATTTTGGCTCTGGAGCGCCATACGACTTTGTGGGTCGGCGGTGGTGGCTTCATCGGTTTGTTTGAAACACGAAGGACACGAAGATCC
>RCNE010001011.1_pt1 | contig 17612 bp, 9 predicted proteins | sample 2041361 | NCBI WGS metagenome assembly RCNE01 (sample SAMN09708229, study PRJNA481090) | Marine sediment metagenome, whole genome shotgun sequencing project.
ATATTTGGCAGAATAAATGGTTTTTGAATAACCCCTTCGCTACTCATATTGGCAGTTGCATTCTTTTTGTCTTCATCCCAAATGCAATAACCAGCACTCCATGCAGGAATCCCCAAGTCTTGTACTTGTAAAAAGAGGTTATTAGCCGCTTCGGGTAATTCATCACTTTGCTGCATCGCCATAGTACGCGAACGTACTTTTTCTAAAGCCATTTCAATCTGTGCTTCTCTTGCTTGAGCTTCTGCTTTTTTAAGATCTAGAAAACGTGCATAGGTCTGTTCAAATACCCTGGTGAACCTGGCTAACAAAGCCTCTTCTTCCTTATTTAGTTGCGAACCTCCAACCAGGTGAAGGTATCCATGTGAAAAATTAAAGCAATAAAATACAGTTGGGTCAGGGAACTGGTTGAGAACCATTTCTTCTGCCTCTTTAGATTGAAATGTCGTAATGGCATATTCAAGGTGTTCGAGTCGCTTTTTTCCGCCTACTGTTTGGTGAAAAACGATTTGTTGTCGTTTCCATGCCTTATATCGTTCGTCAAAAACAGCATCCCCAGTTAGAGGCAAATAAAATAATCCTAACGAGTCTCCGCCTGGGTTTGTGACCCAGGTTAATTGCCTGCTGGTCTTTTCATTTATTTCTACATAACCACAGGAAGCGAAGTTGGTAACACCAAGTGCAATAAGTTCTTTATACAACAGGACCACAACATCTTGGAGTTCTTCCCCTTTTTGCATGGCCATAGTTCGGCCCCTTACTTTTTCTAATGCTGTTTCAATTTGTGCTTCTCTTGCTTGAGCTTCGGCTTTTTGAAGGTCGAGAAAACGTGTATAGGTTTGTTCGAAAACTTTGGTAAAGCGTCTGAAAATATCGTATGCTTCTGGAACGTGTTCTATGGTAACAAATAAAAGATACCCATATTTATAATAAACAACATGGTCTATTTGATACGTTGGGTAAGCACCATTTCTTTCTTTGAGGTCTTTTAATACATCTCCAATTACTGGGAGTGTACTCATGAATTCATAGTGATCTTTACAAGCTTTGCCTTTAAATTCTTCGATTATAAATTCTTCTCCTTTTTGACCATAATCGTAGTATTTCTTGAATATCCCTTTTCTTGGTACTGTATATGTGGGTAAAACTCCCGCTTCATTTCCAAACCATTCTGTAGATTCCGATTTGCCATATATATTAAAAGCACATCCCCAAGTTTTTATACCTAATCCTCTTACTTGGCTATCCAATAAAAAGGAAGCTTCAGTCAGTTCATCACTATGCTGCATAGCCATCGTTCGTGCACGAACTCTTTCTAATGCTAGCTCAATTTCTGACTCTCTGCCCTGTGCTTCGGCTTTTTTCAGATCTAGAAAACGTGTGTAGGTTTGTTCGAAAACTTTTGAAAATCGTTTTAAAATATTTTTTTGTTCTTCATTGGGTTCTATACCATCATTGTTCGGTACTAATATGGCAGAATTTTTTCCCCAAGCAAAAGAAAGGTTGTAGACAGGACTAGCTAATTGCCATTTTTTGTAGTCTTCAGGTAAACTGCTATAGTCACAATCCGGTCGTTTAAAAATAGTTCGTAAAAATTTATTTTTTACGCCCTTTGGATATGTTTTTGAAAAGTAATCTATACCGCTATTTTTTGACTCCCAGGCTTCGTCCCATATCGGATGTTCAAAGTAGGGCATATAATACGATTGTGATCGTTCTTCATCTTGTGTATAGGTCCAATGGATCACATCTTTGGTGTCTTCAGGATAAGTGCAGATTATGACGCCTGTAGAATCGACCACCACATTGAGCTCTTGAATTTTTTCGGCTACCACTTGAACTACATCTTGTAATTCGTTAGAGGTTTGCATCGCCAATGAGCGACTTCGAACTTTCTCCAAAGCAGCTTCAATTTGGGCTTCTCTGGCTTGGGCTTCTGCTTTTTGAAGGTCGAGGAAGCGTGTGTAGGTTTGTTGGAAGACTTTTCCAAAGCGCATGAGAATGTCATTCTCTTCATTTGTATAAGGAATGCCTTCAAAATTCTCGATGTAAAGTCCAATAGTATCAAGCAATACGGTTGATGCTGCAAGGCCTGGACAGCTTAAATAAAAATCTTTTGCTGCTTTAGGTAAATCAGGAACATATGATAAAAGCTCCTTGTAAAATTTGTTCTTTTCTTCAAAATTTAAATTGGTGGTAAAGAAGTTTCTGCCTTTTTCTTTGGCTTCATTAAATTGGTTTGCCCAAACAGACTCAAAATAAGGAGTCGTTATTTGAGAAGGAATGTCCTGCTCATCCGCTATCCAAAAATTCCAATCGCCTTTCGGTGTATAGTCAACAACAAAACCTGAGTGCTTAAGGTTAATTTTTAAATGCGTGAGTTGCTGATAAACAATTTTTATGACATAGCCATGGTTCTGCTTCTCACTTTTTCCAAGGCCGATTCAATTTGCAGTTCCCTGTTTTTGAGCTCCAATTCGGTAGTTCGTCTTTTTATAGCAGATCGCAGTTCAAGGTTTTCTGCGGTAATCTTATCAATGCCTAAAGTTTCACCTTCATTGGCCATTAGATCGGGCGTTGAAAAATGCTGGTAAACAAAACGCCAGCCATTTTTAGTATGCCTGAGCAGTGAGGAAAATCGGAACCGGGAATAATACACCCATTCAGTCTTATCAAGAATATAGACATCTGCCAAATCGGTAATCAGTATCATGCCTTCCAAAGTTTCAATACTTCGGATCACATTTTCTAATTTTGATTTTCCTGCAAATTGATCAGCCGTCGCTTCAAAAAAAGTAGTGGTATCTTTTCTGTCAAGAAACTCTTCTCCTTCTGTTGATCCCACAAATCTGAAATCATCATCGAGATAATGATTATAGGTTTCTATATCGCCATTTAAATAGCTTTGCCACCAGGTTTCATAAACCTTAAGTAGTTCTTTTTCCTCTTTCTTGGATAAATTCATAAATTTTACTATTCGGTCTTAAGCAGTCATTAGAAACTAACTAATCACCTTATAAACCACCAGGGGTTGAGATTTATTCTTCACTTTAATTTCTCCTACTTTTTCGCAACTAAAAGATTCTTTAATTTTTTTATAGTTGGCTTCAGTGATCAGAATTTGTCCTGTGTCGGCAGCAGCCTGCAACCTGGAAGCTACGTTCACGGCATCACCGATAACGGTGTAGTCTAATCTCTTTAACGTAGAGGAGCCAATATTTCCCCATACCATGTCGCCACTATTAATACCTATGGAAACTTCCGGTTTGTATGATTCTATGCCTATCCCAATCTCTGCGTTTTCGATGGCATTCCTTATATCAATACAAGCCTCAATGGCCCGATCCAAATGATATTCTCCTCTAAATGATGACATAATAGCATCCCCGAGAAATTTATCAACGACACCTTCCTGCTTAATGATTTCTTTTACCATAATGTCGAAGTAAGCATTTAACATGGCCACCACCTTATCGGCCGGTTCATTTTCACTGATGGATGTGAAACCGCATATGTCAATAAACACAACCGTACCTTCACTAGTTTCATTTTCAAACAAGGCTGTTTTCATTTCTTTTCCTCCCATAAAATTGATCACGGTTTCATCAACATACATGCGGAGAATATTATTTTCCTTTACTGCCTGTAATGTCTTTTTTAAGGCTTCAACATGAACGATGGTTTTCTCAATGGTGATCTCCAAATCTTTAAAATCAATGGGTTTGGTGATAAAATCAAAGGCGCCTCGGTTCATAGCGGTTCTAATATTCTCCATGTCTCCGTAGGCGGATACCATTACTGATTTCAGTAAGGAGTTTTGCTCACTTAGTTTGGTCAACAGGGTAAGACCATCCATTTCGGGCATGTTTATGTCGCTTAAAATAAGATCCACGTCTTTATGTTCAGCCAACTGCTCAAGGGCATGTCTTCCGTTTTCGGCGAATATAAAATCATATTCCTGCTTACGGATCTTTTGTCTGAATCGTTGTTTGATCAGTATTTTTAAATCCTCCTCATCATCAACAACAAGTATTTTCGTCATCATGGTATTCGATTTATTTAATTGATTAAATCTTTAATCTCTGCTCTTAAGGAATCAAAATCTATGGGTTTGGTAAAAAACTCTTTGGCCCCTGATTCTATGGCCTTTTCATAATTATCTTTGTCACCATAGGCTGAGATCATGCTTATTTTAATTTCAGGGTATTTTTCCTTCACCTGATCCAGAAGTTCCAGCCCGGTCATTCCAGGCATGTTAATATCTGAAAAAATGTAAATCACATTTGGGGGCTTACTTTTTTCCAGCATATCCAAAGCTTCCTGACCGGAAAAGGCAAATACAAGCTCCAGGGTTTTATTTCTTACTTCCTTTCTGAACTTTTGACGAAAAAGCAATTCAATATCCTTTTCATCATCTACTACTAAAATTCTAATTGGCATTATTTTGTTAGTTAAAGTTAATTAATTTCATGGTTTATTTCAACGGACAAATCACCTATATGATAATTCTTCCTAGTTTTATTATCTTATTTCCTGATGGGTATATAAATAACAAATTCTGTTCCTTCTCCGGGCGCTGTATTTAATTCAATAGCTCCGCCATGGCCAGTGGTAACGATGTCATAGGCCAAAGATAATCCCAATCCGGTTCCTTTACCAGTTGGTTTGGTGGTAAAGAAGGGCTGAAAAATCTTATCTTTAAGTTCCGGTGGAATTCCAGGGCCGTTATCTTTAATCGATATCAACACCTGGTCGCCCATGTTTTTGGTGCTCACCATAACCAAAGGTTTATAAGCTCCTGTTCTCTCCTCTTCAGGGATTGAAGTAACAGCAAAAAATGCATTATTAATGATGTTTAATACCACCCTTCCTAAATCCTGTGGGATGATCTCCACTTTTGGTAAGGTCTCATCAAAATCTGTTTTAAAATCGGCATTAAACGACTTGTCTTTGGCCCTCAATCCGTGATAGGCCAAACGAAGATATTCGTCGGCCAGCACATTGATATCAATAAATTCTTTCTGACCCGAGCTGTTTCTGGAATGTTCAAGCATTCCTTTTACAATGCTGCTCGCCCTTTTGCCATGGTGGGTGATTTTTTCAAGATTTTGCACGATATCTTTTGAAATACCTCTAGCTTCATCAACCTCCCCTTTATCTAGTTCTTCACACATTTCATCCACCAACTCGATCGTTACTTCTGAAAAATTATTGATAAAATTCATCGGATTTTGAATCTCATGCGCTATCCCCGCGGTGAGCTCCCCTAAACTGGCCATTTTTTCAGATTGGATGAGTTGTGACTGTGTACTCTCCAGTTCATTTATAGATTTTTTGAGTTCCACGGTACGCTCTGTAACGCGCTCTTCAAGAATTCTGTTTTCATTTTTTAGCCATGAGGAGCGATAGTGTAAAATAACCAAGCCCAAACCTAAAAATAAGGTTACAAAAATGGTATAGGCCCACCAGGTTTGCCACCATGGGGGTACGATAGTAAAACTGAACTTATTTGGGCTGCTCCAAATCTCATTAAATCCTTTTGAGGCCACCTTAAAGGTATAATCTCCCGGTGCAAGGTCACGATAATTCTCACTCACAGTTTTGTCAGTAATAAAACTCCAATTCTTATCTATGCCCTCCAGGATATAACGGTATACTATCTTATCAGGGTTTTTAAACTGCCCTGCATTAAAAGTAAAACTCAAATAATTTTGATCATAAGGCAGATTTAAGTTGACAGGAAGGTGATAAGAACCCTTAATCCCGGTCCATTCTACATCTTTTTGATCAATGCCTTTTGAAATAATTTCAGCTTTATTTTTAATAACATAATCATTTGATTCCCATGACCAAATGGTGTCTTCTTTTGAGAGTCTTTCCGCTATCAATTCAAAATCATCAAAAGTTTGTTTTTTATCAAAAATGTTTAAGCCTGTAATAAACGGCGCATAAGAGATTGTGTCTTCAGGAATTTCATCAATAACGGTTAATATCTGCGACTCCACGCCAGCCCAAAATCGACCGTCCTTGTCAATACTAAAGCTATTCATATTAAAATCCAAAAAATTCAAGCCTTGCCTTTTGCCAAGAGTATTAATCTTCCAATAGGGGTCCTCCATAGTTGGACTTTGTTGAGGTTTTAAAATGCTGAGCCCTTTTGACGTTCCCAAAAGCATTTTATCTTGCCGTTGAATGATGGCGTATACATCGTTGGAGGCCAATCCCTGTTCAGTTGTAAAGGTTGAAACCTTTTTATCAACTGCATTGATTCGTTCAACACCCTTTTCGGTTCCGGTCCATAAATTATTTTTATCATCTTTCACGAGAGTATAAACATCATCCGAAACCAAACCTTCCTCTTCACCTAACTTGCTGCGATATTGATGTGTGGGGTCCAAAATATGAATGCCCAATCCTCTTCCTGCAATCCAAAGTCTGCTGTCTTCATCTTCTACAATATTGTCAATAAAATTTGAGTCACCTATAGTATCAATTATTACCTCATTAAAAACTTCATTTTTAAAGTCTATAAAAAATAACTGGCCTAAATTACCTCCTAACCAAAAATTCCCCTTACTGTCTTCAAATAAAGACGTGATCCAATTGCCACTCATACTTTCTTGGGAGGCAAATTGTTGAATAGTAGCCTTGTTTGGATCAACAATATTTACACCAACGCCAATACCATAAGACCAGATTCTGCCCTTGGAATCACGCATGAGCCGAGAACTCCTCTCAGTGAGTAACCCGTCTTTCTTTGCAATATGACTGATGGTATTATTCTTAGGGTCATAAATATCAATACCTCCTAAACCGCCAATCCAAATTTTACCATTGGCTGCTTGCAGGGTGCTCCAAACTCCCATACTTTCTACACCATCTTCTTTAGTGAAATTTCCAGGTCTTCCTCCTTTTTCATTAATTAGAAATATTCCATCCCTAATGGTTGGTACCCAAATTTGTCCCTGCCTGTCTTCAGACATATTCCAAATTCCGACAAACTCTTCTGATTCTTTTATGATAATCTTTTCAACCAAACCTGAGTTGACCGAATAATGATATAGTTTTCCTTTGTCAGTACCAATCCAAAAATCACCAGACCTGCTTTCAAAAACATCAGAAACTCCATCATTTTTTTTCAAATCTAAAACTCCAGACATGTAAGAAATATTATTTTTTAATGGATTCAAAATAGAGATACCCGGAAAACCGCAAATCCAAATATTCCCTGATCGATCCTCATGAAAAGAAATAACAAATTCGCCAAGCAATCCTTGATCAGTAGAAAATGAAATATTCTTTTTTGTTTTTAGATCTATAATGTTTACGCCTTTTCCTGTAGAAAGCCATATCAATCCTTTAGAATCCTGAAATGGGGAAATTGCTTCATTATCCAACAATCCTTGTTCGGGATTGAATCGATAGCTAATTCGTTCTTTCAGATCTAAAATATCGTACCCAACTCCAACATTTGAGATCCAAAATTTTCCATCTTTTGCTTCAATAAAATCATTTATTCCTCTAAAACCAGAAATCGATAAATCGTATATGAGTTTAGCCCTAAAATCAATAAAAGAAATTGAGCCCCGATCACCAGCAATCCATAATCTTCCCTTCGAATCTTCATAGAACGCAAATATGTTTCTCGGGCTAAGTCCTTGTTCCTGATCGTACATTTCAAGATTCTCTCCGTCATACCTTGCTATCCCTGTACTTCCCCCGAACCATAGCATACCTTTTGTGTCCAAGAAATGACATGAAACTGTACCCGGATATCCAAAATCCGCATCAAAGGTCATCACTCCTCGTGAAGCATTAACTGCGTTTTCCTGAAAACCCGCTTTAACTGTTTTAGGAGTACCTAAAACAGTTACTTTAATTTTCACTTCTTGATTTGGAAGACTGTCCAAATTAAAATCTCTTCTTGGCAAACTGTCCCAGTTCAAAGCTTGGTTTGGCAATGACTCTTCAAATGCATGGGGATTTCCAATATCAAATGGCTTTGAAGGTAATTTATCCCAATTAAATTTTTTCGTGGGTAAGGAGGCTGCAGCAGGAAATTTTTTACTGGTCCAAACCAAAGTATCTGACTGCGACAACTCAAAACTTTTGGTAATTGGTTGTTCATATTCATTTTCAAATTCAGGAAAGGGATGTGCTACTTTTTCTTCTTTACAGGACCAAAGAATAAGTACTTGCACTAATAACAGAATTGTAACTCGAATAAAATATTTTATTGGCTTCATTTTGGGTTTAATTCAGTTCAGTTATCTAAATTTCTTAAGGGAACTATGATACACTTGAGACTTATCGTTTAAAAATACAATAAACTTTTGAAATTTTGAAAAATTCTATTTTTGTCGACATAAATTTGATGATCATTAATAGCTTTTTTTCTCAAAGTCACTTCAGTTGGTTTACTGCATCATTTTTACAAGCAAAAATGCCATCCAAATGTTATTGAAGAGAAAAGTGTTAAATCAAATACAATGTATATTAATTTTAAAATAAATTTTGGTGATCTATGACGAAACATAGTATTTATTGTCCGAAAGTGCCTTTATAATTACCAAGCGTATAATTTTTCGCACTCGTTATTGATGTGCCAGGGCCACTTAAAATTGTCTCTGAATTAAAAAATGCTATGCTTGACCAATAAGAATTATTTCTTACCGACTAAAAAACCCAATCGGTTTACAATTTCATCAAACCCATTAACCATACGTAGGGCTTTCGAAGTACTTTCTTTCATCCCTTTACATGGAAGATAAGGATCTAAGGTTTCAATGGCCTCAGCTACCAATTCCAGTGCATATTTATCCTCTCCAATGGCTGCCGCAGCAATAGCTAGATTTGATGGAGGAGTATTGTGATTTTTATATCTCACCTCCAATTCCTTAAAGATTTTTAAAGCCTCTTCTTTACGATCCAACTCCATATAGATCGACATGATCAGATTCATATTCCATGCGTGTCGGTTTGATGCATCAAGTGCAATTTGACATTCTTCAAGAGCCTTTTCATATTCTCCTGCACCGAAGTAACAATAAGCCAAGGTATACCGCGGAAGCATCGCCAATGGTCCTAATTCAACCGCAGCTTTACCCATATCAATAGCCTTTCTGTGTTTTCCCGCTGTATCCAGTACCAGCCCATAGCAAGAAAAAGCATACGAAGATAAGGGGTCATTTTCAATGGCAATTTTTGACTGTGCTATGCCCGCTTCGAATCTTTCCTGCATAAAAGTGAGCAGGAACAGCGCATACCAAACCCGGGCTTGCAAATTCAACGGATTTAGTTTTAGTGCGATTTCAAACTCTCTTTCTGCGTCCTCAAGATTTCTGTCATGTAACAAGGCTATTACCGCCAATGTATTGTGGGTTTCTGCCAAATCCGGACCGTACTTTAAGGCATTCTGTGAAGCCGGAATAACCTTTTCCCAGCATTCTGTTGGAAATAGATATCCGTGAAAACTGAGCATCACATAAGTGTCGGCCAATCCCGTAGAAGCTAAGGCATAATTTGGATCGATTTCCAATGCAGACTGAAAGCATTTAAGAGCCTCATACAGTGCCATCCCTCGCTGATAATAAAGCGACCTTCCTTTACAATACAGTTGATAGGCTTCAATATTTTGTGTTTGCTCTCTGGTTTTAGGCATATTCATATTCCCGAGTAAAGAGATTTTGAGCTGATTGGCAATTTCAAGGGCAATCTCATCCTGTATTTCAAAGACATCCGTCAATTCTCGATCATATCTATTCGACCAAAGATGGAAGCCGGTGCTCACCTCAATCAACTGAGCTGTGATACGAACTCTTTTACCAGATTTTCGCACACTTCCTTCCAAAATATTATTGACGCCCAATTGTTCTCCAATCAATCGCAAATCTTCATTCTTATCTTTAAAACTAAAACATGAAGTTCTACCCGCCACCTTAAGATTGGGCAATTGTACAATCGTATTGATAATTTCTTCTGATATCCCTTCGCAAAAATATTCCTGTTCAGGATCACTACTCATGTTTACAAAGGGCAATACAGCAATGGACTTTTGTTTTATGGTCGTTTTTTTATCGACTTTAAAGCCTTCTTTTTTGACATTAGGAATAGGTTTTGAACAGTCTACCTCCACTTGGTAGATCCTTACTGGTTGCTTGACATTCTTTAACGCCTGCTCTCGTACAAATTCAATCTCAATGTCTTTTCTGTTCTGAATATTTCTCTGTACCGAATCTGAAACCCAAATTTTTCCTATCGGCGCTATGGCTTGAATTCGGGAGGCGATATTCACCCCGCTTCCAAATACATCCTTTCCCTGATTGACAATTTCCCCTTGATGGATCCCTATTCTCAAGCACAAATGCGTCTCGTCTTTACAAAGCTCTTGGATATAACCCGCACAATAAACCGCATCTGAAACCGTGCCAAAGCTGGCGAGAATTCCATCGCCCATTTCCTTTAGCAACTTTCCGTTGTATTTGTTCAGGATCTTATTATGAATCTCTCTATTTCTTTCAAGCATCTTAAAAGCTGCATCCTCGTCTTTATCCATTAGCGCCGTATATCCAACAATATCGGTGAACATAATAGCTGCTAATTGACGTAAGGTTTGAGACATAGGGCTCTAAGATAATGAAAATTTGATTCAATGTATATGTGAAGTTATTCATTCTAAAGTAATTAAAACCTCTTGGATTAAGTAATATCCATAGATAAACTAATCGAACCAACCAGGTTTTTAAATTTCTAGAACCTCTCTTCTAAAATTCAATTTCTACATTTGCGAATAGTCCAATGGTTTTAAAAATACGCGTGAAATGTCATTCATGGAATTTGCATACTCTTCAAGTTTAGAAATACGCTGCCACTCAGGATGCGGACCAAACTTTGACCAGGCTTGTTTGTGGGCCTCCATATCTTTAAATGCCAGCAAATAAGTTAAACAAGGCATTTGACTGCCAGAAATATTTGCTCCAAAAAAAACTGTATTCAACCCTACGTCTTCAAAAATTGAAAACTCGCTGTCGTTAAACATTTTTACTTTTCTCCGAAGCGCATCTTCATTATGGCTTTCGTAAATACGCAATTCGAATACTTCTGAATTTTCAGCCGGCTTAACCAAATTAGGGAATCCAGAAGTCGACCTAATAAACGAAGATTCAAGGTGGTTGAAAGGAATCTCTTCTTCAGATGCCTCGAAGTAAGATCGTGCATCCAACTTAAATTGTTTGTCACTTTCCAGCGCATCTGCAACCTCCTGATATGTCTGCATATCTGTATATGAAATCAACAAGTATATTTTCTTAGGTAAGGCCTCACCCAATTCTTCAAAAGCTCCAACATGCTGCACCCCCTGACGATTTAAAGCCGGAATTAGTGCTTTTTGAAAATAATCATGTAAAACCTTAGCCGGTTTAAAAAATTCCAATTCGTACACCCTTAATTCATAAATTTCAGATTGGCTATAGGTTGAGCTAAAAAAGAATAGTAAAAAAACAAAAGGAATAAGTCTGGACATAAGGTTTGGTGTTATTGATAAACATGTGTCTGATAAAGATACGGTTTTATGGGATTTAAGTATTAAGTGTTAAGTTCAAAGTGTTAAGTGTTAAGTGTTAAGTGTTAAGTGTTAAGTGTTAAGTGTTAAGTTGATATTACAAAATATGTATGAAACCTATCATCTTTGTCTTTAGCCCTTCTCTTTTATCCATAGTTCTTAATCCTTAGTCGTTAAAACTTAACACCTGCCACGCCGGCAGGCGGGCTTAAAACCTAATCCATATCATAATTACACGACACTTATGTTGTGATTAATATTGACATATATCCTTGATTTACAAGGAATAATAACGTATATTTGAGTATAACAATACAAAAACCCAGAGTCTATGAAAGAAATTACTCTAAGAAACAGTACACGGATACTGAAATTTACCCAACTTCTCAAACTTGATTTTAACGAGTATAGCATTTGGAACTATTCACGAAAAAAATTCCACTTTCAGGAAAATGATAGACCTTTAATTGCCGAGACTCTTGAATTCCTTTCAGCTCAAGGATGTATAGAGCGGGTTAGAAGATCCGGTTATTACCGACTTACTTCAAAAGGTGAAAATTTTATAAGCTGGGATCTGGAAAAGGTCGAAGAAAGCCCTGTTGAAACGTCCGAACCTGTGCAAAAAGGCTGGATAAATTGGTTGATACCAACCAAAATCATGAAGGAAACGGTTTAAGTGTTAAGTGTTAAGTGTTAAGTGTTAAGTGTTAAGTGTTAAGTGAAATAATTCAATATTTATCAAATCGAAATTCTTGATACGGGATATTTATGTTTAGTCTTTAACCATCAAAACCCTAGAAACTCCTGGATAGATAAATACGAAAGACTTTGTCGATTTTCTGATCTAATTTATAGGGTTTATTATTGATGACGATATTTGAATCTGGGTATCTGTTAATTTTCTTCTTGTCTAATCTGCATAGTGTGCCTACATTATGTAATTCACGCTTTTTCGTGCAGTATAATTTCCTGTTACAACAAGTATATGTTAATAAAATGGGGTATCTTTATACGAGGATTATTTATCAGTTGCTATTAATCATCTCTTCACATAATTCCTGCGAATTGTTAAGGTTTTCTTTTTAAACCTTTATTTATTAATGATACACTGGTACTCAGTTAATGGCTGAATACTTGAAAGTAATCCTTAACAGTAATCTTATTCGTACGCTTTGCTCTTTTCATTAATCTGCGATCCGTTGCAACATAAAAAAGATGCATATGACTTTGCTAACCATGGGGGTAATCGGAACTTCAAAAAAGGAAGACGAAAGACGCGTTCCCATCCATCCTGAACATTTAAAAAGACTTCCTGAACACATCCGTCGACAGCTGATTTTTGAGAAAGGTTATGGCGACCCTTTCAATATTGATGATGAAGAAATTAATGAGCTAACAGGAGGAATCGCCACAAGAAGTGAAATACTCGCTGATATTGGCTCAGCTATTATTGCTAAACCATTATTATCTGATTTGAAGGAAATGAAAGAGGGTGGCATTTTATGGGGATATCCTCATTGCGCCCAGCAAATGGATGTTACACAGACAGCAATAGACAAAAAATTGACCTTGATCGCCTTTGAAGACATGTATGTGTGGTATCCTAACGGACAAATGGGACGACATACCTTCTACAAGAATAATGAAATGGCAGGCTATGCTGCTGTTATACATGCCTTACAATTAAAGGGAATAGATGGCCATTATGGAAATCAACGAAAGGTAATCATTTTCAGTTTCGGTGCAGTGAGTAGGGGGGCTGTTTATGCCCTTAAAGCACACGGTTTTAGAGATATCACAATCTGTGTTCAAAGACCAGATCATGAAGTAAGAGAAGAAGTACTTGACGCGCACTATGCCCGGATTAGAAAAGGAAAAGGAAACGAATCCCGACTGGTTATAGTGGAGCACGACGGATCAGAACGTCCATTATTGGATTTGATCAATGAATCTGAAATCATCATTAACGGAACGTACCAGGATACTGATAATCCGATCGATTATGTTAACGAGGATGAAAAATCCAGCCTTAAGCCCGGTTCACTGATTATTGATGTGAGCTGTGATGAAGGAATGGGATTTTATTTTGCCAAGCCAACTTCGTTTAAAAATCCAATCATATCGGTTGATAAAATAGATTACTATGCTGTAGATCACACCCCCAGTTATTTTTGGGAAAGTGCTTCGAGATCGATCTCTGCGGCATTGATGGTGCATCTGCCATCGGTGATAAACAACAGGGAAGGCTGGAATAAAAATAAGACCATTGAGAATGCCATAAATATTGATAAAGGCGTGATCGTAAAAGATAATATTCTCAGATTTCAAAATCGGAAAAAGGATTATCCGCATGTTGTGAATTAGCCAGTAAATTGAAAACGGATCAGAATATAGTAGAGCTTCTCTGAACTTTTAAAAATCTTATAACCGCTCATCTTTATCCTTTTATCAAAAGGACAAGGATGGCGGTTTTTAGTATAGGATTTGACAGCTATATTGAATGTAAGGGAATAACAACTATACTATGATCATTTGGCTCCTACAGGGTTCATTTCCAGGAAATAATTCGTCATTAAGGTATATAAGTGCCGCGTTGTGTTTTCTCCTTCATTTATTCCATGAGATCGGTTAGGATAAGGCATAATGCGAAACTGCTTATTGTGTTTGATTAATTCATTCATGAGCATTTCGGCGTTTTGATAATGCACATTATCGTCTCCCGTGCCATGGATAATTAACAAATTACCTTCCAAGTTTTTAGCCTGACTCAGCGCTGAAGTCAGTCGGTAATTTTCTAAATTTTCAGACTTTAGTCCCATATACCTTTCAGTATAAACATTATCATACAATAGCCCATTGGATACAGCTGCAACAGAGATGGCAGTTTTGATAACATCGGGATATCGGAAGATAAGATTGAGTGCCATCTTCCCTCCTGCGCTCCAGCCCCAGTACGCAGTTCTTTCCGGGTCTATAAAATCCCATTTGAGTGTTTCCTTGGCGGCTAAAGCAAAATCTCGTGTATTCAGCACACCCACCTTTTTAAAAATGGCTTTTCTCCAATCCCTGCCCTTCAAGCTAGGAGTTCCGCGACTATCCATAACAATGATAACATATCCCTTTTGTGCCAGCATAAAATGATACATACTCCGATACTTCCAGGAATCATCTGCCTCCATTCCTGCAGGCCCTCCATAGGTAAAGTAAATTACAGGGTATTTCTTGTTCAGTTCAAAACCAACAGGTTTTATAAGTCTTCCATCCAATTCCACGCCTTCAGAAGTTGTCACTTTGAAGAACTCCACTTTTGGTAAATTCAAGGCCGCCACACTTTCTTTAAACCTTTGGTTGTCTACCAAAGTTGTGATGATTTCGTGGCTTGGCAAACTGATCAAATAAGTAGTACTTGGTGTATTCGCATTTGAATAAGAATGAATTGCATAGTTACTATTGGGTGAAATATTATATTTATTTACTCCGGTATATTCCTGAGGAGTAATTCGCTTGAGCTTCCCTTTTCCATTGGCTGCAGTTTGATACAAATATCTCTGTGTCGGGTTTTCAGGAGATGCATTAATATAAAGATTTTTACCTTTTTCGTCCAGACAGTAAAACCTGGCTACATCACCTTCAAAATCTGTGAGGTTTTTTTCGTCAGAGCCATCCATTTTTACTTTATACACATGTCTCCAGCCATCCTTTTCAGTAACTCTTACAAAGGAATTACCCGTTATTTCCATATCATACATAGACCAATTTGCTGTTTGGTCAAGATTCATAATATCGACCCATGCCTCATCCTTTTCACTATAAGACAGTTTACAATCACCGGAAGAAGGGTCGCAGATGTAGATATTAAGCTGATTTTGTTTCCTGTTCAATTGCTGAACCAGGAGTTGATCTCCCACCCACTGCATTCTTGGTAAATAGTTTTGTTTTGGGTCACCAGGTATACTCATCCATGTAATTTTTTGAGTAGCCAGATCAATGGAGCCAACTTTTGCACTCGAAGGGTCTTCCCCAACCTTAGGGTATTGAATCGGAATAATTCTCGAATAAATGGAATCAGTATTATTAATCATTGAAAAATCCTTTATAGCAGATGCATCCAACTGCCATAGCGCAAGCTGCTTGCCATCAGGACTCCACCTAAACCCATCCTTACAGAAAAGTTCTTCTTCATAAACCCAGTCAAACGTACCATTGATAATGTCTCTTGTTCCGTCTATAGTGAGGGCAGTTATTTCGCCAGTTTCAAAGTCTTCCTTGTACACATTAAATTCACTCACATAGGCCACGCTTTTATTGTCGGGTGAGAATTTAGCAAACATCAAAGAAGAAGCCGGCAGGCTCTTACCCAGTTGTTTTAAGGACTTTGATTTTAAATCCAATACCCAATAGTCGCCCTTGGTATTGGCTCTCCAAACACGTTTAGTGTTTGTAAAAATCATCATTCGGTTTTCGTCGGCTGTAAATTGAAAGGAAGAAATACTAAGAGGTTGATCACTTCCTTCAGGCGTCAGGTCTTTGACAGTTACCAAAACAGTGCGTTCCTGACTTGCAGATGTATACGCAACAACTTCCCTTATACTTCTATTTTCTTCACTATTCTCAAGTTTCACATACGATTCTCCATCTTTATACCAAGTGACCGGGCCCAGGCGCTCCTGACGAAATTCCCCGGAGTTAAAAAGCCTGTCAATGCTTAGTTCATTAGAATCTATTTCTTGAGCACTTACTAATAAGGTAAAAAACAGGTGTAAGCTTATTACTAAAATTAGATTTAATTTTTTCATTTATAAATTTTGATTTCTTGGGTTAAATAATTGATTTCTAAGCTTCCGATACTTGCCGATCTGTGTCAAAAGAGAACTCTTGAACAAACAATTTTCTTCCTGACAAACTTCCCAGCAAATGCAATATATGATCATGACAGTTTGGTTTTGAATTGTTGAAGTTAGCAAAAAATTATATTTCTAAAAAAGCTATTGAAAAATTTAACTGAAGAAAATGTATTGATTTTAAACAGGCGAATTCCTAGGCTGGACAAAGAAATTTTATATATATGAATGCCGAAAAATTTGTTAGACAAAAACCTCTGAACCCCTCGCAAGTGAAACCCTCATCTCCGAACCCCTCGGAGGTGAAGCCCTCATCTCCGAGGCCCTCAGTTTCGAGGGGGTGAGAAGTCACATATCGAAACTTCCGTGCTGAATATCATTAATGACTCGTTGACTATCGAAATTTGAGTTTTACACAACTTATAAGCTTTACCTTTCTTTGATCTAGAGAATATTTGTACCTACGCATATCAAGCCTATGATCAACATAATTCTGCCATTAGTATTGTCACTGTTCTTATCATGCAAGGGGAAAATGCCAAATCATAGTCCTTTGAGCAAAACAGTATATGATCACAAACAAGAGAAAAGGTTCAGGGTTCCTGTCATGAACATTAACAATATTGATTTTACACAGCTGGAGAGTCTATATTTTCATCATTCGGTAGGTGGTGAAGCGATTGAACAAGAAACACTGGTTGCCATCAAATATGATGTAGATTATCTGGAAATTGTTTTTGAATGTCGTGACAATCCAAGACTCGATCAAAATTTTTATACTGAAGACAACAGCCAAATGTTCAACCAGGAAGTTTTTGAAATTTTTATCAGCCCCGGAGAAGGTTCCAGTGAAAACTATTGGGAAATTCAACTCAATCCTAATAATGCCTTATTTCTTGGAAAAGTAAGCAACCGATTTAAAAATGAGGGAACTTTTGAATTGGAACTCATCACTAATGAAATCGCAAAAATAGAACACAGCGTTATAAAGGATCATAAAAAAAATCTTTGGAAAGGTCATTTAAAAATTCCTTGGGTTTTGATCCAGGACCCTGAGAATAAAAACAATAAAGTGTTCCGAATGAATTTATATCGCATTATCTCTGAGGAGGATCAAGAGGATCGTAACTGGAAGAACAATGTTCAAAACGCAACTTTTGCCTGCTGGAACAGCACCATGACTGAAGAACCTGATTTTCATGCACCCGATTATT
>RCNE010000719.1_pt1 | contig 17610 bp, 14 predicted proteins | sample 2041361 | NCBI WGS metagenome assembly RCNE01 (sample SAMN09708229, study PRJNA481090) | Marine sediment metagenome, whole genome shotgun sequencing project.
AATTTGATATTGCAATACAAACATCCATTTACGGTTATTTGTTTTTATCCCATCATCCAAGTCAAATAAAATAGGGCGCTGCTGTGCATTGAATGTTAATTTGGAAAGGTGTTCATTAAAATACCAATTTATACCCAGGTCATACTGAAAGATGGGCTCTGCCAAAGCATCAAAATCGGAATATTGCCCCAATATATAGGGCTGAAGTCGCCCCATGTTTCGTTCTATACCCATCGTAGGAAACAGAAAACCCAATTGTCCGGAAACTGCTTCACCCGTGCCCGATACCGGAAACGTATTGCCCCTACCATTAAAGGAAGCCAATTCGGGACGGACGCCGTTCGCGGGATTATTGGCCCCTAGAAGTCTAATATAGTTTGTGCCAAAATTGAAGTTGAAATATCCTAAATAAGCTGTAACTGCCCTCTTTTTATCGGAATCAAGTGGTACATCCAAAAAAACGTCCGTTGCGAAAAGTTTCATGTCGTGGTAGCGTTTTTCCCCGTTTTGCAATGACCAAAGCGCATCGGCTTGCAAAGTAAAACCCACGCCCAGATTCAATATTTTCTTTTTGCCCAAATAAGTGCCGGTATGAAATGGGGTCATATTACTTTCCGGTTCCCAAAATTCATATTTCAAATAGCCGGAGTATTGAAGGTTGGGTTGGTTATCGGTAAACTGGGCAAGGTCTTCTACAGGTTCGGGATTGAACGACCTGCTATTTTGTACCGATAGAGGTTTTGCTAGAACAAGTCGATAATCTATAGCGCCGATTTTCCCTTTGACGTAGAGGCTTAGTTTACGGATTAGGTCGTCAGTGCTGTCCAATGTAGGTAGTGCAACGAAATTTAGGTCATAGCCCATAAGTTTAGATGAACTGGGCGAAGTGAATCGTGACAGGCCGTTCCAGGCCGATTTGCCACCACCTACCCCTAAATATTTGGAAAAATCGTACTGTACATAAGCATCCAACAAGTCGACCGATGTGCCCCGTGGTGACAGGTAGTTCAGATTGTTGACCCCCAATTGAAAAGAAACATATGTTTTCTCCCAAGGGGCAGCGGAAAGCCCCAATCTGAATCGACGGATTGAAATATCCGTGGTCACGGTTTGCAATTTATCGTTTACGGTACTACCCGGATTGTTTTGGTTGACCCGCCCCCAGAGCTGTATATACGAACTGAACTGCAGCCATTGTGTTTTATCGTCGCCCCAATAAACGCGCAACGGCTTATTACCAAGCGCGTTTTGCGCCGAAAGTGAAAGCACACCCGAGCCGTTCAGGAATAGAAATAAAATGAGATAAATAATTGGGTTCGGTCTCATTCCAATCGTATGATATATTGCAACACTGCAGACCATTTACGCTGATCCGAGAAAATGCCCTGCGTTGTGGAATAGTAAATCGGCCGGTTCTGAAAATTTAGGGAAAACTTGGAGAGATGCCCCTTGAGCAACCAATTGACCCCGATATCATAATAAAACATGGGGTCATCCAAACGTTCAAAACTAGAGTGCTGAGCTGAAATATAAGGTTGTACTTGCCCATAGTTCTTTGTCTTGCCCATGCGGGGAAACAAATAGCCAATCTGGCCGAAAAAAGAATTTCCCGTACCCACAACAGGGAAAGCATTGCCCGGCCCATTAAACGAAACTTGGGTTTCGTTTACTTTATTTATCGGGTTGTTAGCGCCTGTATTCCTAATAAAACTAGGTCCAAAATTGTAATTGAAATAACTTAAGTAAGCCGTTAGAACTGTATTCTTTTTTGTATCGATGGGTTTGTCAAAAAAGGCATCTACTGCCCAGAGTCTCATATCGTGAGACTTCTCGGCTCCGTTTTCTAACGAAGAGAGGGCATCATTTTGAAATTCCGCTCCAATGCCAATATTAAAAATGGTCCGGTTACCCAAATACGTTCCGTCGGAAAACGGAATATCGTTTGGTTCTGCATCCCAAAACTGCCATTTTAGGTATCCGGAATAAATACCGCCACTGATTTTATCGTTGAACTTGGCTACATTCTCCACCAATTCTCCGTCGAAGTTTGGACTGTTGCTTGGTAAAAAAGGCTTGGAGGTTACAAAACGATAATCCAACTTACCTAATTTCCCTTTCACATACACACTTAGCTTACGAATTAGATCGTTCGTTTCGTCATCGGTGGGCAAAGCCAATAAAAGCAAATCGTAAGAAAGCAATTTTGAGGTGTTGGGGGCAGAATATCTTGAAAGCCCTGTCCAAGCTGTTTTTCCGGCGCCAAGGGAAAACGACTTGGAAAAGGAATATTCTGCATAGGCATCCAACAAATCCAACGAAGTGCCCCTTGGGGAAAGATAGTTTAAATTGTTTATACCCAATTGCGAGTACACCCAAAGTTTGTCGGTAAGCTGTGCCTGAAGGCCCATTCGGAAACGTCGTACAGAGATATCGAATGTTTGATCCTGAAGTTCATCGGAGACCATACTACCGGGATTATTCTCGTTGAGCCGCGTCCAAAGTTGTGCGTAGGTATGGAAGGCCAACCAATGTGTCTTATCATCATTCAAATAAAACTTAAGCTTTTTGGCATCGGGTGAGATAGTGTCCGTCGTTTGCCCCCTAAGTTGTACCAGATTAAAAAGTAGAAACATCAGCACATAAAACTTGATGAAGAAAATAGCTCGGAGCTGAAGAGGGAAAGAGTTTTGTCTCATCTGGGTAGTTAGCAATATTCGAAAATGCTTCAATTCGTTTTCAAAACCAACAATTATTGATGTTCCTCCCAAATCAGGGCTGCCGCACCACAAATAGCTGCATTTTTTCCAATCATACCTGAAGTCAGTAGCTTTACCTTTCCCTTATATACATCTAGAAGATAATCCTCGAAATAGGTCTGGAGAGGCTCCAAAATCCATTTGCCACTATTGACCAGGCCACCCATCAAAAAGAAGGCTTCGGGTTGTGAAAAAGTGGTAAAGTTGGCCATTGCCAACCCCATGATATTGGCCGTATAATCAAAGGCCTTGAGGGCAATCGGATCACCTTCCTCAGCAGCCTTTGTGATATCCTCACCATGCAGGTCATTGAAAGCGATATCACGAAATCGGCTATCGTCCATATATTTGCACAACATAAAGAGTATGGTTCGCTTTAGTCCCGTTGCAGATACGTAGGCTTCCAATCCACCTCTGATGTTAAGGCCTGTTAACCGGCCGTCGCCAATGGTCATATCTGTATGCCCCAGTTCTCCGGCAAAACCGTCGTACCCTTCAATGAGTTGTCCATTGGCAACGATACCTGCTCCCAGACCCGTTCCCAAGGTAATTACAATAAAATCGGTCATGTCTTTTGCATTGCCGAAAAGCATTTCACCAAGTGCGGCTGCACTGGCATCGTTCATAATCCGCATAGGAAGATCAATTCGCTCTTTTAGTTTCTCCAAAATAGGTACCGTGCCTTTCCATTTTAGATTGGCCGCATTTTCAATGGTGCCATTTCTACTCGATGCATTCGGCGCACCGATGCCACATCCGATAAGGTTAACAGGACGCTCATATTTTTTGGTCAACTCTTCAATACTATCCTTTATTTTATCCAAAAAATCATCAAAATCTTCGTAATCTTTAGTTCTAAAAAAAAGAGTTTCTTGGCAGTTACCTGTTTTTTCAACCAATCCAATTTTGGTCTTGGTACCTCCGATGTCGATTCCTACGACTAAGTCCATATAATATATTTATAATTTTAAAGTTCCTCACATGATTAATAAATCACTATGAATCCAAAGGTTTGAAACTAGATATAAAAAGTAATGATTTATTACCTAATTTTGAGCTATCCAATACAATAACAAATCATAACCTAGATTCAAAATCGCAATACTAATTATTTAATTATCTGGTTTTAAGATATTTAAGAAAATAAAGCAGCTGTAACAATATTAGCTTGGCATTTTTAATGAAAGTATGATTATTGTCATGTTTTCGGCAAAAAGCCATGTCTATTTTCGCTGTGAACGATTAATAAAAACGTTATGCCTCATGAAGAAAATGCAAACTATCTTTATTTTTTCAAAAACTTCACAAATGGCTTTAGACTTTGGTCTTACATGCACAAATAACATCTAGCCAATCGAATACTACTTCTAAATTGTAATAGCATGATTATACTATTGGTCATTTTGACCATTACTATCGCTTTGTTCATTTGGGGAAAATTTCCACCTGATGTAGTCGCCCTCATGTCGATGTTGGCGCTGTACCTAACAGGGATATTGGATATGTCGGAAACCTTGAGCGGTTTTAGTAACCCTACGGTACTGATGATCGCTGCCCTCTTTATTATTGGAGAAGGGCTAGCAAGAACGGGATGGACCGCACTTGCAGGTCAAAAATTCGTTGCTTGGGCCGGAAAGAGTATACCTAAACTTTTGATCCTTGTAACCTTAGGGTCTGGTGTGCTGTCAGGTTTTGTAAGCAATACAGGAACGGTAGCCACATTGCTTCCAGTGACCGTTTCCGCCGCGTGGAAGGCGGGAACTCTGCCCTCTAAACTTTTGATGCCCGTAGCTTTTGGTTCCAATACGGGTGGATTATTAACCTTAACCGGAACTCCGCCTAATATTATCGTGAGCAATACCTTGACGGAAAAAGGTCTGGAGAGTTTTTCTTTTTTCGAGTTCGCGTTAATCGGACTGCCCCTTCTATTGATAGCCATCCTTTACTTTAGGTATGTAGGCTATAAATTGCTGCCCGATCACAAAACCGAAAATCAGCCGGTCAATATTGATTCGGAAGTCCATAAATGGATTGCCAACTATAGTATCGGTCATAATATGTACCGTCTGCGCATTCGTTCAATGTCGCAATTAATTGACACCAAGATTGAAGATTGGGAGTTTGAGAAAAAATATAACGTATCCATCATGCGTTTGCGACGAAGGCATCCAAGCGTTTTAAAGGGTACCGCTCCATTTGTTGAATTTCCAGAACCTAAAACGGTAATGCGCTATCATGATATTATTACGGTAAAAGGAACGGCAGATGATGTCGACAACATAATCTTGGAATTTAATCTGGGGATAATTCCTATGGTGTTCAAACCCTCGGAACTAAAAAATGAACTCATCAACCAAGAAGTCGGCATGGTAGAGATGATTATTACCCCGACTTCTTTTTTTGTGGGGCGTACCTTGCCTTTGGGTAAGTACCTTAGTACCTCAGGTATTCAATTATTAGGCGCATCGCGAGACGGCAGGCCAATAGCCGATAAGAATATAAAGATAAAAGCGGGCGATGCCTTCGTTATCAGGGGATCTTGGAAAAATATTGAAGCCTTACAGAGTGTTTACGAAAACCTGGTGATTTCAGGAAGTCCCGAGGCGATGGCCAAGGATGTCGATGAGTTGACCCCGAAATCATACATTGCCCTTGGAACGTTGATTTTGATGATTCTGCTATTGGTATTCGAAATATTTCCCGGTGCGATAGCGGCCCTGGTCTGTGCCGGTATTATAATGCTAACGGGATGTGTACCCATATCCAAAGCCTATCAGGGTATTAGTTGGACAAGCGTAGTCATGATTGCCGCTATGATACCTATGGGTCTAGCTTTACAGAAAACGGGTGCCGCTGAGATGGTCTCTAACGGATTGGTGAGCTACTTGGGTGAAATTCATCCCACCTTACTCTTAGGTGGTATTTTTTTAACAACTACTATCTTTAGCCAGACCATCAACAACTCGGCGACTGCGGTACTGATGGCTCCTATTGCACTTATGGCTGCCGTTTCTCTGGGCGTTTCCCCAAAACCATTTATGATCGTTGTGGCCATAAGTGCATCAACCGCTTTTTTGACACCGGTGGGTACTACGACCAATGCCATGGTCATGGGTTCAGGAGGATATCAATTTATGGATTACGTAAAAGTCGGTGGGCCACTTTTGCTTCTGTTCTTTATAATTACAATGGTACTAGTACCCATTATATGGCCTTTCTGAAATCAAAAAAACTTAGCGCATGTTTCGAAAAACACAACCTTAAGTTCACATTAAGCATATTGAAAAAACCCTAACGAGTTGTATTTTTAAAGTACGATACGGCAAATACTTTAAAATGGTAAGGCACGTGGTACCATCCATATAAAACAGCTAAGGAATTCAAGAAAAAAATGGCCTATTTCAGTATAGAATTTGCCGTACATCAAGGGCTAAAAACCTATTCGGGCGGGCTTGGCTTTTTGGCAGGTTCCCATATGCGATCGGCCTTTGAGCTAAGGCAGAACCTAATTGGTGTCGGTATGTTGTGGAAATATGGGTATTATGATGAGCTATATTGAGTTCTTTATTTCATAGAGAAGGGTTGGCCGGTACTCTGCAGGGCGGCAAACCAAAACTCCCCTTCCATATCGATTTTTTTTCGCTTGTTCACGACCTTTGAGATGGGCAGGTAGACAAAGTGGTTGTTGAGCCGGCCCACCACAAATTTTGTTTTGCCCGCCATTGCCCCATGTACGGCTTGGTACGCAAGCCTATTGCAAAAAAGACTGTCGTTAGAATTCGCAGGAGCACTTCTGACAATATAACTCGGATCGATATATTTGATAGTCGTTTTGGTTCCTATATTATCAAAATATTCCTTTATACGTTGCTTTAAAAATAGGCCGATATCTTGATGCTTAATATTTCCTGAGGCATCTTTTACTTGGCCGTCTTCGGTGTCGAACAAATTTTGCCCTGCACCTTCGGCAACAACGATTATGGCATGGTGCTTTAGATCCAGACGTTTTTTCAATGCTTCAAGAAAACCATTTTCACCATTAAGTTCAAAATCCATTTCTGGCACTAGTACAAAATTGACTACTGGCATTGCTATGGTAGTAGACGCTGCAATAAAGCCACTATCCCTTCCCATTAATTTTACGATGGCAATACCGTTGAACGCTCCGGTCGCTTCGTTATGTGCATCCCTGATGATAGGGCTTGCGACATCGAAAGCAGTTTCGAAGCCAAACGATTTATCGATCAGGTCAATGTCGTTGTCAATGGTCTTGGGAATTCCCACGACAGCGATAGCCAAACCCCGTTTTTCGATTTCATCCCCTATGGCATTGGCACCTTTTAAGGTTCCGTCGCCACCAATGGTGAACAAAAGATCAATAGCATTTTTTTCGAGGGTGTCGACCATTTCTGAAACCGGCTGTGCACCGCGTGAAGACCCCAACATTGTACCCCCGAATTCATGTATGTTCTTTACCTTATCTGGTGTAAGGTCTATGAATTCATGACCATTCTCAGGTATCAATCCTTCAAATCCATATCTAACTCCAACGATACGCTTCACACCATAAAAGTAATGTAGTGCCATGACCAAACTACGTATTACGTTGTTGATACCTGGGCAAAGTCCACCACAGGTCACGATGGCCGCCGTAGTTTTCTTGGGTTCAAAAAATAGCTTTTCTCGTGGTCCGGCCTTCTCTAGACATTCCGGTCCCTCTTTAGTTTTCATGCAGCGATTGAAGCTTTGCAAAGAAACATCTACGAGAATCCTATTGTTTGGTTCGACAAAATTAAAGATTTTGTCCCCCCTTGTTTTACTTAACTGTAAGGGCGAAGTAATCGATGGGACACCTAAAGTTGGTATATCAAAGCTATTATCGGTATGCATATAATTTGGTGTTTCGGAAATTTTCTAGTACAAAATAGAATATTACATAATTATAAAATCCCATTTTATGACAGCAGTTATATTCGCTATTGATAAATTAAATTTAGGTACTACCCTATCCCTTGGACAAAAAAGCTAAAAAAAATGAAACCGACAAAAAATATCGGTTCTAAGACTAGCTAACCCAACATAAAAGCGCAATATAACTATGTTTGGGGTATGTACTAAAAATATTCTCAGTTTTTCCAAAAGGGATCTAAGCCAATTGGAAAACAGCTATGAATGCCAAAGGTGATTTTTATTTAAAATGGAAATCTATAATGAAGTTAATGATCGGTATCGAAATTGACACTCCAAATGCCTCGGATTTCCCTGACATCATAACCCACGGCCTTATCCTTTGGATATAAATTTTTTAGCGTAGCTAAGGTTGCCGGTAGAATTTGTTTATCGGGCTTGCCATGACATTGAAGACATAAAGCATTGGTGGAAATGGGATAGTAAAAACTGACCTCGCCATTTTCGCTGTATACAATAGGTTCTATATTTTTGCCTGATGTTATGCTCTTTTTAAAGGATGCGATGTGTTTCAGTTGCTCAGCAGAGGCCTGATTGTTTGGGTTTCTAGGTTTGTCGGAAACCCTTTTGATAATAGCGTTTTTCATTATGGACACACTATCTGTCAGTTTCGTAGCTTCGGTATTGCAGAACTGGATCGCTTCAACAGTTCCATTTTCCTGAATGGCCTTTATTAAGTTTCTACCCAAATGGGCCTCGGCTTCCATAGCATAGGCAAGTCCGATGGCGGCATATTCCTTTTCGGGTTCCAGAACAGCAAAACATTGGCATTCTCCCATTTTCGATCCTTTTTTATGCGCTTTTTGAAAATAGGCTTCGAACCATTCCGGGCGCTCGATTTCGTTATCATAGATATAGTCGGCAATCTGAGCAACGGCATCATCGGGATTGGGCATATACGGCATAGGGCCAAACTTAGCATGGGCACCGAGCATTTTTGATTCCGTTTCCGGATCGTTGACCCATCGAATCAATGCTTCCGTAAATGCCTCTTTGGTTACGCTAGAATCGATATAGTGTCTTTTTATGGTCTCCATGGGCGGGGCGATCATCGCTGCCCTTGAAGCCTTCGGATTATGGCAGATATAACATTCTTTTTCCATAAAAACTTTTCCCGGATGTTGTTTAATCCTTTGCGCTTCCTTTGTCACGGGCACCTCACCAAGCGATTCCATTTTGGTTTTTTTGACATCTTTACAACTTGCCAATAGCAAAACAAAGACGAGAAAAATCGAATACTTTTTCATTCCGATGGATTTTAGTATGCAAGCTCTACTTTTTATCCATAGTAAAAAATGACTTTCATCAGGCACCGAGAAATAAAATCCCCAAAGAGATAGTACTTTGGAATTATAGCGAAATAACCTTAATGTAGTTTCGGTGGAGTTTTACTTTCTCCATATTTTCCAACTTTTTCAACAAGCGCGAAACCACTACTCTAGAAGTATTAAGGTCATAAGCGATTTCTTGGTGTGTGCCATAAATGACCTTGCTGTTGGTAACCTTAATTTTATCTTTTAGATACTTCAGTAGGCGTTCGTCCATTTTTAGAAAGGCGATACTATCTACGGTATCTAGAAGTTCATTCAACCTTGTATGATAGGTATTAAGCACAAAGTTCCGCCAACTTTGATAAGCTGTTAACCACTCTTCCATTTTAGCTACGGGTATCATGATTACCTTGGTGTCCGTCTCGGCAACTACCCTGACTTCACTTTTGATCTGACCAACGCAACAGACCATGGTCATGGCACAGGTATCCCCATCATGAAGAAAATAAAGTAATAATTCGTTTCCACCTTTATCTTCTCGAAGCACTTTGATAACCCCAGAAACCAGCAGCGGCATTGATTTGATATATTGCCCAATATCCATCAATTTTTCGCCATCGGTAAATTCTCTAATTACACCAATTCGATTGATTTCCTCTAGTAGTTCTTCCTCGAAAATGTGTCCATAAAGTTCAGTCAATTCTTTAAACATAAATTTAGCTATTTGAAGTTCGCAATAGCATGAAATTGGTGATATCGGTTCCCTTATTCGCACCGATAAGTCTGCATTCTTCGGTAACGGACAAAAGATTTTCTTTTCCTATCAATTCTAAAAAAACTTCATTTAAAAGATTTAACCCGAAGGTATTTTAGGAATGACCTACCGACAATGACATTTATCATAAATAGCGTCATGGCTTCGCACTATATTTGAAATTATATCAAAGCATAATAAAGCCAAGCGGTATTGGGCAGAATTGAACGACCAGCTATGGGAAAATACCAAGTAGATAAAATCGATAAAGATTCCAGAGCGAGATTCGCTAAACACTTGCTGAACGATATTACCGCATTGGAAATTATGCTGAAAAAAGGAATGATCGAAAACGATATTACCCGTATCGGTGCCGAACAAGAGTTTTGTCTGGTCAATGAAAATTGGCGGCCTACCAAAAATGCCACACAAATATTGAACGTTATTGACGACCCCCATTTCACCAACGAAATTGCACGTTATAATCTCGAGATCAACCTGGACCCGGAAGAATTGAAAGACCGTTGTTTCTCAGTAATGGAAAAAAAATTAAGGGACTTTTTGAACAAAGCCGCCTTAAAGGCGGGCGAGTATGACACCAAAATTTTATTGGCGGGAATTTTACCGACGATCAGCATGAAGGAGCTTTCCATGGAATTCATGACTCCGAGTGCTAGATATGAATTACTGAACGCGGCCATAAAGCACTTGCGAAAAAAAGATTTTGAATTCCATATCCGCGGGGTCGATGAGCTTTCGGTACATTACGATTCGGTGCTATTCGAAGCCTGCAATACCAGTTTTCAATTACACTTACAAATTGCTCCTGATGATTTCATAGCGAGTTATAATTGGGCACAGGCGATTTCGGGCCCTGTGTTGGGTATTTCGGCCAACTCTCCACTATTGATGGGTCGGGAACTTTGGAGCGAAACGCGTATTGCCTTATTTCAACAGAGTATCGATACCAGAAGCTCTTCCTATTCCCTAAAGAACAAGCTGCCGAGGGTAACCTTAGGCAATAAATGGGCATCGGGATCAATTGCAGATATTTACAAGGATGAAATTGCTCAATATGAATTAATGTTATCTACCAACATTAAGAAAAACTCACTTGAGGAACTAAAAAAAGGAAATATTCCAAAGCTCGAGGCACTTAACCTGCACAATGGCACCATTTACCGTTGGAACCGCCCCTGCTACGGTACCACTGAAAAAACAGCACATATCCGTATCGAAAATAGGTACCTCCCATCAGGTCCGACCGTCCTGGATGAAATGGCCAACTTTGCTTTTTGGGTTGGGTTGATGAAGTCCAGACCGGCCGAATTCGATGATATGGCAAATACGATGGATTTCAGAGATGCCAAAGATAATTTTATTAAAGCGGCCAGAAACGGATGCCATAGTATGATGCATTGGAGGGGTAAAAGTATTTCGACCCGAGAATTGGTCATTAAGGAACTTCTTCCTTTGGCATATGAAGGATTAAAAAAATGTGCCATCGACAAGAAAGACATCGAACATTACCTGAACATCATAGACAAGAGGGCCAATGGAATGACCGGGGCAACATGGAGTACTGGTAATTATCGCCAGCTCAAAAAGAAAATGAAACAGGACGATGCCCTAATTTCTTTGACCAGAATAATCTATGAAAACCAGCAGACCTCATTACCCGTTTCTGAATGGTCTATGTTAAAAAATAGTTTTGAAATCGGTACGAATGCTTTCTTGGCAGAACATCTCATGTCGACCCAACTTTTTACAGTCAATGAAAACGATTTGGCCGATATGGCCACCAGTATTATGGAGTGGAACAATATACATCACGTTCCGGTATTGAACGACGATCACGAGCTTTGCGGTTTGTTGACTTGGAACCATATGGTAGAATATTTAAAGGAGAAATCGGATATTACAGGAACAATAGTGGGGCAACTCATGGTAAAACAGGTCATCAGCGTTACACCGCATACCAAAATAGAGACCGTTTCTCAATTACTCAAAAAGTATAATATCGGTTGTCTTCCGGTCGTAAATGATAATAATTTGGTTGGAATAATCACTGCTAATGATATAGCCCAGATATAATATGGTAAATATATACAGTAAAGCCCTCGACAAAACCCTGGAAACAGATCGGATTATCAGCCATATTAAAGGCGTAGCACCCGGCCCAACACTCATTTTTACTGCAGGAATTCACGGTAACGAACCCTCAGGGGTTTTCGCCTTACGTCAGGTTCTAAACGATATAAGCGCAGCTTCAATTGTAGTAAAAGGAAATATCTATGCCATTGCGGGCAATCTAAGTGCCCTTGAAATTGGAATACGCTATCACAACAAAGACTTGAACCGTATGTGGGCAGATGATCAGGCAAACTTATGGACACGTAAAAATGCCAAATCTCAAAAAGGGGAATATTTAGAACAAACGGAAATTTACAGTGCCATTACAGAAATTCTTGAAAAGGAAAATGGCCCTTTTTATTTTGTAGACTTGCATACTACCTCCAGTCCGACCCAACCTTTTATTACGGTCAATGATACCCTATTGAACAGATATTTTACACGGCAATATCCAGTGCCTTTACTATTAGGAATAGAGGAATATTTGGAAGGCACCTTATTGAACCATATCAATCTATTGGGCTATGTGTCCTTCGGTTTTGAATCTGGGCAGCATGATGCGCTTTCTTCCATAGAAAAGCATGTGGCCTTTGTTTATCTCACTTTGGTTTTCTCCGGAAATATTGGCAAAGCAGTTATAGATTATGATAGCTATTATAATCTTCTGGCCAACGCCACCAAAGATTTGGCCAACACTTATGAAATTGTACATCACTATAAAATTCAACAATGGGAAGATTTTCGTACGAAACCGGGGTTCACCAATTTTGAAACCGTAAACAAAGGTCAACAAATTGCCACGAGCAACGCGGTTCCTGTCTTTGTGCCCCAAAAAGGGAATATCTTTATGCCCTTGTACCAAAAACAGGGCGAAGATGGTTTTTTTGTCATCAAGCACATACCTGCTATATTTCTCTCGCTTTCCACTTTTTTTCGAAAAATACATGTAGATCGTTTGCTCCCCCTATTGCCCGGTATTTCGTGGGTATCAAAAAAAAAGAATGCCTTAAAGGTCGATTTACTGGTTGCCCGGTTCCTAGCCAAAAAGTTTTTTCATTTAATGGGCTATAGAAGCAGGCAAGTCGATTCAAGCCATATGGTCATAAAGAATAGGGATGCAACCTCAAAAATGAAGGAATATATACACTCGGACTGGTATTGAAATTAGCCGAACTGATCTATATCATTTTTTTGATAATGTATTGGTACTATCTTGGCGCAAGAAGGAAAATATTCCTTTGCAATGCATGGAGCTTTTCGGGGGAACATAGCAATATGCATAAGAGTTTTGGAAAGTGTTGTAAAATCAATTCTTTAATTTTTTATCGTAGCGATCAAAAGATTAAGTGAATAAGCACAATACAAACGAACCCAATCTCTTTAGAAGGAGCAGGAGGTCAAGGCTTCCTGCTCCTATTTTCGTATCTTAATCTTATCTTTTAAAAAAAACTAACCTAAAAAAGCTGTATCCATGGGCTATTATTTTTCAACAACTATCAAAAATCAAAATTTTCAGGAAGTCCTATTGCGAACAACTGAAGCGCTGAAACTGGAAGGCTTCGGTGTATTGACCGAAATCGATATAAAGGCAACGCTAAAGAAAAAACTGGATGCCGACTTCCACAATTACACTATTTTAGGAGCCTGTAACCCTCAATTGGCTTTTCAGGCACTACAAGCCGAAGATAAAATCGGTACGATGTTACCTTGCAATGTAGTCGTTCAGGAAAGGGAAGTGGGAAGCATCGAAATCGCCGCTGTAGATCCTGCGGCATCGATGCAGGCGGTAAAAAACGATGCGCTCATTAGCATAGCTGAAAACGTGCGCACAAAACTTCAGAAAGTAATTCAACACCTTAAGAACGAATAGCTTGACTGCCAATATGTTTGGCTCAACTCCATAACGTTAATGACACACCCAAAAGATTCTGATTACAATTTCTATTGGGGTATTTTGTGATGCTACAATTTTGGAATATAACAGCTATGGTCGAAAACTAAAAGAAAGGTCGAATCAGCACGAGAACCGTTCGTAAAAAAGCATTAAAAACAGATTTGAACAATGGATATTACTATCCATAATAAGTATTTAAAGCTTGTTTTAAGCACTTAATTTTCGTACTTTAAAAGGAAGTATCAAAACCTTGATATAAGACACTTATAATCTTCTTTTTATAAAAAAGTGAGTCCGTTGGTCAGGCTAACAAAAAAGAAAGGTATGGCCACATTGAACCAGAAAATTTAAACAGTTAAAAAATCTATAGCCATGAATATACCTATATTATTTACTATTATTTTAGTGCTGTTCCTTTTTGCCGGAATACGTGTTGTGTTTGAATATAAAAGAGCCTTGAAATTCCGTTTTGGGAAGTACGTAAAAATTTTGCAACCTGGCCTTAGGTGGATTATCCCCTTTGTAGAGACCATTCAAAAAGTAGATATACGTGTAATCACCATTAATATTGTATCACAAGAAGTGATGACCGAAGATAATGTGCCCTGTAGTATTGATGGGGTCGTTTTTTTTAAGATAAGTGACCCTGAAAAAGCCGTTCTTGAAGTAGAAGAATTCTCCTTTGCGATTACCCAACTTTCTCAAGCAGCGCTTAGGGATGTTTGTGGTAAAGTAGAACTGGACACCATTCTCTCCAAAAGGGAAGAAATGGGGAAGAACATCAAAAGTATCGTGGAGACGGAAACCCACCGCTGGGGTATTGAAATCATTGATGTGAAGATAAAGGATATTCAACTGCCCGAAAACATGAGACGGATGATGGCCAATCAGGCCGAAGCAGAACGTTCAAGAAGGGCAAGGATTATTCTTGCCGAAGCGGAGGAACAAGCTGCAGGGAAGCTTCTAGCGGCAGGTCTTCAAATAGACAAATCACCCTCTGCCATAAAGTTGAGACTCTATCAAACTTTGTCGAATATCGCGGCCGAAAAGAATTCCACCATTCTTTTTCCCTTCCCCGAAGAAGTTTTGCCAAGGGGCAACAAAGACTCAAAGTAATTTGATACAGGGCCTACATATTTTTCTTAGGGTTCTTTTATGAATTTTCAGTTAACTGACCTAGATCATTCCACACTTTTCGGAAGAGGGCTATCTTTTAAGCCGAAAGCTAAAGTTATTTTACTTATCAAGCTTAAAACACAAACGGATGAAGATTTCAGAAAAAAACATTTGCGAAAGTTGTGGTATACCCATGCATAAACTGGCCGATTTTGGCACGAACAAAGACAGTACCATCAATACCGAATACTGTCATTTCTGTTATCTGCAAGGAAAGCTCGTAGACCACGGCATCATTTTGGAGCAGAAAATTGAGAAAAACTTTACCATGTCCCAAAAAATGGGAATGCCCCGGGAAGAGGCTATAATTTCGGCACGAAACCCTTCCTACACTCAAAAGATGGAAAGAAATGAAGCTTGTTGAGTAAAATGGTATCTAAGCTTAAAAGTCACCAACTTACTCTCCATATTTAACCACACCGACAGCTGATCAGTATGATGATTGGTATGTGATACGATTATCCCGAATGCCTCCGCTTTGGTCTTGGTGCCGAATTTTTTTGTAGTAACTGTAGTTTCCCAATCGGTGTCGGTTTGTTTTTCTACATTGATTTTAACGCTCTAAAACAAAGGGCTACGTACGACTTTATTTCAGCGAGATTTGTCCAATCCCCGTATCTTTTGGGGTAATGACCGTTTTAGCGATAACCTTTACCTCTTTATCACCAAAAACGTTCTTGGCAAACAGCAGTTCAACATCCCCGATATGCCGAATCAGGAAACCTGCACTATTTTTAGCGGGCGGAAGCCTTTTCTTCAAATCTTCTTCCGTTAAATTTATGAGTTGATTCGTAAATCGTGTTCTGGCCTCTGTCCAGACTACCAATAACAGCAGTTTTTTTGTTTTCATTTTTGTTGATTTGGTGAGATAACTCATATATACTTAATAACTGAACCACAAGGTACTGCTGCTATACCCTTGAGCTATAAATGACATGTATCAGCGTAATTACTTCTTTTAATGACCTAAGTCATTGATTTTATTTAAGTCAACGGATACATTTACCAAAACATAGGATATGAAAATCCACATGTGGAAGATCCAAATAAGACAACTGAACTATCAACCAAAAATGAGAGCATTATGAAAAATAGAGAAGCTTACCAATGGACAAAAGAAAGGGCTAAGGCAAAATCGGCATTCGATCTTCATCTTACCATTTACTCGGCTATTATCATTTTATTGGCGACTATCAATTTTAGTACTACTCCTGAATATCTATGGATTAAGTGGCCATTGATTGCATGGAGTATTGTGGTGTTTTTATATGCCTTACGGGTAATTATTTTTACGCACAGACGAATTATTTAACAGAGTTTGTCCCAAAAAGAAAATAGCAAATTAAATACTGATTATAAAGAGTTAAAATGGGAATTTGCCCTTAAAAACTCAAATATTGGTATTTGGGATTTTGATGCCGATTTAGATAGAGTTTTTTACTCAGATGAGTCAAAAAACATCATTGGTTATAATGATGATTTTGGCAGCAATCCAAACGATTGGAATGATAAAGTACATCCTGATGATAATGAGCAATACTTTAAAGATTTTCAAGACCACTTAAATGGCATTACACCCTTTTATGAAAACGAACATAGAGTTTTATGTAAAAATGGAAGTTATAAATGGATTTTAGACAAAGGGAAAATTATCGAAAGAGACGCCAAAAACAACCCAAAACGAATTATTGGAACTCATAGCGATATTACCAAGCAAAAAGAAAGTGAGTTAGCCAGTTCTAAATCACTAAAATTAATTACTAAACAAAACAACAGGCTTAAAAACTTTGCTCATATTGTTACTCATAATTTAAAATCGCATTCTGCAAATTTTGAAAATTTATTGGATTTTTATGTGGAAGCTGATTCTATTACCGAAAAAGAAGAGTTAATCCAGCATTTACAAACCGTTTCTGGTTCTTTATCCAAGACAATTAGCAATTTAAACGTGGTAGTTTCTATTCAAACTAACAAAGATGACAAAATTGCTAAACTTAATGTATACGATTATATTAATAACGCCTTAAGTCTTCAAGAAATTATAATTGAAAAAAGTAATGCTTTAGTGTTAAATAAGGTTGACCATACCATTACTTTAGATTTCAATCCTGCGTATTTAGAAAGTATATTTCAAAATTTAATATCAAACTCAATAAAATATAAACATCCTGAAAGGAATCCGCATATAGAATTTAATTCTAAAATAACAGACAAAGACATCATTATTACCATTGAAGATAATGGTTTAGGAATAGATTTAGATAAATATGGAGATGACATATTTAACTTATATAGAACGTTTCACCAAAATGAAAACTCAGAAGGTGTTGGCCTTTATCTTATAAAAAATCAAATCGAAGCATTTAGTGGTTCTATAAATATTGATAGTAAAGTAAATGAAGGCTCTAAATTCACAATTACATTCCCAAAAACAAATATTCAAGATTAATATCTTTATCCCTTGCATCTTTAATTATTCTCTTAAACTACTTTTTTAGAGAACAACTAACATAACCGTAAAAATCAATGTATTTTATCGAAAATATTTGATATTCACCGAATTAATCGTACTTTGTAGGGTAATACTCATGTGATAAGCTTATTTGGAATGGAATACAATTGAAATCCTAAAATCATCATATGTAAATTATTTGATAA
>RCNE010000720.1_pt1 | contig 17609 bp, 13 predicted proteins | sample 2041361 | NCBI WGS metagenome assembly RCNE01 (sample SAMN09708229, study PRJNA481090) | Marine sediment metagenome, whole genome shotgun sequencing project.
GCAAAAGAAAAAACATCTGTTATTTCTTTTAACGTAGGTACTATTCACCCATACGATATTGGTACAATTTTAGATAAAATGGGAATTGCAGTGCGTACAGGTCACCATTGTGCTCAGCCTATTATGGATTATTATAAAATTCCTGGTACCATTAGAGCATCCTTTATGTTTTACAATACTAAAGCGGAAATCGACACCTTTATTATTTCGCTTAAAAAAGCAATACTGATGTTGTCTTAACATTTTGTTTTTTAATACGTTATACTAAAAACACCTCAAAAGAGGTGTTTTATCGTTTATTGCAGTTTGTCGATTATTCGTATTTTATTCTTAAAATATTGTTAACATTTTGCTGTTTTATCATATATTCGGCTCATAAACTAATAAAACAACAATTAACTATGAAAAAATCTCTTTTAGGACTAGCTGTTATAGCTGCTCTATTTACTGGTTGTAGCGATGACCAAAGTCAAGATCAAAATCAACAATCTAATGTCGATATGACTGACTTTTATCTCTACACGGACTCTAATGACAAAGACAAAACAGCAAGTACAGCGGTAAACGATAAAAGCTGTAACTCCATGGAAGTCTTAAATCGTCAACTTAACGAAAATCCTGGCCTATATCAAAAAATGTATAATGCAGAATTACATTCAAGACGTTTTATTAACAGTAAAAAACCTAGTGGTGCTGGAAACGGAAATGGAAACGGCGGCGGAGGCGGCGATGGTGGTGGTACCACTCCTGTTGATGATGGTTTAGGTCAGATTCAAATTCCTGTTTATATTTATGTGATATACGCTAATAGTACCCAAAACATTTCTGATGCTCAGGTTAATTCTCAAATAGATGTGTTAAATGCAGATTTTAACGACACTAATTATGGTGCTGCATTATATGCAGATCGTGGCGCAAATGTTGGTATCACATTTCTAGATCCAGTAATTGATAGAAGAGCAAATTCTACAACTTCTTGGGGTACTAATAATGCGGTAAAAAATGCTTACCCTGCACAGCCAGGCTACTTAACGATGTGGGTTGCTAATATTGGTGGTGGTATTTTAGGATACGCACAATTCCCAGGTGGTAGCGCATCGACAGATGGTGTTGTAGTTTCTCCACAATACTTTGGAGATACTGGAACGGCTACAGCTCCTTTTGATGGAGGTCGTACAATGACTCACGAAGTAGGTCACTGGATGAACTTACGTCATATTTGGGGAGACGGAAGATGTCGTCAAGATGATTTTGTGTCTGACACACCTTCTTCTGACCGTCCGAACTACGGATGTCCTTCTTCAGCATATCACTGTAAATCAGAGGATATGAAAGAAAACTATATGGATTATACAGATGATGTCTGTATGGAGTTATTTTCTGAAGGCCAAAAAGCTAGAATGCGAGCTATTTTTGCACCTGGAGGTCCTAGAGATGAATTTACAGGAAACTAAACACACAACATATAACATTGTAAAGGCGCCTATTTGGCGCCTTTTTTATTTTGGCACAGATTTCGATTATAAAAAATGGATACCTTTACTTTTAAATTTAGAAACATGAAATTTTTATTTAGCTTATTTGCTCTTATGATGCTTACAGATTCTTGTAATTCTTCAGAAAAAGCCATTGAAACCACTAATATTAAAAAAAGAGATATGGCGCAAAGCACATTTACAGGTAGTTATATCTTAACTCATATTGAGAATACTGAAGCTGTTTCTAAAAAGCTCACCATTATGTTTGATGAAAAATCGAACAAAGTTACTGGGTTTGCTGGCTGCAATAGTTTCTTTGGAACTTATACCGTTCAAAACAGTGATATAACATTCAATAATATTTCCACCTCAAAAAAATTCTGCCGAAAGGATATCATAGATGCAGAAAGACAATTTCTAAACGCATTAAATAGGGTAAATACATTTACAGTAAAAGACGATGTTTTATCCTTATTAGAAAACGACACAACGTTATTAAAAGGAACTAAACCTGTTGCTACAAAAAAGAGTGATATAGTTAAAGGTAATTATAACAACGCTATTACGTACCAGTCCTCAACAAGAGGTTCGTTTGAATTTATAAATATTTCCGAATCTAATATTTTAATTTCTACAGATAGAAGCCTTAAAACTAAAAAGCAATACAATTGTGAGGAAAAGGACTGGGAAGCGCTCAATAAAATGATAGAAGCAGTAGATTTGGAAACCTTTCAGAAATTGAAAGCTCCAACGGATAAACGTCTATTTGATGGTGCTGCTCATGCAACTTTAGCGATACAATTTGGTGATGTAGAATATATGACTCCTACATTTGATCATGGTAATGCACCAAAAGAAATAGAAGCACTTGTTAATAAAGTGTTATCCATAAAAGAAAATGTTGTTAAGCAATAGCGATTTTGTAATTTTGTTGCAAAGAATTAGACTATGACTATTGAAGAAGTACAAAACGATATTATTGATGAGTTTTCTATGTTTGAAGATTGGGAAGAACGCTATCAATATATGATTGATTTAGGAAAAACATTGCCTCTCATTGAAGATCAATATAAAACAGAAGACAATATTATAAAAGGTTGCCAAAGTAAGGTTTGGGTGCATGCTAATATGGTTGATGATAAAGTTAACTTTACAGCAGATAGTGATGCGATTATTACCAAAGGAATCATTGCTATATTGATTAGAGTATTTTCTAACCAACATCCTAAAGATATCATAGAAGCTAATACAGGTTTTATTGATAAAATTGGATTAAAAGAACATTTGTCACCTACCAGAGCTAATGGTTTGGTTAGTATGATAAAACAATTAAAACTGTATGCTATTGCATACCAAACACAATTAAATTAAAAACAATAAGATTCCCATTTCGATGGGAAATAAAATAAATTCAGATGAGCGATACAACTATAGATACAAAAGTCCTTGGAGAAAAAATAGTAAGAGTTTTAAAATCCATTTTCGATCCAGAAATTCCTGTAGACATCTACGAATTAGGATTAATTTACGATGTTTTTGTTAATGAAGATTTTGACGTTAAAATCTTAATGACTTTAACCACACCAAACTGTCCTGTAGCAGAAACTTTACCGCTAGAAGTTGAAGAAAAAGTAAAATCTCTTGACGAGGTAAAAAATGCTGAAGTAGAAATCACCTTTGATCCACCATGGACTCAAGATTTAATGAGTGAAGAAGCAAAGTTAGAACTAGGCATGCTTTAAAATGGCAGAAGAAATTATAAACAGAGTCGCAAACAGCAAACTTAAAGTCATTGACTTAGAAGATTATTACCCAAATGGCAAACGTGTTCTTTTTGATATTAAAGATTGGTTGCTTGAAGGTTTCGTACTTCGCGAAAAAGACTTTAGAGTTTCTGTCGCTGAGCACGATTGGTCACAATACCAAGATTGTTACGTTGCGTTGCATTGCTCAACGGATGCCATTGTGCCAGATTGGGCTTACATGCTAATTTCCCTAGAACTTGAAGCCTATTCTAAACTCACCGTAATTGGTTCTTTAGAAGCGTTAGAGTCTATTATCTATGTATCAATTATTTCTGAATTGGATCTTTCTATATATAAAGACTTCCCCGTAATTGTTAAAGGGTGTTCACACAAACCAGTGCCTGCAAATGCCTTGGTATTATTATCTCAAAGATTAAAACCATTTGCAAAATCTATAATGTTTGGGGAGGCCTGTTCTTCGGTTCCACTCTTCAAAAGAAAATAATATAAAAAATGTGACTTTTTTATGGTTTCCTTGTCTTACCACTAGTGAATACATCCATTAATACCTTTCACTAAAATTAATAAACACTTATATTTGCAAATTAATTACAACTTAAATTATTAAAATTGAATTCATTATGAACAAAAAATTACTTTTATCAGCATTCTTAATGTTGGCAATTACGATTGGTTTTTCACAAACTAAAGAGGAATTACAAGCTCAAAAATCTGAAAAACAAGCAGAAGCAGACAAGTTTCAAGGAGAAGCTAATGCTTTACAAGCACAAATAGATGCTTTACCAGGATGGCGCAAAGGTGCATTTGGTACCATTGGTGGAAATTTATCTAGCTTCAATGATTGGTATTCTCAAGGATCACCAAACAATACTTCTGGTAACATTGGTATTACTGTAAATGCTTTTGCTAACAAACTTGAAGATAAATACTTCTGGAGAAACTCATTAACAGCTAATTTAAATTGGTTGAAGTTTGATGACACTAGTGATGACATTGATTCTGATTTCGAACCAACTACAGATGTATTTAACATTTCTTCACTTTATGGTTATAAATTAAGTGATAAATGGGCAGTATCTGCTTTAGGTGAATACAGAACAACCTTATTAGATAATTTTAATGATCCTGGATTTTTAGATCTTGGTGTTGGTGCAACATGGACTCCAACGAGCAATTTAATCGTTGTAATTCACCCATTAAACTACAACTTCGTATTTGCGGATAATGATGCTGCATTTGATTCTTCAGCTGGTGCAAAAATCGTTGCAGATTATACAAGATCTTTAGGTGCAATAAACTTTAAGTCTAACTTCTCTACATTCCAAAGTTACAAGTCTAGCGACTTATCTAACTGGACATGGACTAACTCTTTTAGCTATACGCTATGGAAAATGATTGGTGTTGGTTTTGATTTTGCCTTAAGAAGCAATCAACAAGAAGCAGCAAATTTTCAAGGTGTAGATTTAAAAGATGCTGACAATAAAACACAATCTTATTACACTATTGGTTTAAGCTACGCTTTCTAATAAGAAATAACATTTATAAAAAAGAGGTCTAAATTTAAAATTTAGACCTCTTTTTTTATTCAATATCTTCAACATCTGGATACAAAAAGTGATTATAAGGAAACCGTGTTATATGGATTTCTCTCACCTCTTTATAAACGCGTTTTCTAAACTCATCAAGATTTTCTTTGTTTAAAGCCGAGATAAATAAGGCATTATCACCCACTCTAGACATCCAAGTTTTTTTCCATTCTTCAATAGAATAATTAGCTTCTGTACGTTCAGCAATTAAATCGTCATCATCAAAAGGTTCTGCTTGGTAGGCATCAATTTTATTAAATACCATAATTGTTGGCTTATCCTTACTGCCAATGTCATCTAAAATCTGATTAACAGAATCTATATGTTCTTCAAAATTAGAATGCGATATATCTACAACATGAAGTAATAAATCTGCTTCTCTCACTTCATCTAGTGTACTTTTAAAAGAATCTACCAATTGCGTTGGTAGTTTTCTTATAAAACCAACGGTGTCACTAACTAAAAAAGGTAAATTCCCAATAACTACTTTTCTAACCGTAGTATCTAATGTAGCAAAAAGCTTATTTTCTGCAAAGACCTTACTCTTGCTAATCACATTCATTAAAGTAGACTTCCCAACATTGGTATAACCCACTAATGCAACACGTACCATTTTTCCGCGATTACCACGCTGCACAGCCATTTGCTTATCAATAGTTTTAATCTTAGACTTTAATAAAGATATTTTATCACGTACAATACGTCTATCGGTTTCAATCTCTGTTTCACCAGGTCCACGCATACCAATACCTCCTTTTTGTCTTTCGAGGTGTGTCCACATTCCTTTTAGTCTTGGTAATAGATATTCACATTGTGCCAGTTCTACTTGGGTTCTAGCATAACTCGTCTGCGCACGTTGTGCAAAAATATCTAAGATGAGGTTTGTTCGGTCTAGAATTTTACAGTTAAGAATCTTACTTATATTACGTTCTTGAGAAGCCGATAATTCGTCATCAAAAATTACAGTGCCAATAGCATTGTCTTTCACAAAGTGCATTACATCATCCATCTTCCCTGCACCAATAAAAGTTTTAGGATTAGGCATTGCCATTTTTTGAGTGTAGCGTTTTATAACTTCACCACCAGCCGTAAATGTTAAGAACTCTAATTCGTCTAGGTACTCTTTAGACTTTTCTTCATCTTGAGCTTGCGTAATAACTCCTATTAAAACAACTTTTTCTAAAGCAATATCTTTTTTTTCTATCATAAATTATTTAAAGTACAAAGTTAAACAAATGGATTATTCTTAATAATGTTTTAAAAACCTATATTTAATCCCATGATTAATAATTCTGAAACTTATACCATAGCATTCTACAATATTGAAAATTTATTCGATATAAAAAATGATCCTTTAACTAATGATGATGATTTTTTACCAACAGCAGCAAAACGCTGGACGGCAAAACGCTATCAAAATAAATTAAAGAAATTAGGAAAAGTGATCTCTAAAATAGGAGAAGAGAACACTGAAGTTGCTCCTGTTATTATTGGGTTAGCTGAAGTTGAAAACAGTAATGTACTATCAGATTTAGTTGAAAGTAAAAATATGCGTAATAATGCGTATAGCTTTATACACTATGATTCTTCTGATGAAAGAGGAATTGATGTAGCCCTCCTCTACAAAAGCGATGTTTTTAAAGTAGAAAATTCTGAAACCTTTTCTGTTTACCTTCAAAATGAATTAGGGGAACAAGATTATACCAGAGATATTCTTTTAGTGGAAGGAAAATTAAACAATGAACATATCCATATTATAGTTAACCATTGGTCTTCTCGTAGAGAGGGCGAAAAGGAAACTGAATTTAAACGCTTAGCATCATCAAACAAGGTAAATTCTATCATTAAAAATATAAAAAAGGAAAAACCCAATGCTAAAATTATTGTAATGGGCGACTTTAATGACAACCCTGATAATGATAGCATCTCTCTAATGGAGACAGAATGCAATCTTTACAATCCTTTTAAAACAGTTTGGTCTCGTGAAAAAGGAAGTTTAAACTATCAATTTCAATGGAATTTATTTGATCAAATATTGTTTTCAACTAATTTTTTTGATGTCAATAATTCTTCATTAAGCTTTGGAAGTGCTAATGTATTTAATACTAAGTTTTTAACTCAATATCATGGTAAATATAAAGGGCAACCATTTAGAACTTATGTTGGTAAGAAATACAAGGGAGGTTACAGTGATCATTTTCCGGTTTATATTCAATTAAAGACTTCCTAAAAACAGCCTAAACCATTTATCGATTAATATGGTAGTTAATCTATTATAACATTGTTAACATACTGTTAATAGGCATTTTTTATATATTCGAGTCCGCATAAAAAAAACGACTAACCAACGTAACTAATGCGCGTCCCAATCTCATTTTACAACCAATAATCCAATTCCTTTATAATCAGTAAATTATAAAGGCATAAATAACTTTTAACAAACCCATTAATAATGAAAAAAAGTACTTTACTATTATTTGCACTTTTTACCACGCTATTTCAAGTCAACGCTCAGGTTGCTGTAGGTGCTGGTAATTTACAAGGCGAAAATGCACCTTTTGAAGCTTATTATGGATATTCGTATGCGCAAACCGTATACTTAGCTTCTGAAATTAACGCATCAGGTGATATCTCTGATATTCAATGGTATTACAGTGGGACTTCTGATTTAGCGAGTAGTCAAGATTTGATTATTTACATGGCAGAATTATCCAGAACGGAATTTGCAGATACAGATGATTGGGAGCCTATAGCGTCTCTTACACAAGTATATGCAGGTGGTATTACAGTTACTGCTGGTGTTGAAGGTTGGGTTACAATCACATTAGACACTCCTTTTACCTATGCTGGCACTGGTAATTTAGTAATTGCAGTAGAGGAAAATAGTGCTGGATTTGACAGTTTTGGTGATGATTTCTTCAACTCTCAAGTTGCTACGAACAGAACAATATCTTATTTCAGTGATGGTACAAATCCCGATCCGGCTGTGCCACCAACTGCAAGTAATATTGATGATACTATACCTAATATAATAATAGGAGGGATTACACAAGCGTGTCCAACTCCTAGTGATATAAGCGTTACAGGAATAACAGCAAACGAGGCTGAATTGTCTTGGACTGAAATTGGAACGTCAACAATTTGGAATGTAGAAATTGTAGCTTCAGGAACAACACCTACTGGTGTACCTACTGCGACTAATGTTTCAAATCCATATAATGCATCAGGTTTAACTGCCGTTACAGGTTATGACTTCTATGTACAATCAGATTGTGGCACAGAACTAAGTGCTTTTGCTGGACCTTTATCATTTAGCACACTATGTGATATATTTGTTCCTGATTATTTAGAAAATTTTACTACAATAATTCCAGATTGTTGGGATGAAGCGGATAGTGGTGATGCCACAACTGGTCCTGGTGATTTAGGTGCTGGTTCTTGGGTTGCTGACGAATTTCTTAATATTGGTACTGATGATGGTGCTTATAAAATAAACTTATTTGCTTCATCTAAAAGTGATTGGATTATTTCACCACTATTTGATTTAACAGGTGGTCCTTTTCAAGTAGAGTTCGATTTTGCAATCACAGATTGGAATAGTAGTGTAAATGCAGGAACTTTAGGTTCTGATGATTTAGTGCAATTATTAATAACTAATGATGGAGGAGCTACTTGGTTACCTTTATTAACTTATGATAATACTTCAGTTGTACCTATTTCTGGTGCACATCCTGTAGTAAATTTAGCTGCTTATGCTGGTCAGATAGTGCAATTCGGAATTTTAGGTTCTGAAGGTACTGTTAATGACGCTGAAGATGTAGATGTATTTGTAGATAATTTTCAAGTTAGAAATGTACCAACATGTCCAGAACCTCAAGATTTAGCAGTAACAAGCATAACACCAGATGGATCTGAGCTTTCTTGGACAGAAGCCGGAACATCTACTATTTGGAATGTAGAAATTGTACCTTCAGGAACAACACCAACGGGTACACCAACTGCAACCAATGTTTCAAATCCATATATTGTAACTGGGCTTGATGCAATCACAGCCTATGATTTTTATGTACAATCAGATTGTGGTGGAGATTTAAGTTCTTTTACTGGTCCATTAACATTCTCAACGTTATGTGATATTTTTATACCAGACTATTTAGAAAATTTCACTACTATCATTCCAGATTGTTGGGATGAAGCAGATAGTGGTGACGCTACAACAGGTCCTGGAGATTTAGGTGCAGGTTCTTGGACTCCTGACGAATTTCTTAATATTGGTGCTGATGATGGTGCTTATAAAATAAACTTATTTGCTGCATCTAAAAGTGATTGGATTATTTCACCTCAATTTGACTTAACAGGTGGTCCTTTTCAAGTAGAATTCGATTTTGCAATTACAAATTGGAATAGTAGTACTGTTGCAGGTACTTTAGGTTCTGATGATTTAGTGCAATTATTAATAACAAATGATGGAGGAACTACTTGGTTACCTTTATTAACTTATGATAACACTTCAGTTGTACCTATTTCTGGCGCACATCCTGTAGTAAATTTAGCTGCTTATGCTGGTCAGATAGTACAATTCGGGATTTTAGGTTCTGAAGGCACTGTAAATGATGCTGAAGATGTTGATGTTTTTGTAGATAATTTTCAAGTTAGAAATGTCCCTTCTTGTCCTGAACCATCAGATTTATCAGCTACAAATTTAAGTTTAACTTCTACAGAAGTTGGCTGGACTGAGGCAGGAACTTCAACCTCTTGGAATATAGAATATGGTGTTGCAGGTTTTGTTCAAGGTACAGGTACTGTTGAGGTAGGTGTGACAACTAACCCTTTTGTATTAGTTGGTTTAACATCTGATACAAGTTATGAGTTCTATGTGCAAGCAATTTGCGGACCAGGTGACGAAAGTTCTTGGACAGGTCCATTTCAATTCTTTACAGGATATTGCGAATCAATACCAACCAGTAATGATGGTGATGGTGTAAACAATGTAACTATTGGTATAGTAGATTTCCCTAGTTTTGGTGATGAGTTTTACGAGAATCATACAACACCTGTAGTTAATGCTTTCCAAGGAATCAATACTAACGTTGATATTGAATTTGCCCATTCATTCACTTACGACACTAATATATGGATAGATTTTAATGATGATTTAGTTTTTGATGCTACTGAATTAGTTTTCCAAGGTGTGTCATCAGGTGATGGTAACCCGCATACATTAGATGCCTCTTTTGTAATGCCTTTAACAGCAACTTTAGGAGAACATAGAATGCGTATTGGTACTGCAGATGCTGGTCAAGCAACGCCTAATCCATGTTACAATGGTACTTGGGGAGTTACATTAGATTTTACTGTAAACATTCAAGAGTTACTTTGTACACTTGCAGAGGCAGACTATACAACAGTGGCAGATTGTGAGAATGATCAATTCTCTATCGATGTAAATATTACGAGTTTAGGTGATGCAACATCACTAGAAATTTCAAATAATTTTGATGCAGGTACAGTTCAAGCTACTACCTTAGATGTGTACCAAGCCGGTCCTTTTCCTTTTGGAACTGCAGTTAAAATATTTGTGACCAATGAACAAGACAATAATTGTGTAATCAGTAGTGAAACTTTTGAAGTTTTAGCCTGTCCACCTAGTAATGATGAGTGCGACGCTGCTACTGTTGCAGTAGTTAATGACGAAGCAGCCTGTAACTTACTAACTCCAGGAACTATTCTTGCAGCAACTCCTTCTGGAGTAGATGCTGGAACCTGTACAGGAACACCAAACGATGATGTTTGGTTTCAATTTACTGCATTAAATGAGGTACAAATTATCTCTATATTAAATATTACAGGAGGTACTAATAATTTAGATCACGCACTTTACGAAGGTTCTTGTGGATCGCTTACAGAATTAGATTGTACTAATGGAACATCTAGTGTTACACCTGGTTTAATTGTAGGCAATACCTATTACATACGTGTATTTAGTGGTGGTGGTGTGTTAGAAACTTCTACATTCGATTTATGTATTAGAGAAGCACCATCAAATTTAATTTGTGAAAATGCTGAAAACTTTTGTGCAGATGATGGTGGAGCACTAGTAAGCTCTAATATTATTGGTATTCCTAGTTCTGGACAAATAGCCTGTTTAGGTTCAGCTCCTAATCCGACTTGGAATATTATACAGATTGGAGATCCTGGATTAATTGAAATTGAAATCGCTCAAACTGATGGTGCTGGTAATGGTTTAGATGTTGATTTTGTGCTTTGGGGACCATTTGCGTCTGTTGAGTCAGCGTGTATTGATATAGTCTTAGAAGATTGTCCTACATGTCCTAATAATACAACTAGTCCAGATTTTTATCCTTTTGGAAATATTGTTGATTGTAGTTATTCTTTTGTTTCTACTGAGAATCTTACCATTGATAATGCTCTAACGGGTGAAATATACCTATTATTAGTAACTAATTTCTCAAACAATCCTGGCGCAGTTGCTATATCGCAAACCAATGCTGGTGGTACAGAAAGTGGTGATATAGTTGCCGATATTGAAGCAGAAATAATAAGTAACGAAGTTGTTTTTGTAGATACGGACTCAGATCCTGGTACACCAGTAGAAGCTAATGTTTGTGGCTTCGATACTGTAACTATTGAAACAAACTCTCCATTTGCAGATGAATACGTTTGGTATAAAGACGGTTTTGTTATGCCAGGAGAAACATCTTCTACACTAACGGTAACAGAATCTGATAATTACCAAGTACAAGCATTTGACAATCAATGTAGTTCTGAAGCTTTTTCTCAAATAGTAATTGTAAATCTTTATGAAGATGCAGGATCTATAGAACCACAAAACGTAACGGTCTGTGATGGCCCAGAGGCTGATGGATCTGAGAATTTTGATTTAGTTGCCCTATCAACTTCTCTTGGTTTAGGTGATGGGTTTACAGTTAGTTATTATACCAACACCTCAGATGCTAACCAAGCGATTAATGCAGTAGCAACAACTTATAGCTCTTCTGGAGAAACATTAATTATTAGAGTTGAGGATGCTGATGCAGCTACTAACGGATTCTTAGGATGTCGTCAATTGTCTGAAGTAGAACTTTTTGTTAATCCTAGACCTGTTGTTAACCAACCTGCTGATTTTATCGTTTGTGATGATACAGATGGTAGTGTTGATGGTGTTACAGCCTTCGATTTAGCATCCATTGATGATGAGGTTAATACCGAAGCAGATGTTGTAATTACATATCACACATCTCAAGACGATGCTGACAACGGAACTGATGCAGTTCCAAGTACCTATACTAGTGCAGGCGAAACTATCTATGTAAGAGCAGAAAATTCGGTTACAGGTTGTTTTAATACTACCACATTTAACTTAGAAGTAAATGATGTACCACTAGCTACTTTTGACGCTCAGTTTGATTACGAAGTTTGTCCTCTAGCTACTGTTCCAGTTACTATTGGCATAGTCCCATCTAACTTTACAGCTGCCGATGTATCAGTGAGTTGGTTCTTAGATGGTAATCCAATCTCCGGAAATGGTCTAACATTAAGTACTGTTTTAGTTCAAGGAGATTACACTGCTGAAATTTCTTTCAATGCAACAGGTTGTGTTAATACTATAACCACATTTGTAATGGAATTAGAAGCATGTATTTTCCCAGAAGGTATCTCTCCTGGTGTTACACCTGGTCAAAACGATAATTTCGACCTTAGTAGTTTCGACGTAACTAAGCTTGAAATATTTAATAGAAACGGTACACTTGTATATTCAAAAAAGAATTATACCAATGAGTGGGAAGGACAAACCAATGATGGTGAAGAATTACCTGTAGGAACTTATTTCTACACCATGGAATATGAAGGTGGAACCAAGACGCGAAGTGCTTGGATATACATTAACAGATAATCAACTAACAGAATCAACTTATATTACAATATGAAAAAACTTTCTATTATAGCGGTTTTGCTTTTAGCATTTCAAATGCATGGGCAACAAGACCCTCAGTACACGCAGTACATGTATAATATGAATATTATTAATCCAGCCTACGCAGGCTCGCGAGAAAATCTTTCGTTCGGATTATTATACAGAACGCAATGGACAGGTATTGATGGCGCTCCTGAAACAGGAACATTTTTTGGTCACTCTCCTATTGGTAACAACCTTGGATTAGGTTTATCTGTTATTTCAGATCATATTGGTCCAGTAAAAGAAACAAATGTTTATGCAGATGTATCATATACCCTAAAATTAGGTGGTGGACACAATTTAGCTTTTGGTGTTAAAGCTGGGGCTACTTTCCATGATATAGGCTTAAATGACTTAGCTTTAATCGATCCAACAGATCCATTTTTTAGCGAAAACATAAATGAAACAACACCAAATATTGGTGCTGGTTTCTTTTATTATACAGACAAATATTACGTGTCGTTATCTGTACCAAACCTTTTATCGTCTGTACATTTAGATGCCAATGGATATAAAGTAGGTTCAGAAACTCAACATTACTTCTTTACGGGTGGTTATGTTTTTGATATATCACCAAATACAGAACTTAAGCCTTCATTTATGGTTAAGTCTTCATTTGATGCACCAACATCTTTTGATATTAACATGAATGCTCGTTTCAATAAGAAATTTGAAATTGGTGCCTCATATAGATTAGATGATTCATTCTCTGCCTTAATTAATTTTGCAATGTCACCATCGGTAAGAATTGGTTATGCGTATGATGCAGTATCATCAGACATTAAAGCCTATGCACCGGCATCTCACGAGATCATGTTATTATTTGATCTTAAATTTCCAAAACGTGTTTCTCGATCACCTAGATACTTTTAATCAGTTAAGCTAAACAATTATGAAAAACTTTAAAACATTATTATTTATTACGTTGATGAGTAGTTTTTGCTTAACTGCTCAGACGAAAGACACCAAAAAAGCGGATAAGCACTTTTCAAGGTTTGAATTTGTAGCAGCCGCAGAAAGCTATAACAAACTAGTAGAAAATGGTAAAGGTGATGCTTACGTTTACGGACAACTTGCTGAGAGTTATTACAATATATTCAATACAGTTGAAGCTGAACGTTGGTATGCAAAAGCTATAGAGACTTCAGAAAATCCAGAAATGGTTTATAAATACTCTCAAATGCTTAAAGCTAATGGTAAGTATGAAGAGTCTAACCAACAAATGGATCGTTTTGCATCTATGCGCCCATCAGATGATAGAGCCACTGCTTATAGAAAAAATCCTAATTACCTTCCTAAGATTTTAGAACAAGGTAAAAAGTTTAATGTTCAGAATGCAGATTTTAACTCTGAGCAATCAGATTTTGGTGGTACCGAACATGACGGGAAATTATACATTACTTCTGGTCGTAATGATAGCAGAAAAACTTATGGTTGGAATGAGCAACCTTTCTTAGACATTTATTCAATGACTAAAAATACAGATGGTTCTTACCAAGCTGCCGCATTGGCAAATGATGAAATCAATACTAGATTTCATGAAGGTTTAGTATCATTTACACCAGACGGAAAGACTATGTATTTTTCTAGAGAGAGCTATTTTGAAAAAGATTATCAAAGAGATTCGTTAAGTAGTGCACGTTTTAGTCAATTATATCTTTATAAGGCTACTAAACTAGGTGAAGATTGGGATACAGTAGAAAGTTTAGCTATTAACCGTTATAATTATTCAGTTAAGAACCCATCTGTAAGTGCTGATGGTAAAACGTTATACTTTGCCTCTAATAAGCCAGGTGGTTATGGTAATTTTGATATTTACAAAGCGCCTATAAATACAGATGGAACATTAGGAGAGCCTGTAAATTTAGGTCAAAAAGTTAATACTGAAGGTCAGGAAATGTTCCCATATATTAGCAGTACTAATACGATTTATTTCTCATCGAATAGTCATTTAGGTCTTGGTGGAATGGATGTGTTTTACACTAAAGAAATTGACGGAAAAATGGCTCCAATACGAAACGTTGGTATTCCTGTTAACAGTAATGCTGATGATTTTGCCTTCTCAATTAATGAAGAAACTTCTGAAGGTTTTGTATCATCAAACAGAGAAGGAGGAAAAGGTAGTGATGATGTTTACGCTTTTAAAAAATTACAACCACTTTGCGATGTACTAATTAGTGCTACTGTTTTAGACGATAAAACACGCGAACCTCTTAGTGGTGCTTCAGTGTCTTTATATGACGCCGAAGGCAATAAAATAACTTCAAAAACGACTAATGCAGAAGGTGTTGCTGAATTTATTGTTGAGTGTGAGGAAGATACCGAGCTAGAAATTATAATGGATGGATTTGATAGTAAAAAAGTAACTGTTAAAGGTTCTAGTGAAGAAGAAAACAACGTTCAGATTTCTTTAGATCCAATTGAAGTGTTAATTGTTGCTGAAAAAATTAATTTGGCGCCAATTTTCTTTGAATTCGACAAATCTAATACCACAGCACAAGCGGCTTTTGAATTAGACAAACTGGTTCAGATTATGAATAAATATCCTGAAATGGTAATTAGCGCTACATCACACACAGACGAAAGAGGTCCAGAATCTTACAATGCAAATCTTTCTGATCGTAGAGCTAAAACTACAGTTCAGTATGTGATTTCTCAAGGTATTGATGCAACTCGTATTTCTGGAATGGGTAAAGGTGAATCCGAGCCTAAAATTGATTGTTCAGCTGGTTGTACTAGAGATCAGCATGCAGAAAACAGACGTTCAGAATTTATTATTGTAAGTGGTGGTCCACAAGCACAATAAGTAATATCTAAATAAATTATACTAGCCTATCATTTTAGAATGATAGGCTTTTTTTATTACCAAGTTTAAATGGTCATTTACTCAGTTGCGAATTCTGTACTTTACTTAAAAATAAAAGCGCACAAATGGCACCAATGGTTGCATATAACATATCTGACTGTGTATCCCAAATGTAACCCTGGGTTCCTAAGAACGAATCTCCTCCTGTACGAAGTGATACAAACCACTCAATAAACTCGTAAGTAACACTAATTGCCATGGCGATACATACTGTTATAAAATTCAGCCATTTGTTGCCTATCACAACTGTTTTTCTAATAAGAATCTCCCTAATTATCATAGCAGGTACAAAGCCTTGTGCAAAATGACCAACTTTATCGTAGTTATTTCTACTTTGGTTAAAGACTTCTTGTATCCAATCGAATAAAGGCACTTCTGCATAGGTATAATGACCACCGATTATTAAAATAGCGCAGTGTATAAAAATGAGAACATATACCAAATTGGTAAACCGAAAACGGTTAAAGGTAAATGCCAATACTATCAAACCTAACACTGCTGGCAAAACTTCTAAAAACTATATGAAATAATCAAAGGGATTAATCGCTGACCAGATTAATAGCAGCGCTGTTAAAATAAGTAGTGAATAGATAAGTTTCATAGTTTGGCCAATCAATATAACCAAAGATATTATAAATTTGTGTTGTGTTAGAAGCCTTACCAATAAGAAAGATAATTCATGTAGATATGGATGCATTTTATGCCTCTGTAGCACAAATGGATAATCCTGAACTAAAGGGAAAACCAATAGCTGTTGGTGGTGGAGGAACTCGTGGAGTCATTAGTGCAGCAAGTTACGAAGCTCGTAAATTTGGAGTAAAAAGTGCCATGTCTGGTCGTTTGGCAATAAAACTTTGTCCAGAATTAATTTTTGTGAAAACAGATTTTGAGCGATATACCGAAATATCAAAACACATACGACGCATATTTTTAGATTATACGGATTTGGTAGAACCTTTATCGTTAGATGAAGCCTATTTAGATGTTACCGAAAACAAAAAAGGACTTCCTAGTGCCACTTTAATTGCTCAAGAGATTAGATCAAAGATTTTTAATGAAGTTGGTTTAACGGCTTCCGCAGGCATCTCTATTAATAAGTTTGTCGCCAAAGTTGCAAGTGATTATAATAAACCCAACGGTCAAAAAACAGTAAACCCTGAAGATGTACTTGAGTTTTTGGAAGATTTAGATATTAGAAAATTTTATGGTGTTGGTAAAGTCACTGCAGAAAAAATGTATCTAAAAGGCATTTTTACAGGAAAAGATCTGAAATCTAAATCCGCAGATTATTTAGAGGAAAATTTCGGAAAATCTGGTAGATCTTATTTCCATATTGTTAGAGGGATTCATAATGCTGAAGTAAAACCAAATCGTATAAGAAAATCCTTAGCGGCAGAACGTACCTTTAGTAAAAATCTGTCTTCGGAAATTTTTATGCTCGAAAAACTAGAGCATATCGCTGAAGAAGTCTCAAGGCGGTTAAACAAAAGTAAAGTATCAGGAAAAACGGTAACGCTTAAAATAAAATATAGTGATTTCACCTTGCAAACTCGAAGCAAAACACTGCCTTATTATGTGAACGAAAAAGCCATAATTCTCGAAACTGCCAAAGATTTATTATATCAAGAAAAGTTAAATAATTCTGTTCGGCTTTTAGGAATTTCTTTATCTAATTTAAATACGGACGTTTCAAAAAAGAAATCACTAAAAGAAAAAGCCGTAAGTGTACAATTGAAGTTTGAATTTTAACTAAACCAAAAACTTAGGTTTTAAAAAAAAATTCAACGAACGATCGTTAACGTCTGATATAAGTCATTGAAACGGACTCATATTATAATAGTTGTGCGCAAGCTGTTCAGAGTCTACCGATAAAAAAATGGCATTCACAGATAAAAACACCTTAACAAAGGATTACTTTTGGAAAAGATCAAATAT
>RCNE010000721.1_pt1 | contig 17595 bp, 20 predicted proteins | sample 2041361 | NCBI WGS metagenome assembly RCNE01 (sample SAMN09708229, study PRJNA481090) | Marine sediment metagenome, whole genome shotgun sequencing project.
TGCTGCCAGGAGAGAGAAGAGGCATCGTCATTGGTATACTCCAGAACCTTGCCAAACAGTTCCCAGGCCTTCACACCTTCGGGGCTGTCGAATGCAAGTTTTCCGGACCACAGAGCATCCCAGTTATCCGGGCCGACGGCAGCCAGTGCAACAGATTCCCAGAGATGATTCGCCGTCCAGTTCTGGGCAAGCGCCAGCGGCACGATGCCTTTTTCTTTTAACTTTGGTGCTATTGCAAAGAATTCATCCCAGCTGGTAGGTGCTTTAACCCCCCATTTCTGGAGATTGCCGGGTACATACCAGACAACATTTGAACGATGAATATTGACCGGCATAGACCAGATTCCCTCATCGGTACCGATCAGTTTTACCAGTCCGTCAGGAAAGGCATCCATCAGGCCCTGCTCTTTAAACAGAAAGGTGAGGTCTTCCATTCGATCCGCTTCTACCCAGGTACCGATTAATTCCTGTCCTGCGTGAACCTGAAAGCTGTCCGGTGGTTCACCGCCGAGCATGCGGGTCTTCAGTACTGCTTTGGCATTAACACCAGAACCGCCGGTGACGGTAGCGTTTACTACTTCTACGTTGGGGTTTGCCTTGGAGTAAAGGTCGATCAGGGCCTGCAGGGCCGGTCCTTCATCGCCCGCCCACCAGGAAAAAATTTCAAGCTGACCACTTAAATCCTTAGCATTGGCTGTGGTTGAACCTCCAACGAGCATCAACATTGCTGCGAAGGCGAAGCATACTGCAAGAAGTTGTCTCTTCATTGTGTCCTCCTCTAGAATGATAGGTTGTTGCAGAGATTTACAAAACCCCTGCAAGATTGTGTTCTGCGTTAACGGATCGCTTCTTCTGTTTGGGGATCAAACAGAAGCAGATGATCCAGATCAAGTCCAAGTTTTATTTCCTCTCCAGGGCGAGCCAGAATTCGTCCCTGGAGTTCACCGATCAGGGTAGTGTCTCCTGCGCTGAACTCGAGCAGAGACTGGCTGCCGAGAATCTCTGAGACCATAACAGTTCCGGTAACTCTCCATGGTTCCTTGACTTCCTTAAGGTTATTGCCCGCTTTGACCACGTCAGGACGAATGCCGGCGAGCACTTTCTGGCCGTCACGACAGGAATCCGGAACCACCACTGGAAAGGAGAGGGTACCAAAAGATACTGTTGAACCACGACTATCAATACCTATTTCTGCCGCTACAATATTTATTGGCGGGTTACCGATGAAGCCTGCTACAAAGCGGTTAGCCGGCTGCTCAAAGACTTCCACGGGCGTGCCGACCTGTTGGATATAGCCATCTTTAAGGATGACGATTTTATCGGCAAGCGTCATTGCCTCTATCTGGTCATGGGTCACATAAATCGTTGTTGTTTTCATGTGCAGGTGAAGTTTTTTCAATTCCATCCGCATCTGAGTCCTGAGCTGGGCATCAAGGTTGGAGAGTGGCTCATCAAAAAGGAAAACGGACGGTTTTCTTACAATCGCCCGCCCCATGGCTACCCGCTGCCTCTGGCCGCCCGACAGTGCTGCAGGTTTTCTTTCAAGGTAGGGCGTCAGTTCCAGGATCTCTGCTGCTTCACTTACTTTCCTGTCGATCTCTGTCTTGGAGTCTTTTGCCATCTTTAAGCTGAAGGCCATGTTTTCAAAGACCGTCATGTGGGGATAAAGCGCGTAGTTCTGGAAAACCATGGCGACATTACGGTCTTTTGGTGCGACTCTGTTAATTGGATTACCGTTAATTTGTATTTCACCGCCGCTGACAGATTCAAGTCCGGCAATCATCCTCAGAATTGTCGACTTGCCGCAGCCTGAGGGGCCGACAAGAACAATAAATTCATCATCAGCAATCGACAGGTTGGCACCGTGCACAACGGTTGTGGCGCCAAATTTTTTAGTCACATTTAATAATTCGACCTGTGCCATTGATACTCCGGTTACGTTTGAATTTAAATAGTACCTGACGCTGGTCAGGCTGATTCACGAATTACCAGCCCATGATCTGACCGCGATTTTCAAAAGTCTGCACATTGTTTATTTCCGCTTTGTTGCCAAGATGTTGATACTCCTTCATCCAGGCAGCAATGATTGAGATTTCCTGGGATTGGTTCATCCGGGAAATAGTGAGTGTATGGCTCGCTGAATAGCAGATGACGCGACAGATTCCAGACTCAGGTTCGACCTTGAGGAGATCAGCCTTATTTTTTTCGGCTGTAACTCGTTCTGAAGGGAGCAGAAAACCGTAATCATTGGCAAAAAAGAAGGTCCCTTGATAGTCGGGGTTTCTTTTGCCATACCCCCGCAGATTGGTGGGGCAGAGGTAACAATCGGATTTGTAATCCGGTACCTTGTCGATATCCGGCGGTTCCTTCTGACCGCCCCATGGTGGAAGAGCCCGATGGGGAGAAACAAGAACCCACTCTCCGGTAAACGGGTTATATCGACGATGAGTATATCTGTCATAATCGGGAGGATCCATGACATTATTCCGAAGAATATCTTGATTATGCAAAGGTTTGCAGACTACCGTTTACTATAGGTGGGTGGTTGTCCCTCTGTCAATAAATTTAATAGAATATTGTTATGAAATGGTCCGAAATCAACCGGAAATACATTGAAAGCGAACATATAGAGCCGGAAAATTTCCAGGCGTACACTTACCTTTATACTGCTTTAGAGAACATTAGTGTCAGGATTAGTTGGGCTATGGTGGTTAGAAGGTTCCGAAATCCGGTTAAGCGGGGGCTGAATGATTTGATCTTGTTATTTTTCCGCTAGTGTGGATAATATCCAGGGTAAAAGCGTTTTAAACAATATTTTGTTCTCGCAAAAGGTATGATTATGCGCATCACCAGGAAAACAATCTGTCCACTTGATTGCCCCGACACCTGCGGCATGCTGGCAACGGTTGAGGACGGTAAAGTCCTATCCTTGACAGGAGATCCGGACCATCCTTACACGCAGGGGTTTATCTGTCGCAAGATGAGAGGATATCCCGACCGTCTTTATTGCTCTCAGCGGATTCTCTACCCCCAGAGACGAGTCGGCAAAAAAGGAGAGGGGCGCTTTAAGAGAATCAGCTGGGATGAAGCGTGGGATTATATGGTTCCGCGTATGCAGGAAATCATTACCAAATACGGCGGCTCTTCAATTCTACCCTTCAGCTATGCCGGGAATATGGGTGTGGTGAATCGATTTGCGGGATTTCCACTGTTTCATAAAATGGGAGCCCTGCAGACGAAGCAGACCATCTGTTCGGCTGCTGCCAATGGTGGATGGAAACTGATCTGTGGCGAGGGCGGCGGCAGTCCCCCATCGGAGGCTGAAGAGGCAAAGCTGATTATTGCCTGGGGAATAAATATACGGGTCACTAATGTACATTTCTGGCGATATGTTAAAAAAGCCAGGGCAGCAGGCGGGAGACTGCTGGTTATCGATCCCTACAGAAATGATACGGCCCGGGTTGCAGACGATTATATCCAGGTTCACCCTGGCGGTGACGCTGCCCTCGCCCTTGGCATATTGAAAGTACTCATTGATAAAGGATGGATTGACCAGGAATTTATCTCTTCAGAGAGTGAGGGGTTTGAACAGCTGGCTGACTATGTTCGCCAGCTGTCAGTAGATCGTATCGAGCATGACAGTGGTGTCACCTTCGAGCAGATTCGCCAAATTGCTGCACTGCTGTATGAGAATCCCCAAACGTTTATACGAATTGGCATCGGTTTGACCAGAAACAGCAGGGGAGGGATGGCGATACGTGCGATTGTCTCACTGGCTGCGGCATGTGGTCTTTTTGACGGACAGCCTGGTCGTGGGGTTCTGCTTTTTTCCGGAGCCTTCAGCGGCGATCAGACCAAACTGACGTTTCCCGAGCTGGCTGAAAAACCGGTTCGTCGGGTTAATATGATTCATTTGGGGCAGGTACTCACCGCTACGGACCCATTGGTGAAGTCCTTGATTGTCTATAATGCCAATCCGGTCAGTGTTGCACCTGATGGATCGTCTGTGCGAAAAGGTATCGGTCGGGAGGATCTGTTTACCATCGTTCATGAGCAGGTGATGTCGCCAACCGCCCGTTTTGCTGACCTGCTGTTGCCAGCCACAACATTTCTTGAAAATCGAGATCTTTATACCGCTTACGGTCATTTTTATTTTGGTACAGCGCCTCCGGTTATTGAGCCACTCGGTGAGTCGATGAGCAACTTTGATTTTTTCCAGACATTTGCACAGAAAATGGGCTATGCGGATAGTCCTTTTCACCAGTCTCTGGACCAGAGGCTCCATTCCTATCTGGCAACCATCCAGGGAGCTACAAGCAGCTTTTCTGTGGAAAATTTCCGGGATGGAGACTACGTTGAGTCCCGATTCAACCGTTCAGATGGGCCGGTACTCAGACGTAAAAACAGCTCTATTCGTTTTGTAAATGATGATGATCCGACGGTGCCTCCGTTTGCCTGCTTATGTAACGCTGTTGAGTTTGATCATCCAGATTTACGTTGTCGATTTCCTTTCAGGCTGATTACTCCTCCTGATGACAAACTGCTTAACTCGACATTTGGTGAGCGCTATGCTCACCACAAAGGACAAGTGCTCGTCAATCCGGAAGATGCTGAGGCTGCTGGCGTCAGAGACGGGGAAGAGATCATTATGCGTAACTTTAGAGGCAGTACGGTCAGGGTCGCAAAAGTAACTGGAGATACCCGAAAAGGGCTGCTGGTTGCCGAGGGAATTTATTGGCCCGTACCAACAGAGGAGGGTGGAATCAACGATCTGGTATCTCAACAATGTTCAGATGTCGGCGGTGGAGCCATGTTCCACGAAAGCAGGGTGCAGATTATTCCGGCCTTTCAAACTGGGCAACAGTGAGATTGACTGATTCACCGGTATCGAGGCCAGGGAGACCGTTGCCTATTGCTCCGGTTTATTGGGAACGATCGGTCCTTCATCAAAGCGAATATACTCTACGCTGATATGGACCGTCCCGGTGCCTTCCATATCGATCTGGGTGACTTCACCGGCAACCCATATCTTTTGTCCCGGTTCAAGATCCTTGACTTCGGGGTAGTCTGCCAGTTTTACGGTGCAGACCAGAATAACGCCAAAACCGCTTTCATCGATGTCCAGCTGAATAACTGCTTCGTCATTATTCTCAACAATTTCCTGGTCCGGGAAATAGTACCCCGGCCACATTACCTTCATTGGGGGAGCACTCTCCAGATCAGGCTGTTCAGCATATGGATCGGCATCGCGAATAGCGGTGAGTACCTCGGCAGCAGTCGGTGTGAGAAAAAACACTCCTGAACCGATGGCCTGGGATGTATCCTCAGGCTGTTTATTTTCATCCTGTTCACCGGGGACTATTGCACCTTCTACCACGACCGGTTCTTTTTTTTCACTTTTCTCTTTTTTATCGCCACTTCTATAAAATATCGTGGTAAGAGCGAGCAGTATGGCAAATAACAGCAGGGATACCAGCAGGATGATTAGTTCGTTTTTCTTTATTATTTGTCTGGGCATAATTAAAGTGTAAGGAGATTTTATACCAGAAAGCAGACTACATATAATTATACTTAAATAGAAGTAACAGTACAGGAGTAAAATATGGATATGCTTGAATTGATTAGGAGTCGTCGCAGCATCAGGAGTTATCAGGAAAGGGAAATTCCAGATGATATACTGCACAGAATACTTGACGCCGCGATGACAGCACCGTCAGCCGGGAATCAGCAGCCATGGCATTTTGTTATTGTCCGGGATCGGGCAAAGATGGAGGCTGTTACCCGGGTTCAACCCTATTGTAAGATGATAACAAAGGCGCCATTGGCCGTGCTGGTCTGTGGTGATCCCGTCGGTAAAAAATGGCCACAATACTGGGTACAGGATTGCAGCGCGGCAGTTCAGAACTTACTCTTGGCGGCCCGTGCAGAAGGGGTTGGCACCGTCTGGACAGGGATATATCCTCTGCAGGAGCGGATTGAAGGCTGCCGTGAAATCTTTTCGGTTCCTGACCACATCATTCCGTTTGCCATTATTCCAATGGGGTGGCCGAAAGAAAAAAATGGATTTAAGGAAGTGAGCAGGTTCAGGGCTGAGCTGGTTCATCAGGATCAGTTTGAAAAATAATAGTCGGATTGCACTGCCATCCCGGGGTGAACATAAACTGCCGGTTCTTTTTCCATGGAGGCAGTTGTCGGTATCAGAGCCAATGGCATGTCGATGACATGGGTTGCATCGCACCGCTCATTATCGTACCTGAATAGCACACTGCTTGGATTTTTGACACGGATACCGGAATGGGCTCTATCGGGTAGTGCCGGTCTTAGGCACCAAGGTAGGCTTTTTTTACTTCAGGATCATTAAGAAGTTTTGAGGCCTCTCCCTGGAGTATGAGGTGTCCATGTTCAAGTACATAGCCCCTCTGGGCAAATTTCAGAGCCAGCCGTGCATTTTGTTCCACCAGCAGAATAGTTGTTCCCTGGCGATTAATCTCTCTCAAGGCATCAAACATATCGAGCATCAGCAGAGGAGCAAGCCCCATTGACGGTTCATCAAGGATCATGATCTTCCTGCCGCTCATATAAGCCCGCCCCACAGCAAGCATCTGCTGTTCACCGCCGCTCAGGGTTCCTGCCAGTTGGTCTTTACGCTCTTCCAGTCTGGGAAACAGGTCAAAAACCCATTTCTTGTCTTTGGCGATTTCATCTGAATCTTTACGGGCAAAGGTCGCAAGTTTGAGGTTTTCCGTCACGGTGAGATTACCAAAAATCATCCTGCCTTCAGGTACATGGGAAATACCGAGTTTTGATACGACCTTATCGGTGTTATATCGTAATATATCTTCACCCATGAATTCGATTTTAGAACCGGGGTCCGAGGGAATCATCCGGGAAATTGCCCGCAGGGTCGTGCTTTTCCCGGCACCGTTGGCTCCGATAATGGTGACAATTTCACCTTGTTCAACTGAAAAGCTGATTCCATGTAAGGCCTTTATCTTGCCGTAAGAAACGGCTAAATTCTCGACTTTCAGCTGCATCAGTGCAGGTCCTCCTTACCCAGGTATGCTTCAATTACTTGAGGATTGTTCTGGATTTCTTTCGGAGGCCCTTCTGCAATAACCTCACCAAATACCAGGGTTTGTATAGATTCGCACAAATCCATGACAAACTTCATTCGATGCTCAATCATGAATATTGCCACGCCAAAATCACGATGCACCTGCCGGATGATTTCAATCATACGAACCAGTTCATCCGGCGTCATTCCGGCAGTTGGTTCGTCGAGAAAGAGAATTTTGGGTTTCGTTGCCATTGCACGCGCCATTTCCACACGCCTCTGGGCACCATAGGGCAGGTTCCCTATAATATGGTCAGCGAATGGTTTGACATCAAAAATTTCCAGCAGATTCATGGAATTTTCTATAATTTCATTTTCCTGTCTTCGAGCAGACGGTGTGCCGAAAAATGCATCCAACAGACCATAGGTAAGCTGGGAGTAATGGGCCATACGAATATGATCCAGCACGTTCATATGTCGCCACAGAGCCAGGTTCTGGAAGGTTCTGCCGAGTCCCATCGCTGCAATACGGTGTGTTTCAACTCCCTTGATGTTCTTGCCTTCAAGTTCGATGATTCCCTCTGTCGGGGTAAAAACCCCGGTGATGAGGTTAAATACGGTTGTTTTTCCAGCGCCGTTGGGACCGATTAATCCGCAGATCTGACCCTGCTCGATATTCAAGTTGAAATCATTGACCGCCCGCAGACCACCAAAAAAATGGGTCATTCCTTTTACTTTAAGCAGCGACGCCATTATTCAACTCCTTCAACACGATTTTTGTTTTTAGGGCGCATAATTTTTTTAACGTTGATCTCGGTAAAAGAGATGAGCCCATTTGGTCTGAAAATCATGACCAGTATCAGGATGAGCGGGATAATGATCCATTTGAACAGCTCCAGCGGTCTCAGGGCTTCGCCAAGAACACTGATACTCACCGCTCCGACAATTGAGCCATAAATGGAGTTGAGCCCACCAAAGTAGACCATGGCTAATATCTCAGCCAGTTTCTGCAGACCAAATGAACTTGGATTGACAAAACGCAGGACATGGGCAAAGAGCCCGCCCGCAACTCCTGCCCAGAAAGCACCGAACATAAAAGCGACGATTTTTGTTTTCCTGGTATTTATGGTCATCGAATTGGCGGCCTGTTCATTATCTCGTACAGTATTAAGTGCTTTACCCATGATTGAAGTGGTGAAATTATGGATGATCCAGATACAGATTGCCGTCCATGCAAACACCACCGGCAGGGACGCATAACTTGGTTGACTGCTCATTCCTCGTGCCCCGCCAAGAATTTCCAGATTCTCCACGGCACTTTTTATGATAAAGAGAAAAGCCAGAGAAATAATGGCCAGATAATCCCCCCTGGTACGAAAGGACGGGATGGCCACAACCAGAGAGCCAAGTGCGGCTACGATACCGCCAATGATAAGGACCAGCGGAAAACACCATGGACCGAGAGCCGGTGGCAGGAGTGCTTCCCCGAACATTTTATCGTTGGTAAAAAGCATCAGGGTGAGTGTCGAGGAGGCATATGCTCCAAGTGCCATGAAACCGGGATGAGAACAGGAAAACTCTCCCATGTAACCGTTAATTATATTGAGGCTGATGGTCAGGATAATGGATATCAACATAAATTTTGTGACGATGACACGATAATCATTTATACCTGCCCACATGTGCAGAATGCCATAAAAGGCAATAAGATGGATAAGGGTTGCCAGCCAGATCGGTGTCTTCTCCAGGAGTGCCGCAACCCTGTTCATTGCCGGTGCAGATAACAGGACAACAGAGCAGATGGGAATTACATAGATAAGGATGTCATAGCCGATGGCACTGGGAATTAAGGTCGGCTCTTTCAGCATAATTAAGGTTCCTAAGAGAACCGGAATCTTGGGCAGATAGAGATAATAAGAAATCAGATCTCCGAGGTAATATTCAGCCAATACTGCTGCAAACACTCCCAGCAGCCAGCCAGCCATCGGCACAACAGAGAAAATAGAAATGAATTTTTTTAGTAATTTCATACAAATTTCCAATGCATGTTTTAAGGAACGGTCTGCTGCTCCTGTATTAGAGTCTTAACTGGCTACTGTGGGTCATTCCAAAGAATCCTCGTGGTCGGAAGGTGAGGATAATTAATATTATGGAATAAGCGATAAGGTCACGGAACGTTGATGGGAAGACCATTGCCACAAAAATTTCTATGAAACCGAGCAGGTAGCCTGCCATTGCGGCTCCCATGATCGATCCACGTCCACCGAGAATAGCAGCAACGAAGGCTTTCCAGCCAAGCAGGATGCCCATGTAGGGATCAAGTATCGGGTAGGCCTGACCATAGAGGATACCTGCAACAGAGGCGAGACCAGCTCCAATTGCAAAGGTGAGCGGGGCGATGATGTTTATCGAGACACCCATCAGCGGAACGGCAAGAAAATCATAGGACATGGCGCGCATTGCCATACCCCATTTGGTTTTCTGGATGAAGAGGTGAAGGGCAAGCATCAGAATGAGTGAGATCACGATGATCATCACCTTGACGTTGGTGAAGTATACACCGCCGATATTGTATGAAATTGATTTGATAAGCGGGGGAAAACTGAAGCGCTGGGCACCGAGAATGATGAGGATTCCAGTTTCAAAAATGATTCCTATCATAAGCCCGGTTATAGCAGCGGATGCCCGTGGTGCTCCACGCAGAGGCCGGTATCCGACGATCTCGACAAAGACACCTATAAATGATGTAAGGAACATGGTAACGATTACAACCAGAACAAAGATCATCCAGCCAGGCAGGAACGCTGAACAGAGTGCCAGGAGCAGGGTCGAAATACCAAGGCCGATATAGGTCCCGACCATGAAGATATCCCCATGGGCGAAATTGAACAGCATGAGGACACCGTAGACCATTGAGTAGCCTATGGAGATAACGGCGTAGAAACTACCCCACTGTAATGCATTGATCAGGTTCTGAAGAAAATATTCCATCACACAGCTCCTGTTGAATCAAAATATAAAATGTAAATAGAGTCCGTTCTTGCCTTTATGGTTCTCATCTATTGCTGTCTGTCCACAAGCGGACACGGTCTTCGATGACTCGACTGTGAACAGCCACAATACAATGCCAATAATAAAACTGGTGTGCAACCACTTGTTGCACACCAGTTTTATAGGAAAGTAACCAATTGAATTAATAGAAATTATGAAATAAATCAGGGACAGATGGATTTGTGGAATCCATATTCGCCTTTATCACTGATTTTGACGATTACCGCACATTTAATGGGGTCACCCTCTTCAGTGAAGGTCATATTTCCGGTAATTCCTTCGAAGTCTTTTACTTGTGCGAGTGCATTTCTGACAGCTATACGGTCTTCCTTTATGTTTCCTGTCAGCTTGCCGGTACCTTCAATTGCAGTCTGTGCCAGACGCAGTGCATCCCAGGTGAGTGCTGCCACATCATCAGGTACGTAACCGTATTTAGCAGTGTAACGATCAATAAATTCTTTTGTTGCGCCCGTTGCATTAGCAGCAGCGTAATGACTGCTGAAAAATAGGCCGTAGCAGGCTTCGCCGCAGAGTTTGACGGTCTCTGTGGAGCCCCAGCTGTCACTGCCCACGATGGGCCCTTTCCAGCCAAGATCTTTTGCCTGCTGAACAATCAAGGGAACTTCATTGTAGTATTGAGGAGTGAAGAGTACTTCTGCTCCGGAACGGATGATTTTGGTCAGCTGTGAGCTGAAATCGGTATCTTTGGTTGTGAAACTTTCATAGGCAACGACAGAACCTGGTCCGTTTGTCTTCTCCCATGCCGCCTTGAATACCTCTGCGAGTCCTTTCGGGTAGTCACTGGCAACGTCATACAATACGGCAGCCTTTGTAAAACCGAATTCTTCAGTTACAAAATTTGCGATGACAGGGCCCTGGAATGGATCAAGGAAACAGCCGCGGAAAACATAGGGGCGATCTGTTGTCGTTGCCGGGTTCGTTGACCAGGGGCTGATCATCGGGGTTTCGTAGTTATTTGCCACATCACCGGCAGGAACCGCCTGGCTTGAAGACTGAGGCCCGACAATGATCATTACATCGTCCTGGGTGATCATTTTGGTGTTTACCTTTACTGCGGATTCAGCTTTTGATTCATTATCTTCGACAATAATCTCAACCGGATATTTCTCTCCGCCTACTTCAATACCACCTGCCTTTTCAACATCTTCAAGCCACATCTCAGCAGCGTACTTGGTTCCCTCACCAACTTTTGGGATATCACCGGTCATTGGTGCGTTAATACCTACTTTAACGGTGGTTTTTCTACCCAGGCTCCACGCTGTAGTTGAAAAACAAAGCGCGACAACGCAGGACACTATCAGAAGATAAATTGCCTTCCTCATGTTGAGACCTCCTTTTAAATGAATAGTTCAGCTCTTAGCCAGGTGGTACATCTCCAATGGCCCTGGAAGCCATAATCCCTAAAACAACTGTCCAGTACCGATGTGTACTGAGGGTGTATGGACACAATGTCCATTGAAAAATATAAAAATGAAAAACTTCCAGGTCAAAAGAGCGTTAAATAATAATGAAATCGGTAACACAGGTGGGCGGGGATGACAATGAAAAATAGACAACAATTGAAAGGAATTATAAAAAAAATAGATTGTTTGTTTGCAAGATATTGATTTTATTAGTGTTGACAGCAGAGCGCTGTGTTGGCATCCTAACTATAGGATTTTTTACAAACTTGTGAGAATCTCGTTATCATTGTCGACAGCAAACAAAAGTGTCAAATAAAGACAGCCGAAGGGAACGGGAATGAAAAAAGAGTTGTTGAGCGTGGGACTGACAATCATTGGTGATGAAATTTTATCAGGCAGGAGAATTGACAAACACTTGGCCCACTCAATCAACTATTTTCAGGAATTGGCTATCGATATCTGTTGGGCCACCTATCTTGGAGACGATGAAAAGACCCTTGCCGATCATTTTAGGAGAGTAAGAAAAAGTGAGGATGTCACCTTCTCTTTTGGCGGGATTGGTGCGACACCTGATGATCTGACCCGGCAGTCGATGGCTGCTGCCCATGATGTAGAGATGATCCGTCATCCTGAAGCGGTAAAGCTTATAGAAGGTCGATTCGGGGATGGCGCTTATCCCAATCGTATCCTGATGGCAGAACTGCCTGAAGGTTCGCAGCTCATTCCCAATGAATTTAATAAAATACCCGGTTTTTCCATGGGGAACATTCATTGCCTGCCAGGTTTTCCTGAGATGGCCTGGTCAATGATGGATTGGGTGGTTCGAACAGCGTATCAGCTGCCTGAAAACCGTGATCTCTATTTTTGCTCTCTTATTGTCAAGAACGTACGTGAGAGCGAGATAATTACAATGCTTGAGAGTGTACAGAAGCAATTTCCGGATTGCAAGATATCGAGCCTGCCGCGTTTTCCTGCCGAGGGATCGTGGCAAACAGAACTTGGTGTTCGTGGTCAGAAAATAGTGGCACTGGAGGTCATGGATGTGCTGAGAAGGCGTCTTCTCGAAAACGGATATGAGATCTCCTCAAAAGAGCATTGATGATGATAACGCCAGTTTCCTTCTCTTGTCTTTTCCTCAGGCGGCTGTTAATAATCAAGCTCTTCGTATCATTATTACTAATAATACCCGAGGTGAGTATGGCACTGTTACCGGCCATTGAAATGGAAACACAGGCTCAACCCGATGCAGCAGTTATCTGGCTGCATGGTCTTGGAGCGGATGGCAATGATTTTGCTCCTATTGTCCCGGAACTGGCATTGTCCGAGGACTTCAGGATTCGATTTGTTTTCCCGCATGCTCCACAAATAGCGGTTACCGTCAATGGTGGCTCCGTAATGCCAGCATGGTATGATATCCTCGAGATGCAGATAGACAGGCGGATCGATGTTGAGGGGCTGATGGTCTCAGCTGAGGCAATTTCAGCGTTAATCGAACGGGAGTTGGAGCGAGGAATTTCGAGCCAGCGAATACTGCTGGCCGGTTTCTCCCAGGGAGGGGCCGTTGCCTACCAGGTGGCACTCAGTTACCCAAAGCCGCTCGGCGGCCTGCTGGCCATGTCTACCTATTTTGCAACAGGTGATCGTATAGAACCGGACAGTGCCAACGATCATCTATCTATTGAGATCCATCATGGTCTCCATGATCCGGTAGTACCTGAGCAGCTTGGTCGTCAGGCGCTGAAAAGACTGCAGGAACTCGGTTACAAACCCCGGTATAAAACGTATCCGATGGAGCATGGTGTCTGCCCTGATCAGCTCAAAGATATATCACAGTGGATTCGCAGCCGTTTAGAGAAATAACCCCTGTTTTCCTGGCGGCCGGTTGAAAGTAACAACTGAATTTGGAAAAACAAATTTTACCATGGATACCCCATGACCTATAACGAGGACCATTAATGTTTACCATTGCAGATATCAGAGATATAGCGATCCAGATAGAACAAAACGGGGAAAAGGCCTATCGGCAGGCAAGTCAGCAGGTGACTGACCCTGCGGTTGCAGAAATTTTTAGCTGGATGGCTGATGAAGAAAAGCGGCACGCCCAGTGGTTTGCTACCATTGAATCGGATAAACAGCTTACAGAGGAACAGCAGACACTTGAAGAGATGGGACGGGGACTGCTCAAAGAAATGATTGCCGACCAGACATTTTCCATGGAGGGCAAAGAACTGCTTCAGGCAAAGACCTTTCAGGAGACGGTGATTCAATCAAAATCTTTTGAAAAAGATACCATCCTTTTTTACCAGTTTCTAAAAGGCGTTCTTGATGATGACGATGCCTGCAGGCAGATTGATCTTATTATCGCCGAGGAGCAGAACCATTTTGATCGACTGACAGAGATCGAGGAAGCTGGAGACGGCATGTTTGCTTCCGTCTAGTTTCCATATGAATGTCCTTAACGCAATACCACTCTCTGTTGTTGTGGTGCTCTGCCTGACACTTGGACTTGCGCCGTTTATTCCAGAGCCGCACGTCTGGGAGAAGCTGAAGATGTTGTCGTCAGGAGCGCTGGTAAAACCTGTCGATATCTTTGATCTGCTGATGCACGTTTTTCCGTTTGTGCTTCTTGGACTCAAACTGATTTTGCCGCAAAAGAGCGGGGATTCCTGACCCACTCTTCTTTCAGCACCCACGAATCATTTTTTGTTATAGAGGAATAAATAAACAGACAAAGGCACCGTCTGTTTGAAAATTTACTGTATTGTTTCCCTTTGAGCTCATAACACCCGGCGCCCTGTTCTCGGCAGAAGAAAGGTGGCGCAAGGCAGGAACAGAAAAAAGGCCAAGGCGTTAATTATGAAAAATGTACTATTTTATATAGTAACGGTGGTGATCTGGGGTTCTACCTGGATTGGTATCAAAATGCAGCTTGGTGTCATTGATCCGATGGTATCAGTTGCCTACAGGTTCAGCCTTGCGGCACTCTTTCTCGTGTGCTGGTGTCGTTTTCGAAACCTGCCGATGCGTTTCAGCTTGACCGAGCATGGTTTCATGGCGCTCCAGGGATTGTTGCTGTTCGGTTTTAATTATTTGCTTTTTTATATCGCCGAGCTTTATGTGACCAGTGGGCTGGCAGCGGTGATTTTTTCTACGATCCTGCTGATGAACATGGTAAATGGCGCAATTTTCCTTAAATCACCCATAGACGGCAGAGTCATCATTGGAGCGATTCTCGGTCTGAGCGGAATTGTCCTGGTCTTTCGGCCGGAGATAACCTCCTATTCACTCCAGAACGATGGTGTTATCGGTGTGTTATACTGTCTGTTGGCAACGTTGCTCGCTTCTCTGGGAAATATCACCTCTGCCCGCAATCAGAGGCACGGGTTGCCGATTGTTCAGACCAATGCCTTTGGTATGGGATATGGTGCCCTGGCGATGTACCTGGTAATACTTTTGGCAGGAAAACCTCTATCGTTTGATCCTTCTGCTGTCTATATCGGTTCACTCCTCTACCTGGCGATGTTTGGCTCGGTGATTGCTTTTGGTTGTTATCTGACACTGGTTGGAAATATAGGTGCGGATCGGGCTGCCTATGCAACACTTCTTTTTCCGATTGTCGCCCTGTTGATTTCTACTGTATGGGAAGGGTATCTGTGGACCGTTTCTTCCGCTGTTGGCGTTGGACTTATACTCCTGGGCAATCTATGGATGCTCAACAGAGAACCCACTGTTTCTCATAGACCTACCATCTTCCGTTCGCTGCTGAACGTCTTGAGGATCAGCCCAAATAAATTATAACCAGTTTAATAAAGAATGGATAGAGTGATATCAATACAGTAAAGAGCAGGTAAATTATCCAGGGTACCTATGATTAAATCGCTATGCCGCTTCATTTTGTCCACCATTGGCTGGAAAACCTCGCATTCCATACCGCTTTTGGATAAATGCGTGTTAATTGGCGCCCCCCATACTACCAATTGGGATTTTCCATTAACCCTGCTCGGGCTTTCCAGCATGGGGGTAAAATTCAACTGGGTGGCAAAACATACGCTCTTCTTCTGGCCCTTGGGAACCTTGCTGAGAGCGATAGGCGGGATATCGGTGGATCGAAGTCAGGGGACATCCTTTTTGAAAAGAATTATTGAGCTCTATGATTCGCAGGAGACGTTAGTCCTGGCAATAGCTCCTGAGGGAACAAGGTCAAAAACCAGGTATTGGAAAACAGGTTTTTATACGATCGCCCATCGGGCAGGTGTCCCAATCGGGCTTGGCTATATTGACTATTCCAGGAAAGTGATTGGTCTTGAGAAGGTGATTGATGCATCGGGAGATATCGATCAGGATTTTGAAATCATAAAGGAATATTATCAGGACAAGGTGGGCAAGTACCCGGAAAAACAGGGAGAGATTCGCATCAAGGTAAGAAGAAGGAAAACGATGAAAGAGAGTGAATGGCATGAGGGGGACGAGTAATCACCATTGATGAATCTGTCACCGGAAGAAATCCAACTGCTTTCAATATCCCGGACTGGTCCGTTTCTGATGTAAAGGCAGAGATAGTCACCAAACACTTTGAAATTCTCAATCTCAATCATTCTGCCTATGAATTTCATATTCCGGTAGAGCGTCGTTCCGGGTATTTTATTTGGAAGGTGATTGTCCCTCTCATGTTGATTGTATTTATGTCTTGGACAGTATTCTGGATCAATCCTTCCCAGGTTGGGCCTCAAATCAGTATGTCTGCAACATCCATGCTGACATTGATTGCTTTTCAGTTCGCCATGGGCAACATGCTGCCCCGGCTGAGCTATTTCACTATTATGGATCGATTTGTTACCGGGTCAACGATTCTTGTTTTTCTGGCACTTATTGAATCTTTAACGACAAATTACCTGGTTACCATTAATAGGGAAAACCTGGCATTGAAGATGGATCGCTACTGCTGCTGGATCTTTCCAACTATTTTTCTGGTCTTCGTTCTTGTTGTTTTCAAATACTAATATCCCTTATTCGGTCCCTGCATCACACGTTTCTCTTTTGCTGTCACTTGGGAAAGAGAAATTGTAGTTGTAATCGTAACTGCCAGTCAGCGCCAGATTCGGGCTTTTCAACATTGTAATATGCGCTGGCTTGAGCGTTAATCGGTTGCTTGCCTATCTTGAAAATTTTACCGACCCCCCCCCCGAAGGGCACAGTCCACCTATTATCGCTGTCAGCCTCCCAATTTGCATTGATGATTGGTGCAGTTGTCAGATACCAGCGATCGGCTAAATTATAGTTTATGAAATATTGCCAGGTGAATAGATTGATATCTTGATCGCCTGAACCTGCAAAGGACCAGACATTACTGAACAACGAACCGATAACCCAGTTACCGGGCATAGTGAGGAAGACGGCCGAGGCGCCAGCACCCCACTTATCGGAACCAAGAGCGTCATTCGTTGCAGTTGGAAAAAGAAATACGGGACCTACTCCCCAGGTAAGTTTTCCAGAATCTTTAGGTGAGAAAAAACCGGTAAAGGTGGTGTCGCCAAGGCCGTTAATGCGGCCCTCACCACCAGTCAGGATGTTCGGCTGCGAGACGACTGGCAGAATAGTACGGGTAATCAAATTCCAGTTATCATTAATCGTTACAGGCCAGACTGGCTGTATATTCAGGATGTTCTGTGTTTCGTCTTCAGGACCAATACCAAAATTGGTGTTATTCTGTAACGGCAGACTGATCAAGTTGGCAATTGGATTCTGGGCTTGTTTGGCAAGATCAGATGAGCTTGCTTTTTGACTGTAACTGGTGCCGGCCATAAATAGAATTACCATGGATAGTATAACGAATATTCTAAAAATGCTCATGCCTTGTCTCCTGTTCTTTTGGGTGGATATCCTGAACATCAGAACTAACATGGTGCAAAGATATCATCAATGAAATCTTTTGTCGGTTATGCAACAGAACATTGAGAATATGAAAATTATATTCAACTAACCCGACAAGTCGGAAAACTTTTTAGAGTCACTGGGTAAGTGCCTTGGTGGAGACTCCCAGTTTCTGATTTCAAACTTCTCTCATGA